>JGI20225J20221_1004016_pt1 | contig 14085 bp, 8 predicted proteins | sample BioMet4_FD_20221 | JGI IMG/M metagenome (IMG submission 20221) | reverse complement strand
GTCAAGGGTTTTCTTTAGTTTCGTTTGATTTACATCATGCTGATATTGTCCAACTCCAATACTTTTTGGGTCTAGTTTCACAAGTTCAGCTAATGGATCCATAAGTCTTCTTCCAATAGAAACAGCTCCACGTACAGTTAGGTCATATTCAGGAAACTCCTCTCTAGCGATTTTTGATGCCGAATATATAGAAGCACCATCTTCACTAACAACATAAGTTGGTATGTTTTCAATTTTTCTAAGTATGTCTGAAGTTTCTCGGCTTGCTGTTCCGTTACCTACAGCAATAGCTTCGATGTTATAGTCTTTTACGATATTGTTGAACTTACTTAAAGCGTTGCTACTTGCTTTGTCACCAACCGCAAATACTACGTCGTGAAAAATTAGTTCTCCTTGGGCGTCAAGACATACAACTTTGCATCCGGTTCTTATACCTGGATCAACTCCCATAACTCGTTTTTGACCTAAAGGTGCAGCCAAGAGTAATTGTCTTAGATTTTCTGCGAATACTTTTATTGCCTCATCATCAGCTAGTTCCTTACTTAGATTTGCGAACTCAGTTTCAATAGATGGTTTTATTAATCTTTTGAAAGAGTCATTGATAGCTTCGTCAAGAAGTTGCTGACATTTGCCATATCCATGAATGTAATGTCTCTTTATATTATCTATACACTCATCTTCGTCTGTATTAATGCTGATGCGTAAGATTCCTTCGTTTCACCTCTTCTCATAGCTAATAATCTATGACTGCTGCAACGCTTTAAAGGTTCTTGGAAATCGAAGTAATCAGAAAATTTCTGTGCTTGTTCATCATCGTTCTTATTCTTTATTACTTTAGATACAATCATCGCATCTCGTTTAAAAGACTTTCTTACAGATTGTCTTGCTTGTTCATCTTCACTTATAGTTTCTGCAATAATATCTTTAGCTCCTTCTAGTGCTTCTTCTACACTTTTTATATTGTTCTTTACAAATCTTTCTGCTACTTTTTGTGGGTTTTGTTCACGTTGCATCATTATTATTACAGAAAGTGGTTCAAGTCCATTTTCTCTTGCAATTTGTGCTCTAGTTCTTCTTTTTGGCTTATATGGTAAGTATATGTCTTCCAGCTCATTAGCATTCCAACATTCATCTATCTTTTTTGATAGTTCTGATGTTACCTTACCTTGCTCTTCAATAGTTTTGACTACAGTTTCTTTTCTTTTGATAAGCTCTTTCAGTTTATCATACATTACACTTATGTCTGTAATTTGTACTTCATCCAAAGATCCTGTACGTTCTTTTCTGTATCTTGAAATGAAAGGGATTGTACATCCTTCATCGAGCAACATTATAGTATTTGAAACTCCTATAATAGGGATATTCAAATTCTTTGATATTATATCATTTACGTTAGTCATATTACTTTTTAGTTTATACTTGGTATGCAAAGATAATACTTTTATTAAATTTATAGAATTAATTTTGTAATATTATTGATAATGTCTACCTTTGTAAACAATAATAAAATAGTAAAATTGAAATGATTTCAGTAGAAGGTTTAAAGGTTGAGTTTGGCGTGAAGCCATTGTTCACGGATGTTAGTTTTGTTGTGAATGATCGTGATCGCATAGCACTAGTAGGTAAAAATGGTGCGGGAAAGTCAACCATGCTTAAGATATTGTGTGGTTTGCAGAAACCTACAGCTGGTAATATAGCTATCCCCAATGATTCTACTATAGGATATCTCCCACAGGTAATGAAACTTCAGGATGATACAACTGTTAAAGAGGAGACAAGAAAGGCTTTTGCAAATAACACCAAACTGAAGCTGCGTCTTGAAAAAATGCAGCAAGAAATGACTGATCGTACAGATTATGAAAGCGATTCTTATGCAGATTTGGTTGATAAATTCAGTCAGGAACATGAACGTTATACGATGCTTGGTGGTGAAAGTTACGAGGCAGAGATAGAAAAGACTCTTCTCGGACTTGGTTTTTCTCGCGAGGACTTTGAACGCCCAACAAAGGAATTCTCTGGAGGTTGGCGTATGCGTATAGAATTAGCTAAGATATTACTTCAGAAACCAGATGTTCTCCTTTTGGATGAACCTACTAACCATTTGGATATAGAGAGTATTCAATGGCTAGAACAATTTCTTACGCAAAGTTCAAGTGCAGTTCTCTTGGTTAGTCATGATAGAGCTTTTATAAACAACGTTACTAATCGCACGTTGGAATTAACATGTAGACACGTAGAGGATTATAGAGTTAAGTATAATCAGTATCTTGTGTTGCGTGCTGAACGTCGTGAACAGCAGCTACGTGCTTATGAAAACCAGCAAAGAGAAATGGCTGACATAAAGGCTTTTGTAGATAGATTCAGATATCAAGCATCCAAAGCTGTACAGGTACAACAGAGAATAAGACAACTCGAAAAAATTGTACCAATAGAGGTTGATGATGTTGATAATAGCAGAATGCATCTAAAGTTCCCTCCTTGCCTCAGAAGTGGAGACTATCCCGTAATATGTGAGGAGTTAAGGAAGGATTATGACGATCATACTATATTCTCGGATGTGAATCTCACAATAAAGCGCGGCGAGAAAGTAGCCTTTGTAGGAAAGAATGGTGAAGGAAAGTCTACTCTCGTAAAATGTATCATGAATCAAATTTCATATACAGGAAAACTGAAAGTTGGACATAACGTTCAAATTGGATATTTCGCTCAGAATCAGGCACAATTACTTGATGAGAGCCTTAGCATATATGATACAATAGACGAAGTTGCTACAGGTGATATGCGTCTTAGAATTAATGATTTGTTAGGTGCATTCATGTTTGGTGGTGAAATTTCTGATAAAAAGGTAAAGGTATTAAGTGGTGGAGAGCGTAGTCGCTTGGCTATGATAAAACTATTATTGGAACCTGTAAATCTTCTTATCCTTGATGAACCTACAAACCATTTGGATTTGCCATCAAAAGATGTCTTGAAAGAAGCTATAAAAGCTTTTGACGGAACAGCTATTATCGTAAGTCATGACCGTGAATTCCTCGATGGACTTGTTGATAAAGTTTATGAGTTTGGTGGAGGTAAAGTCATAGAGCATCTTGGCGGAATCTATGATTACCTTCATGCACATAATGCAGAAACAATACATGAGGCTATAACTAATGCCACCGTTCAATTTGATGCTTCTAGCAAAACAGTTGAATCTCCTGCTAGCAAAATGTCTTATGCAGAACATAAAGAGCAGCAGAAAAAGCTAAAGAAGGCTGAAAAGAAAGTCAAAGACTGCGAGACAAAAATTGCAACGATGGAGAAGAGGATAAAAGAACTTGATACTTTATTGATGAATCCTAAGAATTCTACGAATATGAAACTTGTAACAGAATACAAGTCAATAAAGGATTCTTTAGAGAAGGAAAATGAAGAATGGTTCATTTTATCTGATGCTTTAAGTGAATTACAGAAATAGTAATATTATAAACATAAACTATTTAGATGATGAAAATGAAAAGTTTATTTCCGATTATGATGTTTGCTGCAGCACCTATGGTTGGTGTAGCACAGAATAATTCGGGACTTGTGGAGAAAAACTTCGACAAGTCTGTTCGTCCTCAGGACAATTTCTACCAGTTTGCTACTGGTGGTTGGCAGAAAAACAATCCGCTGCCAGCTGCATATAGCCGTTTTGGTAGTTTTGATCAGTTGCAGGAAGACAACAACAAGCGTATTAACAGCATTCTTAGCGATCTTCAGAAAAAGACGTTCAAGAAGGGATCAATTGAGCAGAAGCTATCTGATTTCTACAAGCAGTCTCTTAATGTAGATGTACGTAACAAAGCTGGAATCGCTCCTGTAAAATCAATGCTTGATGAAATCGAATCAGCAAAGACTGTTAATGATTTGCGCGCTATGCAAATCAAATATGCTGAACAGGGCTATGGTATCCAGTTTGGTTCGTATTTCAGTGCAGATGAGAAAGATGTAAAAAACAACATATTGTCTATTTCTCAGAGTGGTCTTACTTTAGGACAGAAAGATTATTACGTAAATAATGATTCTGCTACAGTTGCTATTCGCGAGGCTTATAAAAAGCACATTGCACGTCTCTTTAAGCTATATGGCTTTGACGAGGCTGCTGCTCAGGCAAAGAGTGCTGATATCTTCCGTCAGGAGACATTGGTTGCTCTTATTTCTAAGAGCATGACAGAACTTCGTGATCCTCAGGCTAATTACAATAAGATGACTCTTGCTGAGTTTAAATCTGATTATCCTAATATTCCTTTGGAGCAACTTGCTAATTCAGAGGGTGTGAAGAGTGAATATATTCAGTCAATGGTTGTTGGTCAGCCTGCATTTATGACAGGTCTTGACAAGCTGATGTCTTTGCAGACAGCTGAGGAGATCAAAGCTCTTATGGAGTGGGATGTTATTCAGAACAGTGCTAGCTATCTTTCTGATGAAATCCGTGAAGCAAACTTCGATTTCTTTGGTAAGACAATGAGTGGCCGTAAAGAGGATTATCCTCTTTGGAAGCGTGCTACAAATCAGGTAGAAGCACAGATGGGCGAGGCTCTCGGTCGTATGTATTCAAAGCGTTTCTTCCCAGAGTCTTCTAAGAAGATGATGACTGAGCTCGTAAAGAATCTTCAGCTAAGTCTTGGAGAACGTATTGACGCTCAGACATGGATGAGCGATACAACTAAAGCAAATGCACATAAAAAGTTAGACAAATTCTATGTTAAGATAGGTTATCCTAACAAGTGGACTGATTATAGCAAACTTGCAATAGATCCATCTAAGAGTTACTACGAAAATGTAATGGCATGTCGCAAGTTTGTTCATGATAAGCACATTGCTGACAAAGCGGGTAAGCCTGTTGATAAGGATGAGTGGCTTATGACACCTCAGACTGTTAATGCTTATTACAACCCTACAACAAACGAGATTTGTTTCCCCGCAGGTATTCTTCAGTATCCTTTCTTTGACCCTAAGGCTGATGCTGCATTCAATTATGGTGCTATCGGTGTTGTCATTGGACATGAGATGACTCACGGATTTGATGATCAAGGTCGTCAATATGATTCTGATGGTAATATGAAAGATTGGTGGACTGCCAATGATGCAAAGGGCTTTGATAGTCGTGCTAAGATGTATGCTGACTATTTTGATGGAATAGAGGTTCTTCCTGGACTCCATTCTAATGGTAAATTTACATTGGGCGAGAACCTTGCAGACCACGGAGGTTTGATGGTTGCTTACAATGCATTAATGAAGGCTACTGCAAATAAGGCTTTGAAAGATAAGGATGGTTTCACTCCTGCTCAGCGTTTCTTCCTAGCTTATGCTGGTGTTTGGGGACAGAATATCACAGAAAAAGAAATTCGTAATCGTGTGAAGCGTGATCCTCATTCTCTTGGTGAGTGGCGTGTAAACGGTGCACTTCCTCATGTTGCAACTTTCTATAAGGCATGGAACATAAAGAAGGGTGATAAGATGTATTTGCCAGAAAGTGAGCGTTTGCAACTTTGGTAAAAAGCTATTTTTAATAATTATAATTGGTGCTGGAAACATGTTTTCAGCACCTTTTTTTTGTACAAAGATAAGTTACCTTTTAAAGATAAGAGAGAATGGATTCTTTTTGTATTGTATTCAATTTGTGTTATCTTTAAATAAGATAAGCTGCATCTCAACAATAAAAAAGAAAGGATTCTTTTTGTATTGTATTCAATTTGCGTTATCTTTAGATAAGATAAGCTGCATCTCAACAATAAAAAAGAAAGGATTCTTTTTGTATTGTATTCAATTTGCGTTATCTTTGCATATAATTTTATAAGTGAAAGGATAAACTATGCCGTTAAGATTGCCGGATAAATTGCCGGCTATTGAAATTCTGAAGAAAGAAAATATATTTGTAATGGACGAAACCCGTGCTCACAGCCAGGAAATTCGCCCGTTGAGAATCGTTGTCTTAAATCTTATGCCATTGAAGATAACGACAGAGACTGACTTGGTACGTTTGCTCTCAAATACACCATTACAGGTTGAGATATATTTTATGAAACTGAAAAGTCATACTCCCAAGAACACACCTATTGAGCATATGATGATGTTTTATAAGGATTTTGACGAACTCAGCAAGCAGAAGTTTGACGGGATGATAATCACAGGTGCTCCGATAGAGACTATGGATTATGAAGATGTTCAATATTGGCCCGAGATAACAAATATTTTTGATTGGGCACGTACTCATGTCACCAGTACAATGTATCTTTGTTGGGGTGCAATGGCTGCACTTTATCATTTCTACGACATACCAAAATATTCATTATCAAAGAAAATGTTTGGAATCTTTGGACAATATCCTTTAGAACAGACATTGCCAATATTCCGTGGTTTTGATGATGTGTTTAATATGCCACAGAGTCGTCATACAGAAGTTCATCGTGACGATATAGAGAAGGTTGATGATTTGAAGATAATAGCCGAATCTCCTGATAGTGGAGTGAGTATGGTTATGGCACGTGGTGGTAGAGAATTCTTCATTACTGGTCATCTTGAATACGCCCCTGATACTCTTGATAAAGAATATAAGCGAGATCTTGGCACCAGAGATGATGTAGAATTACCTTTTAATTATTACAGAGATAACAATCCTGACAATGATCCTCTTGTTACTTGGCGTGCGCATGCTAACCTTTTGTATAGCAATTGGATTAACTACTATGTATATCAGGAGACTCCATTTAATATTGATGATATTCGTTAATAAGTAACTGTAAATTAAGAAATTAGATATAATGCGTTCACTTGAATTATTAGCTCCGGCAAAGAATGTGGAATGTGGAATGGCTGCAATCAGTCATGGCGCTGATGCAGTGTATATAGGAGCATCACGTTTTAGTGCACGTGCTGCTGCAGGAAATTCTGTTGAAGATATTAAAACTTTGTGCGACTATGCTCACCAGTTTGGTGCAAAGGTGTATGTAACTGTCAATACGATTATATATGATAACGAAATTGACGACACACGTAAGCTTCTTTTACAGTTAAACGAAATCGGAGTTGATGCTTTGCTTGTTCAGGATATGGGTGTTCTGAAACTTGTTGAAGAACTGAAAGAAAAGGATGGCTTTAGCATAGAACTTCATGCTTCCACACAAACAGATAATCGCAGTTCGGATAAAATTGAATATCTTCGTGAACTTGGTTTCAAGCGTGCAGTACTCGCACGTGAATTGTCTGCTGAAGAAATCGCTGCGATACATCAGAATGTTCCAAACATTGAATTGGAAGTATTTGTTCATGGTGCCCTTTGTGTTAGTTATTCAGGTGTATGTTATGCTTCTCAATATTGTTTTAATCGTAGTGCCAATAGGGGAGAGTGTGCCCAATTCTGTCGCATGAAATTTGATCTCGTAGATTCTGAAGACCATGAGATAGAACATCAGCGTCACTTGTTGTCATTGCGTGATATGTGCCAGATTGATAATTTGGAACTGCTTGCTGAAAGTGGAGCTTGTTCTTTCAAAATCGAAGGTAGACTCAAAGATGTTGATTATGTAAAGAATGTTGTGGCTGCTTATAGTTCACAGCTTGACAAAATTGTCAAGAAGCATCCTAGAGATTATCGTCGCGCTTCTTTCGGAAATGTTGAATATACATTTGAACCTAATCTNAAAAAGACTTTTAATAGAGGTTTTACTACCTATTTCCTTAATGGTCGTCAACCTGATATTGCTAGTTTCGATACTCCAAAGGCTATGGGCGAGTACGTAGGCAAGGTAAAAGAAATAAGTTCTAATTCATTTNCTTATAGTTCACAGCTTGACAAAATTGTCAAGAAGCATCCTAGAGATTATCGTCGCGCTTCTTTCGGAAATGTTGAATATACATTTGAACCTAATCTCAAAAAGACTTTTAATAGAGGTTTTACTACCTATTTCCTTAATGGTCGTCAACCTGATATTGCTAGTTTCGATACTCCAAAGGCTATGGGCGAGTACGTAGGCAAGGTAAAAGAAATAAGTTCTAATTCATTTAATGTTGCTGGCACAGCTATGTTTGCAAATGGTGATGGATTGTGCTTTATCAATGGCGAACACGAATTAGAAGGCTTCCGTGTTAATAAAGCTGTTGGCAATAGATTGTTCCCATTTAAGATGCCTGAGCATTTAAAATCGGGAACAGTTCTTTATCGTAACAATGATGTTGCTTTTAATAAGGTGTTGGCTGGTGATACTGCTGAGCGAAAGATAGCTATTAAAATGTTTTTTGAAGCCATTGATGGAGGTTTCTCATTAAGGATATTTAATGATGAATTAAACTTCTCAGCTACATCAACGATCGTGTTTGAACATCAGACAGCCAATAAGCCACAACATGATAATATTGTAAGACAACTTGGTAAATTAGGAAATACAGTTTATTATTGTTCAGATATAATTATTGCTGCAGGTGCTGATCAGTATTTCATCCCATCAAGTCTGTTGTCTGATTTGCGTCGTGATGTAATCGAAAAACTTGCAGCGGTAGGAGTAATAGCAACAAATGTTGAACATAGCTCTTTACCTGAAAGCTCTATTCAAGAAAATACATTCCCAAAAGAATATGGTAAACATCCATACCTATATAATATATCAAATGAACTTGCACGTGATTTTTATGAGAATAAGGGATTGATTAAATATCAGCCAGCTTATGAGCTTTCACCGGTAAAGCAACCTCTCATCATGCAGTGCAGGCATTGTCTACGTTATACTTTTGGATATTGTGTGAAACGTGGTGGACAAAAGCCTCAATGGAGCGAACCTTTATATCTTCGCCTATACGATGGTAGAAAGTTCAGATTGGAATTTAATTGTGTTGAATGTCAGATGAATGTCTATGCTGAATAATAAGATTAACAATAATAATTTTTGGTTGGTGAGCTTGCTGGTCACAGTTCTCCTACTGTTTTCTTCTTGTTATCATCACAAGCCTGTAACGCATGGTGCTATGGTAACATATAGTGCAAAACAGAAAGACTCATTGTCTTTTGAAAGTAATCATTACTATACCAAGAATTATAATTTTATTGTTAAGTCTGATTCTCTGGCTCTAATAAGGCAGCAGCCTGAGGAAGTTTCTGCATATCTACCTACAGACACTATATATCTGCACAAGCACGATCATCTAGTTGTTGCTGATATAAGAATTATACCTACAGATTCAATTGATTCTGTATGGGTACAGGTAGCACGTGATCAGTCTACATTCGGTTGGCAGCGTGAATCAATACTACTGCCAAAAGTGGTTCCCGACGATCCCATCTCACAATTCATTTCAACATTCTCAGATGCCCATTTGTTGATATTCCTTGTTGTATTGGCATTGATATCATTCAGTTATATGATTCGTACTATTATGCGTAAAAATGCCAAAATAGTACATTTCCGTGATATAGATTCGTTTTATCCAACTCTCTTGGCTATCATCGTTGCATGTTCTGCTACTTTTTATGCTAGTATTCAGAATTTTGTTCCTGACGTTTGGCGTCATTTTTATTTTCACCCTACATTGAATCCATATTCAGTAGCTCCACTATTGTCTATATTCTTGGTTTCTGTATGGGCTATTCTTATTGTTGCAATAGCAGCAGTTGACGATGCACTTCATAAACTACCATTCTCAGAAGCTGTGCTTTATCTTGGTGGCTTGGCTGGGGTATGTGCTGTAAATTATATATTGTTTAGCATCACAACTTTATATTATATAGGATATATATTCTTGGTAGCTTATGTATTTTTTGCATTATATAGGTTCATTTCAACTAATCGTACAACGTATATATGTGGAAATTGCGGGGCATCTATGCGTCATAAGGGCCATTGTCCTGTTTGTGGTGCCGAAAATTCATAATAAATAAGGATTTCATAATATTAATTAAATCGTTACCTTTGCATCCGTAAATTATTATTACGGAATATGAATAAGCATATATCTCTGGCAATTTTATTTGCCGCGACTTCTTTTGGTAGTGCAATGGCAGGTACATTGCGTAATCCTTTTGCCAACATCAGTCTTCTTGACTCTTCACGTGTTCATGACTTGGATGAAGTTGTTGTCATCAGTCAGCCAAAAGAATTTCAAAGACTTCGTCAGCAATCTTTGAGTAGTAGTGTATTTTCAAGTAAGGAAATATATGATTTAGGCGTTCGCGACATTCGCGAATTGTCTGTATTTGTTCCTTCTTTTGCTATGCCTAATTATGGTTCGCGTATCACTTCTTCTATGTATATGCGTGGTATCGGCAGTAGAGTAAACAGTCCTGCTGTTGGATTTTATCTTGATGGAATGCCACTTATAAGCAAGAGTGCGTTTAATTTCCATACCTATCAGCTTGATCGTGTTGATGTTTTGCGTGGTCCTCAGGGAACTCTTTATGGACAGAACACAGAAGGTGGACTCGTAAGACTTTATACAAAGAATCCTCTTAATTATCAGGGTACAGATATTAACCTTGGTATTGGTTCACGCCTTTATCGCAACGTAGAGTTTGCTAATTATTCAAAGTTTAGTGATAAGTTTGGAATGTCATTAGCTGGTTTCTATAATGGACAGAATGGCTTTTTCCGTAATGCTTTTTCGGGTGAACATGCCGATAAATATAATGAAGCTGGTGGTCGTCTGCGATTAGTTGCTGAACCTACAGACAGAATAAGTCTTAACTTCCTTGCTGATTATCAATATATAAATCAGAATGGTTTTCCTTATGGAATGTTAGATGCTAAAACTGGTTCTACCGCAATGCCAAATACCAATAGACAGTCTGGTTATCGCCGTAATATGTTGAACACTGCATTTACTGTTGGTTTCAAAGCTAATTATTTTGATTTCACAAGTACTACAAGTTATCAGTATCTTCGTGATAACATGCTTATGGATCAAGACTACCTTCCTCAGGATTATATGCATCTTGAACAGCGTCAACTGCAAAATGCAATTACTCAGGAGTTTGCTCTTAAGGGTAACCATGCTGTAGGAGGTTTCTGGCATTGGGCTTTTGGTACATATTTCTCTTCACAGTGGTTGAAAACAGATTCTCCAGTATATTTTGATGATGATATGAACAAGATGTTGTCAAGTAGCATCACTGCTTATGCTTACAATGGTATGCTTCAGTCAATGGCTAAGCGTATGGGGGAGCAAGCTGCCGCTGCGCTTATTCAGCGTATGGGTGGATGTAACATAAATATGGCAATGTCAACAGTTCCAGGAATGTTCCACACACCGACAACAAATTTGGCTTTTTATCATGAGTCTGCTTTTGATATAACAAAACGTCTTACTGCCACATTGGGTTTACGCTATGACTATTCTCATGTTGCTATCGACTATGCTACAAGCGCATCNGTAAAACTATCAGAGGATGTAATGGGACAGCATGTAGACGCACTTGTTTCTACATATCTTAATAATAAAAATCATGATGATTTCGACCAGTTATTGCCAAAGTTTGGTTTAAACTATCGCTTTAGTGATGATGGCAGCAACGTTTATGCTACTGTTAGCAAGGGATATCGTGCAGGTGGTTTCAATATGCAGATGTTCTCAGACGTGCTTCAAACAGAACTTTCAGCAAGTGCTCAGTCTGCACATGGAAACATGGTACTGCAGCATGATGCTCAATATTATGATAATATATCAAAGACAATATCATATAAGCCAGAGACCAGTTGGAACTATGAGGTTGGAACTCATATGAACTTATTCAATAATTCTATCCACTTTGATTTTTCTGCCTATTACATGCAGATTAATAATCAACAACTTTCTGTTATGGCTGGAAATTACGGATTTGGTCGTATGATGACTAATGCTGGCAAGAGTTATAGCTGCGGTATTGAGGCATGCCTTCGTGGTAATGCGTTCAATGATCACATGACTTGGGGTGTAAGCTATGGTTTGACACATGCGGCTTTCAAGGATTATATTGATGGTGAGGGTGCTAAGGCCGTTGATTATTCAGGAAAATACGTACCTTTTGTACCAATGCATACCATAGGTGCTTACACAGATTATCGTTTTGATATGTCATGTGGCATGCTCAAGAGTATCACTTTAGGTGCTAATGTGAATGCTCAGGGCAAAACATATTGGGATGAAGCAAATACTTATTCTCAAAACTTGTATGCTGTGTTAGGTGCTCATGCAGATGCTGACTTTGGTAAAGTTCTCGTTAGTTTCTGGGGACGTAATCTGACCGATACAAAATATAACACCTTCGCAGTTCAGACAGCTGCTACAGGAGTAAATTATACTTTCGCCCAATTGGGAAATCCTTTCCAATGTGGTGTTGATGTAAGATTGCATTTTTAAAATATTATAACTGTTAGAGTAAACCGCCCAATAGGTAATTCTATTGGACGGTTTTTTGTTTTCTTTGCCTTATACTTTCTTTACAAGAAATACATCTGTTTTTTTTTTGCCGTTCTGTTTTTTATCTAAGTGTATTATCATGCACTATTGTTAATATTGTTAATTCTAGGTTAATGATAGCTTTTTATAGCATAAAGGCATCAGCTATCTAAAAAAAATACTTTAAGTTTGTAGTCATTAATACAACCTGAATAAATAATACAATAGACTGATGCAATGAAAAAATATGGAATTATATTATTACTATTATTGAGTAATCTATACCTTTCAGCCCAAACGAGAATGATTGTTATGTCAGACATTGGCGGTTCTGACCCTGATGATACACAATCATTGGTGCATTTATTTGTTTCATTAGACCAAGTTGAGTTAGAGGGCTTTATCTCTCAACATGCCTGGGTGCCATACGGTCAGGGAGCAATTAAAGTTATCAACAACATGATTAATAGTTACGAAGCTGTTCTGCCTAATTTAAAGGTGCATAGCTCAGCATTTCCTTCTGCTAAATATCTTCGGTCTATCGTTAAGCAAGGACAACCAGAAGCTGCTATGCATGGCGTAGGAGTGGGTAAAGACAGTGAAGGCTCTGAATGGATTATTAAAATCTTAGATAAAGACGATCCACGACCAGTATGGATATCAGCATGGTCAGGACTTAGCACTCTTGCACAAGCGCTTTGGAAAGTTAGTCACACAAGAACAAAGAGGCAGGTTGATGCGTTTGTTCGCAAGATTCGTGTGTATGATGTTTTAGGACAAGACGATGCTGGAGCTTGGATCGTAAAGAATTTCCCTAATATTATTTATATTCGAAACAAAGAGATATATGGTTGGGCACCATCCGACCAATGGACAAAAGATAAAATACAAAATGTAGGTAAGTTAGGCGCTATTTATCCAAATAGAATTTGGGCTATTGAGGGAGACTCTCCATCATTTATGTATTGTTTGAATAATGGACTAAACGTTCCTGAACATCCCGAATATGGGGGATGGGGTGGTAGATTTGCTACCACACGCATTGCAGACATTCGAGGTATGGACTGGGTGAAGAAGAATGGTCTCGATGAAACGCAATATGACCCTTACTACATGATACCTTCTGCTCCAGAAGGTGCAAATGCTATACTAAGGTGGAAGAATGATATCTACAATGACTTTGCTGCTAGAATGCAGTGGACTGTATGTTCCAACTTTAAGGATGCTAACCATCATCCTGTTGTCGTAATGGGTAATAATAAAGGGCTGGGAATCCTTGAGTTGAATGTAAAAGTAGGACAAAAAGTCGTTCTAAATGCAGCGAAATCGTATGATCCAGATCATAACAAGTTGACCTATGGTTGGAACTATTATAAAGAACCTTCTACCTATAAGGGTGATATAGAATTGAATGTTTCTCAACATGCTGCGTGTAGCATCATCGTCCCTAAGAATGCTGCCAACCATACGATACATATTATTCTCCGAGTCGTTGATGATGGTGTTCCTGTGTTGACATCTTATAGGCGAATCCTCTTGAAAGTTTTGCCACTTTGATGCCATGAAAAGTAACAGAGAATAAAAAAACAAAATATTTTATGGGTTTGTGTGGGGGAATTTGATTTCTATTCGTTTTATATATAGACATGATATAACTATTGAAATTTTAATAACATGAATAAAAGATATTTATTAGGCTTT
>JGI20225J20221_1002404_pt1 | contig 14111 bp, 13 predicted proteins | sample BioMet4_FD_20221 | JGI IMG/M metagenome (IMG submission 20221) | reverse complement strand
AAGGACGTGCCACCTCAGAAGTCACTACTCTTAGAAGCGCCCTTACTACTGGTCACACTGTGGACGTCCCTCGGTTCCAAGAAGACAAACGGCGGTCGCTTCTCGTGCGGCTTAAATCTTTGCAGCTCGCCAAGTCTTTCTTACGTACTTCTCTTAATAGACGTTGCGCGTCATAGAAAGGGCACAAGACCTTACATGAGCATCACCCAAGGGACTACAACCAACAGAGACCTCGTCTAAAGGACGCATAGCATCACCGGAAGTTTCAGAAAGAAGGACCCTGAAGGTACGCTATCAGTCTCATTAGAACAGAAGCGAACCCTTCAAGGCAGTGGACTTACGGTGCTACCAAACAGACGAACGATTCGAAAGAAACGGCAGCGTGACATGAACAAAAGCAAGCGAAGAACGGCCACACTTACCGCTCTACGACGACATCCGTACAGCTTGAAGACACCTAAGCAGCACAGACAACATTGTCTTAGAACTATCAAGGCACGTTGCCGACTGCACACGACTTCCCAATACATGTCGCCCGAACACGATATGAAACGACAATCCAAACATACGCAATCTCGCCACGAGTTTAAAAGATGCACTGCCGGACAGAGACAACGCAAACATTCTACGAAGAGACGCCACGTAAGAACACTTGACAAGGCCTCCCTCTACTTACACGCCCACTCTGAAACATGTTCAGACCAGTATGAACACGCGAGAAACACGTACTTTGGAGCGAGACGGTAATCTCCGAGCGAGCCTGTGGACGTCCCTGTCTTCCGATCCTGAATTTAGCTAATACAAACCGATTCACACACTGTCGGCCAACAGTACTCTCCCGAATGAGGCTCACTTAGAGGCCTCCTTGCAGAACGAAACCGCTCACGAACGGTTCATATAACCTCGCGATTAGCACAAAACTATGCGCCTTCTCGCTCAACCGCCTGAATGCTTAAAAGGTTACGCGCCTTTGACTCGGAAAGTACAACGGCATACATACCTAAGCGAAGCGGATTTCGTAGCACGCATCGCCGTCACCGACAATGCTCACCTACAAGACACATGCTGACGAAGATTCAATGTACAACACACCGCCTTGCTACACCATCTACGTGCTCGGCAAAGTGATGAAGTGGATTGAAGAGAACGGCGGCGCTGAAGGAATGAAGAAGCGCAACTATGCAAAGGCAAAAATGTTCTACGACTATCTCGACAACAGCAAGTACTATCATGCAACTGCAGCAAAGGGAAGCCGCTCAATCATGAACATTCCGTTCCTTACCAAAGAGACTGATGAAGCGAAGGCTAAGGAAATCAACGACAAGTTCGTAAAGGGTGCCGCAGCTGAAGGACTCGTGAATCTCGCAGGACACCGTCTTGTTGGCGGCATGCGCGCATCTATTTACAACGCAATGCCAATCGAAGGCGTGGAAAAACTTATCAAATACATGGATAAGTTCGCCAAAGACAACGCATAAACATTAGAAAAGAAGGGCGGACATTTCTTTCCAAAGAGAAGTTCGGCCGATTGCAGATGGTTGGCAAACACAATCATTTTGTAAACAGAATCGTTTGAAAACACCTGGAGCGTAGGCGACGACCGGCACAGGGTGCACTTGCGCTACTGCGCACCGTGCAGGTCCCCTGGGACGGGCGCCACCGAGAGCGCAAGATGTTTTCAAACAGTCTTACTCTATTATTGCTATCGTATAAAACAGAGGAGTTATGTATGTATAAGATTCAGACATTGGATAGAATTTCTAACGTGGGACTCGACAACTTCCCGCGCGACGATTATGAAATTGCAAGCGAAATCGTAAAGCCGGATGCAATTCTCGTGCGCTCACACGACATGCTCACCATGACGCTCGACCCGACCGTAAAGGCAATCGCACGCGCTGGTGCAGGAACAAACAATATTCCGGTGAAAGACCTCGCAGCAAAAGGCGTCGTCGTATTCAACACACCGGGAGCAAACGCAAACGCAGTCAAAGAGCTTGTTACGCTCGCACTGCTTCTTTCAAGCCGCCCGGTAATTGCCGCAAACAAATGGGTCAACACACTTGCCGGCAAAGGCGCAGAAATTGCAGAGCTTGCTGAAAAGGGCAAAAAGAACTACATCGGCCAGGAAGTAAAGGGAAAGACACTCGGCGTCATCGGCCTTGGTGCAATCGGTGCAATGGTTGCAAACACCGCAATCGAGCTTGGCATGAACGTCATTGGCTACGACCCGTTCCTCTCAATCGATGCAGCATGGAGCCTCAACCGCGAAGTGAAGCACGCTGAAACACTCGACATGCTCTACGCAAAGGCAGACTACATCACCGTGCACGTTCCTGAAACACCAGACACCAAAGGAATGATTAACGCAACGACAATCAAGAACATGAAAGACGGCGTAAGAATCATCAACATCGCTCGCGGCGGACTCGTGAACAACGAAGACGTACTCGCAGCAATCAAGACAGGAAAAGTTGCCGCAATGGTCACCGACTTTGCTGCAGAAGAACTGCTCAACAACGACAAAGTAATCTGCATGCCGCACCTTGGCGCTTCAACTCCAGAAGCAGAAGACAACTGCGCAGTCATGGCAGTGAAAGAACTCCGCGACTTCCTTGAAGCAGGCAACATCGTGAACAGCGTGAACTTCCCTAAGTGCAAGATGGATACACCGATTCCAACAGGCGGAACACGTCTCTGCATCGCAAACAAAAACGTCGCCGGCGTGGTGTCAAAATTCACCTCAGTGCTCGGCGATGCAAAATTCAACATCAGCGGCATGATTAACCAGAACCGCAACGATTTGGCATACAACCTTATCGATGTAGACGGCAAAGTCGATGACGCAACAATTGCAAATCTTGCAAAAATTGAAAGTGTAATCAACGTCCGTCCGATTTTTGGATGAGAGTCGATTTATTAGAAAATATTGATTAAAAAATAAAAATGCCTGAAGCTAATCTCCTGCTTCAGGCATTTTTTATGCACTTTAGAACTTTAGAACTTCAGGGCAAGCAGCTTTTCGCCGTCATCAATTTCATAGAATGACAACACTTCAACATCAAAGTTATCTTCAAGCGTGCTACGGTAATTTTCAATCTGAGAAATATAATTAAGCGTACGCTGCGGAGTATTGTTGTTACGAACTTTATTTGTTCCTGCATTATACATTGCAAGCGCGGCAATTTCGTTTCCTGCGCTCTTCAAACAAAAGCGCAGATGCGACAGACCGTATTTTGCAGAAGTCTTCGCATCGTAGAATTCAGATTCCGTAAGATTAGGGAAAGACTGATTGTTCAACTGGAACAATCCCCGGTCAATAGAATTATTGTCGTTGCGGTGAAAAGCCGAAGTGTCATAGCGGCTTTCTGTATGTGCGAGCGCAAATGCAAGCGAAAGCGGAATATTGTTTTTTTCAGCTTCATCAAGAATGGCAAGCGCTGTCGGAAGTATGTCTGGCCCCGAATATTATAATAAACGTCTAAGAAAAAGAACGGTTCCGGATTGATTGGTTAAATTAACCGCTCTAAAACCTACCCGTTTTTGCTTTTGTTAGCTATATAAGACTTTTGGATTCAAGAACTCGCTCGTTGGTTACAGGAAGACGGAGCAGAAAAATAAACGCAAACGACCACCGGGTCACCGAAACGAAAAAGAAGGAAGCATACCCTCCAGTTATGCCATCAAAAGACACCGGATTTCTGACAAAGGTGTTCTTTTCGCTACCTGGTCTCAAGACGGCTACTAGAGAAAAAAGCCTGCGGACGAAACTTATGGGTTTCACGTCGGTTGAAGTCTTTTTCTTTGCCCTGCTTCCTGAACACGGACATAGCGGGTCTGAGTCTCGGCACGACGACACATCTCACCGCAAAATATGCGTGCACTGATTACCTTACTGGCACTTTTAACGGGNNNTGGCAAAAATTCGCTTTAAAACCGCACTACTTCACCGTCAGCAAGTATTTTTTCATCGCGCGAAAAATAAACATACTGTTCATGCTTTTCACGAAGCGCCGCTCTAAACGATTCAGAATCAACACCTTCCGGCACAGCAAAACCTGCTACAGAAATACAATCCTTCACCCGACGGGCGCAATGTTTCATGCTCGCCGTAAAACTAACGCCGTCTGCATCGCCAAGCACGCCTTGTGACACAGGAACAATGAAGGCAAATCGTTTTTCTGCTTCAAGTGCCTTGAGCCAGTCACGCAGACCAGCAAGAAATTCTTCATTGTAACCGCCTTCTTCAGTACCAACAAGCGTCCACGGAAGCTCAACCGCGCACAAACTTTCCGCCCCGCAGCAAGAATCCGCAGGAACAGTACCTGAAGCGCATTTCTCAGCGGCAAGAACAGGGCAGCCTACAACAGTCACTTCCGCGCCGTCAAGTGTGTAAAGTCTATTGTCTTTTGATTTAAAAAGAGCGTCTAGTTTCATGACGCACAGTATACTGAATAAGAATGCTTTTGGGAATGTTTCCGGACATAAAAAAAAGCCCCCGCAATGTGCAAGGAGCTTTTCCACTTGAATACGCTGTGCGTACTACTCGGTCAAAATCTTAATTACTTCAGCTTTATCCTGAGTATTAAGAATCTGAGCGCGTTTGTCAGCTGATTTGAACAGAAGGCTTACTTCTGCAAGGAACTGCAGATGCGGGCCAGTTTTGTTTACCGGAGAAAGTGTCATAATGAAAATACGGCACGGCTCCTGATCGAGGCTGTCAAAATCAACCGGTTTATCGGAAATACCGATGCAGGCAACTAAGTCTGATACGGTATCAGTTTTTCCATGCGGAATTGCGATACCATGTTTCATACCGGTAGACATTTTGCGCTCGCGGTCTAAAACACATTCTCTCGCAGCGGCTTTGTCAGTTACTTTGCCGGCCTTGATGAGAATCTCAAGCATCTCGTCGATGATCTCTTCTTTAGTAGTTCCTTTGAGATGAAGGTTCACAGTGTCAGGTGTTAATACAGTTCTTAAGTCCATATGCCTAGTGTATGTTTACACGGGAAATTTGTCAAGGAAAAAAAGACTAAATTATCGAATTTTCATTGCGTTTTTATGCAAAGTTTTATACTATTATTTTGTTTATTCCACATACTTCTGCCCAAAGGAGATTGGCAACATGGACAACATACAGAAATTCTTGGCCGACATAGATAAAATTAAAAAGCACGACCGCGCTGACAACGGCGGCAACTACAGCGGGGAACGCGTGTGCAAAGGAATATGCGACCTTTTTTCAAGAAACAACAAGGAACTCGGAGAATTGGGCGCGTCTTTTGCAGACTACTGGATGCAGACATATGTACTTTCAAGCAGCGATTTGTCCCGTGAACCGAGCGATGCTGCCATAGACAAGATTGCTGCTTTTCAGTCTTTGCTCGATGGAGAAGCTGACGGTTGCGCGTGCCTTACAGATGACGACTTAAAGCAACTCTGCGACCTGGTGAATTATGAGGCTGAAGACCTGCCGCTCGACGTTCTTAACCAGCTCATGACGATTTTTGTAGACAAACAGGCACTCAAATGAGCGACTGTTCAGAATTATACCTTTCATGCAGACAATGCCCGCGTTCTTGCGGAGCAAACCGCGCAGGAACTGCTAAAGACAAGCAAACGGGCTTTTGTGGCGAAACTGACAAACTCCGTGCCGCCGTTGCCTGCCTGCACTTTGGCGAAGAACCGCTTGTCACCGTGCACGGCGGAAGCGGCACCATATTTTTCACCGGCTGCACCCTTCGATGCGCCTTCTGCCAGAACTACCAGATAAGCCAGCAAGGCATGGGCGCCACCATAGACAGCGCAACCTTCACCAAAATGTGCCTCACCCTGCAGCAAATCGGGGCGGAAAACATCAATTTGGTAACCGGAAGCCACCACATCCCCGCCATTGCACACTTTCTGAGCGAAGCAAAAAACGCAGGCCTTTCCATTCCCGTTGCGTGGAATTCAAGCGCGTACGAATCTGTGGAAATGCTCGAACTGCTCAAAGACGTTGTTGACATCTGGCTTCCCGACCTTAAGACGCTCAATCCGCTCATGAGCAAGGAACTGTTTGCCGCAGAAGACTATCCGTCAGTCGCAAAACGCGCCATTCGCTGGATGCTTGAAAACACCCCCGTACAAATTGTGAAAAAAGAGAAAAATGGCGTCACCAAAGAAAAGATGATGAAAGGCACTATAATCAGACACCTTTTCCTTCCCGGAAGAATGGAAGACACCATACTCACCCTTGACTGGCTCAAGAAACACGCTGACTCAAAGTCATGCATTTCTTTGATGTCACAATATACACCCGTTCCATTCAAAGGCACCGCAGCAGAACTGTCACACCGTGAAAAATCGCTCTGTTCCTTCCAAAACAGACTAGTCAACAAGGACGAAGACGTTGAACTTAGAAAACTAATCGACGCATATGACTTTGAATACCTTTTCTACCAAGATTTGAGCGATGACACCGACTGGCTGCCAGATTTTAACCGCACGCAGCCGTTCAGCAACAAGCTCGCCAAACCAATCTGGCACTGGAACTCAGGTTTTCTTGCTTGAATGCATATTTCTGCCTGCAACGCAAAGTATTCCTTAAACAAAGCTGAAATATAGCTTTACAAACATATTTTTTTAACACAAATGGAACAATATATGGTATACTTTTTTCCACTATGGAAAGAAAAACTGGCGTTGTTATTCCACTCGCAGCCCTTTATACAAAGGACTGCCCTTCTGTCGGCGTATTTACTGCGCTGAAACCTTTTGCTGATTTCTGCAAAAAAGCAGGACTCTCAATTATCCAACTGTTGCCGGTAAACGATACCGGAACACAATCTTCACCGTATAGCGGACTTTCTGCGTTTGCGCTTCATCCGCTCTATATAGACATAGAGGCGCTTCCGGAATTTGATGCAGCATACAAAAGTGACAAGACTTTTGCCGGCGCATACAGAACTTATCAAAAAGAACAAAAATATCATCCGCGCTTTGACTATGATAAAATTCTCAATGAAAAAATACGCATTCTCCATCTGCTTTACGCATGGATAGAAAAACAGTCGGCTCCTGTGCAGAAAAAGGCCGCGGCAGACGCTCACGCAAAAATGCAGGTCGTCACTGCGGTAAATGAGGAATCCTTTTCCCAGAGACTGATAAAAGAGACAGATAAATTTGTCAAAGAAAACAGCTGGGTCATTCCATATGCGGTTTATAAAAATCTCAAAGACTCGGCAATGCAGGCATCCTGGAAAGAATGGCCGGAAAATTTACAACATCTTTCACGCAGCCAAATAACGTTGCGCTGGAACAATCGCGCGCTCCGCTCAAGCCATTTGTTTTTTGTGTGGTGTCAGATGCGCGCCGCAGAACAATTTGGTTCTGCAGCATCATATATCAAGAAGCTAGGCATCATTCTCAAAGGTGATATTCCTATTTTGATGAATGAAGACAGCGCAGATACTTGGGCATGGCCGGAATTCTTCAATCAGGATTTACGGGCAGGTTCTCCGCCAGACGCCGAAAATCCTGTCGGCCAGAACTGGGGATTTCCTACGTACAACTGGGACCGTCTTGCTGCAGATAATTACAGCTGGTGGAAAGACCGCATTGCGAGTGCCGCTCAATATTATTCCGCATTCAGAATTGACCATGTGCTTGGCTTCTTTAGAATCTGGGCTGTAAACAAAAATGATTCAACGGCGTGCCTTGGACACACTGAACCGTTCAACACTTTTTCCCGCAAAGATTTAAATGACCGCGGGTTTGATGATTCCAGAATCCGCTGGCTTTCCCAGCCGCACATTCCTACAAAACTCGTAGAAGACATTACTTGGAATCATGATGAATCGTGTCGTGCGTTGTCACTCATCTGCGATAGAATTGGCAACGAAGAGCTGTGGCTGTTTAAAAAAGAAATCACCGCAGACAAACAAATCTATACTGCGCCACTATTTCCTAACGACAAGCAAAAGGACGATGCCGTCAAAGCAGCGCTTGCAAAAAAATGGCGCGATCGCACGCTTCTCGAAATTTCAGAAAACCATTTCATCCGCGTTTGGAAATTTTATGAATCAACATCATGGACTTCCCTTACTGATGATGAAAGAGGAAGACTTTCTTCCCTCTTCAAAATGAATGAAGATCAGGAAAGCGACTTGTGGAAGAAGCAGGCAACAACAATTCTTTCCGCAATTACTTCCGCAGGAGACATGACTGCCTGTGCGGAAGACCTTGGTGCAGTGCCACCTTGTGTTCCAGAAGTGCTCAAGAAACTCAACATACTCAGTCTGCGCGTCATACGTTGGTGCCGCGAATGGAATAAAGATGGCAAACCATATATTCCGTTTGAACAATATCCGGAAATAAGCGTTGCAACAACATCCGTGCACGACAGTCCGACGCTCAGACAATGGTGGGATTCAGAAAAAGAAAGCGTTGCTTCATACATACGCCTCTGGGACAGCAAAGATGAAAATCCACTTTTTGACAACACTGCTCCAGTAAAAGCAGATGATGCCTTTTCTCCAGAAACAGCATCATTCTGTCTTCGTAGCGCTGCAATCGCCGCAAGTGCATGGTATGTCAATCCGCTACAAGATTATCTTTATCTTGAAAAATCATACTACTTGGAAAACAAAGATGACGAGCGCATCAATGTGCCGGGTTCCTGCAATACATTCAACTGGACATACCGCATTCCGGTACCAGTCGAAACACTTGCACTAAATGAATCTCTTTTAACTGGTATACAAAAAATTGTACAAATACATGATGGCAGCAAAAGCGCCGGGAGCAACCAATGAAAATATCTTACAACGAATTCCATGTGAGCCGTGCAGTACGCGATGAATGCAAATTTGACCAGACTCTTTATTCCTCAAGTGGAAATGTCATTTTTGCAAACCTAAAGGCAGTGCAGTCATTTCAAATAAAGCTCAACGCCTATTTTGACAACAAAGGCGAACCTGAAAGACGCATTTCCGCAGGAAGTCTTAACGCAATGGGACTCATCGATGAAATATTCCATTACGTCTGCATGTTGTTCCGCAGAAACAAAGCGCCTCTTTCTTTTACAAATCTTCTTGCAGACCTTGACGATTCCTTTGGCAAAGAAGAAATGAACACTTTGCTACTTCAATTCATGTCTGAATTTCCACCGGTGGCAGTGTATCAGAAAAAACTTACAAATGAAGACTATCTCTTCCAATCTTGTCTTGATGTGGGAACAGGTAAACAGCGCAGCAACCGTGAGCAAGTTCTTGAGGAAATGATTCTGCTTCACCTTGCAAACGAAAATCCTGCGTTCCATCCGTTCCTTGTTTTGTTTGACGACCAGAAACTTTCTCTCAATGCAAACTACATCAAGACATGGAATCAAATAAAGGCCTTCTTTAAGACACAGCCTGTGTTCGGCACATTCAACAATGACCTCATCACCATGCTCAAAGAACCGGTTGTTGCCGCGCCAACTTCTCTCAAAGGGCAGCTTGACTACATACGCCTGCACTGGGGCACATTGCTCGGTGACTGGCTCAAACGACTGCTTGAAGGCATCGACACACTGAGCGAGGAAGAAAAAGCTGCATGGCATCCAACAAACGGTGGCGATGCAAGCATGTCTCCATATTCATACGACAATCTTATGAAGGAATATGAACGCTTCAGCCCTGACCGCGACTGGATGCCTAAAGTTGTTCTTATGGCAAAGACAGTGCTTGTCTGGCTCTATCAGCTGTCAAAAAAATACAACCGCTCAATCACCAGGCTTGATCAAATTCCTGACGAAGAACTTGATACGCTCCGTGATGAAGGTTTTACCGGCTTGTGGCTCATCGGCTTGTGGGAACGCAGTTATGCAAGCAAGCGCGTCAAACAGCTCTGCGGCAATCCAGAGGCAGCTGCTTCTGCATACAGCCTCTTTGAACTACGATATTGGCTGGGCAAACCTTGGCGGTTGGGAAAGCGGCTCGAACAATCTGCGAAGAAGAATGCCGGATGCGGCGCGGCAATTCGTCCGCTTGCAAGCGACATGGTTCCTAACCACACGGGCCATGGACGGAAAAATGGGTATATGAACATCCTGATTTATTATATTACCAGGAAAGACTGGGCCCGTTCCCAAACTATAGCATTCACGGTGAAAAACTTGAGCACAGGACGGTCCGAGTGTCCTCTCTATCGTTGAAGAGCCACTACTACAGCAAAAGTGACTGGCGCCCGTCTGGCTTTAAAGCGCCTGGAACAATCACACGGGAGACCGGTAACCATTATATCTATCACGGCAAACGATGGGAACAGGTAATGCGCCGTGGCCGAACGGACACCTGCGCCAAATAGAACTTTTCCTAAACCCGGCAGCACGTGAAGCTGTCATGGCAGAAAATTTCTACACATGTTGCGCGGCAACTTCCCACAATCATCCGCCTTTACGACGCAGCAATGGTTTTCTGGCAAAGAAAACACATTCGCGCCGTCTGGTGGTACCCGGAGCCTGGGTCCACGGGAGGAGACATTGCAACACGCCAGCCAGTACGCAACTTCCTACTGAAGAAATTTGAGAAACGTAAATACCAAATGAATTCTGGCGCGAAAGTAGTTTTGACCGCTGCGCCTGCAGAAATGCCGGACACCGCTTGCTTGCTTGGCAGAAGCATTTCTGGGATGGATGGAAGGTTACTTCACCCGTACACTTGGGAATGCCACCCCGCGTATACAACAGTGCGTTCATGAACATGCTTAAGAAGGAAGAAAATCAGAAATACCGCGACACCGTCAAGAACACCATTAAATTTGAACCCGCGCAGATTTTAAAAAGCGCTTTTGTGAATTTTCATGAACCAACCCTGACGAAGAGACCGCCGTTGCACAGTTTGGCAAAGGAGACAAATACTTTGGCTGCTGCCACCACTCATGGCGACTATGCCGGACTGCCAATGTTTGGCCACGGACAGCTTGAAGGCTTTGAAGAAAAGTACGGCCATGGAATATACCCGTGCATACCGCGATGAAAAACCTGACCAGCAGTTGCCTTGACCGTCACTGGCATGACATATTCCCGTTGCTCAAGAAGCGCTATCTTTTTGGCACAGATTGAGAAGCTTTCCTTTCTATGATGTATGGAACAACGGCTCCGTAAACGAAAACATATACGCTTACTCAAACGGCGTTGGCAATGAACGCGCCAATCGTGTTCTACAACAAACAAAATATGACCGCCGCCAAGCGGCCTGGATTAAACAGTCATGTGAATATGCTGTAAAAACCGGCAGCGGTGAAAGGCGAACGTAAAAATGTGTTTCACAGTCGGATTGCAGAAAGGATTAGGCCTTACGCCAGGACACAATCAACTTCTGTATTCTTTCCGAGAACATACATCAGGCCTTGTGGTTCGTACGCCTACAGCGGATGACATTATTGCAAAACGGTATTGTTTTGTCGCCACTGAATGGGCCTTTGAATACCAAGTTTACCTTGACATTCCAGCAAGTCAGTGATGATTCAGATGGAAAAATACAGTTAAGCTCTGTGAACTTCTAAACGGCCGCGGCGTTCCTGATCTTGACGTTGCATGGCAGGAATATGAATACAAGGATTTGTACGCAGCACTTACAAAGTATGCAACTCCAGCTTTCTTTGAGCAGATTAAAATATTATTCACACCTCAGCCAATTCTCAAGGCAAACAAGCTCCAGATGCCAAACCTTAAGGAGTTCTTCAAGACAATTGAACAGGCCGCCATCTCGTATTACACCATTGAAGGTCAATTTGCTGCAAAAGAAGCTGACAAAGAAAATGCTGTTGTTCAAAATGATGACTTTGCCGAGTCAGAAAAGAAAAATGAAAGCGCAATAAGAAAGACACAGAAGTCTGAACGAATGGACAAGAAGGCAACAAGCGCAACACCGGAAGAACGTTTCTCGCTGTTCTGCAAGGAGCTTGAATATCTTTCAACTTCCGCCCTTTCCGCACAGGGCGCAACAAAGACTGTCATTGAGAATACATCGTTGCAGTATGAAAAGTCCCGTCCTGCATTTAAAATGACCTTTGACAATCTGCTCTATGAAGGACTCATTGCCAATGAGTGCGCGCCAGAAATTCTTGCTGCGTTTGGAATGGTATCTTCTGCAGGAAGCAAAAACTGTCTTAAGTGGGGATACGACCGCAAGTTCACAGAAATTCTTGAGGCAGCAGGATTCCATTATGCCAACATGAGAAATACCTTTAAAACAGTATTCCTGCTCATGCACATCCACGACTTTAACTTTGGCACGACAGGACAGCTCAAGTCAACTTATGAAATTGCAAAACTGCTTGTAGACAGCAAATATTCACCAATGCTTGCGGGCACAAATGAATTCAACGGAATCCGTTGGTTCAACAAAGAAAAAATCGATGCAACGCTCTGGTACGGATTTGCCGGCGGCATCATGTACTGTCCGCGCATATTACGCGAGCAGATTTGCCGTTTGTACCGTACGCTTGTAGCAGCAAAAGACAAGGCTGAATATCAATGTCAGAAATTTACTGACGCCGTTAAGCCGTTAAAGACTACTTCTTTTGTAAAAAACACCGCTGCAACAAAGCAGATTGACATCGAGCACAAGGAAGAAAAACGTGCAACAGCAGAAGGAAAACCTGCGCTTGTTAAAATGGAAAAACCTGCGGTAAAAAAGACTTCCACAAAGAAAGCCCCGGAACCAAAGGCAGCTGCAAAAAAAGTTGTGGCGACAAAGAAAACTGCAACAGCAAAAGCTACGCCAAAGAAACAAGTTGCAAAGAAAGCTGTAGTCAAAAAGGCTGAAGTAAAAAAAACAGTAGCCAAAAAGACTACTGTAAAGAAAGTCGAAAAGAAACCTACAAAGGTTAAAAAAGGCGAAGCAGGTTCAAAGAATTCAAAACGGAAATAACTTGCTCAATATCGTTGGCGGGCCAACAAAGCGGGGTTCTGCCTCCGTTTAACGCAGACAGGCTTTAGAGCCGCCGCCGCGCAGTATTGGAGCCCGCGAAGTTTTCATGACGCAACTTCGCCCGGGACTGAGTGTTTTTTTTTTGGGTTTTTTTTTTTCCTTTGAATGGAACGCCAGCAGAATGGGGGGCAGGGTGGTGCGATGGCCGCCATTACAAGAGACTACGGCGGCTGGCCGTCCATCCTGGCCCCCTACTCATTTCCCTGACGGCGCGCAACAGGAGGCCAGCAATAGGCCCGGCGGCGGACGCCTTACTCTCATTTGCAAGATATTTGGTATTTTCCCATAAAGGAGGCAAAGGTCCCCCCCCCTTTTTGCAGGGCCCGGTTTCTTTTTGCAACGCGCACTCACCCTTTTGGCCGGATATTCCAAAAATTCTTCAGCATCGGCGGCCATTAGTTCCGTGGGAAAAGATAATTCAAAAGTCCGTTTCCAAGATTAGACCGGATCTGACGCGGATCGGCGCGGGCGGGTCCTCTGCGCAAACGGGGTTTACAAAACGCTAATCCAAGAACAGTGGGCAATTCCCCTGAATATCAAGGCTTGGAAGGTTTATTTTGTCCGTTTTAGGAACAAGATAAAAAGCCCAATTAACCGGGAAGGGGCAAGATGCCATGCCATTACAAGTCCGGAAATGGAGATTTGCATAATTTCCCCTGCGGTAAGGCGCCCATAATAAATGCTCTCCGGAACAATGTTTTTTCCTTTAGAGGTTGAGAATGGCGTTATGCCTATTAAAAGAAAACGGTTTTGCGCGCAAGAGGCCTTGCCCTATTTTTTGCGGAATTTGACCGCCAAGTAAGGATGGTATTTTTCCACCAAGGGGAACGGTCGCTAAATATTTTTTCTTATTTATTTGTTTATGGGCAAGTCTTTCTTCAAGTTGCCATCTCCTATTTCTTATCGGGTAAATGTTTCCGCCATGTCCACACCGAAAATCACTTTCCCTTCAAGACCCACCGAAAGTTTTTCCTTTAGGGAAGAGGCAGGACCCAGACCTTAATCAGCTTTTTACCGCGGCATTGCCATGGAGCCATAACAAGCGCCTAATTTCTCTCCGGAAAAATAGTGGCATCAAGCAGGAATTGATTTCCCGCCCGTCCAATCTGCATTATGGCTTTTCCCAAGAAGCTTGCCGTAAATCTCTCT
>JGI20225J20221_1002403_pt1 | contig 14122 bp, 17 predicted proteins | sample BioMet4_FD_20221 | JGI IMG/M metagenome (IMG submission 20221) | reverse complement strand
CCGCCAGCCATGTATCGTCAGGCCGCCAGAGGCCTGGCCGCATAAGCTGCAGATTTTGGGTGTTCACATTCTGCACTCTTCTTGACTTCTCTAATGCTGTCTCCGGTAATAAGCGCCACAAAGGCAATATAATGTTCTTTTTCCATCTCATGGTCGGAAGAGATAAAATAACTGTTTTCAATTATTTCTACAGACAGTCGATCTGCGCCTATGGCTTCCTGAGGTACCAGCGGCTGTAACATTCTGCCGCAGCAGGAAACGGTCGGGTCAGCGGTCGCAGTCAACAGATTCTTGCAGTTCGGGCAAACATAAAACTTAAGTTTTCTCATATTACCCCCTACCAAATCATTGGCGTGCAGTTCTCCGGATAGAAGCTCCTCAAGATTGACACTAAAAATTTTGGATATTTCCGGAAGTAGGGACACATCAGGGCAGCCCAGGCCGCGCTCCCATTTTGAAATCGCCTTATCGCTGATGTTCAAGCGGTTGGCCAATTGCTGCTGGGTTAGCTGCTGATCCTTTCGCAGGGAATGAATCAATTTTCCAATTTTTACGCAGTCCACGTGTCTTCACCTCCATATTGCTAGTTTATCAGGCAGTACAGAAAAAAACAATAAACGTACCGTAGAGTTTCTGCCCAAAGGTGGCTTACTCACCCAAAGTTCCTCTCAGGGTATAAACATTACATGAAGCTCATTCTAAGCGTTTACAATAAGCTTGAGCTGATTCCCATAGGAGCCATTTCTTTCTTCCCTGACCCACTACGGTCTAGCTGCTTAAGAATCATAATTTTGTTGTTCAGGTTCTGCATGGATCTTGGCTTCTCCGGCAGAGGCTGTACAGCAGGAAAAAAACCAGAACGGTCGACTTATATGAAACTAACGATTGGCGCATATTACAAAATTTCATGTCATTTTAAGCTTTTCTTCGTGACATTCCAAAATTGACAGACGACCGCTGATTCGCTATGATAATGAAAACGCAACGGGGCGTAGACGAGAAGATCGTCTGCGTCCCGTTTTCGTTTTGGAAGAAAGCGACTGCTATAACTGCAGATCATAAGGAGGATTTGAAAATGGAAAAGAAGAAGCTTGCAAGTTTTCTGTTGGCCGGTACGATGGCGCTAAGCCTGACTGCTTGCGGCTCTGGAGGTTCTGGCTCCGCCGCTGCATCCGGTTCTGCGTCCGGCTCCGCATCTGCCTCTGCGTCCGGTTCTTCCGGCAGCGGCACAATTACCATTGGCACTATTTCGCCCAACACCGGTTCTCTGGCCACTTATGGCACGGCTGTAACCACTGCGGTTGACTTGGCGGTCAGTCAGATCAACGACGCAGGCGGCATCAACGGCAGTCAGGTAAAAGTTATCAATGCGGATGACCAGTTTGACCCCACCGAGTGCCTGAACGCGTTCAATTCTCTGGTTGCTCAGGGCGTGGGCCTGATTGTTGGTTCCGTCACCTCCGGCTGTACCTCGGCCATCACAGATGCCGCAGATGAAGAGGGTGTGTGCCTGCTGACGCCGTCCTCCACGGCCGACTCCATCACTACAAAGGATGATTACGTTTTCCGCGCCTGCTATGCAGACGGTTTCCAGGGCGCCATTGCCGCGGCTTATGCAAGTCAGTCCGGTCATACCCATGTGGGCGTCGTCTACTGCGCTGCGGATACTTATTCCAAAGGTCTGTACGACTCCTTCGCCGCGGCTTGTGAAAAATACGGCGTGACCATCGACGCGGTGGAATCCACGGCCTCTCTGGACGTGCAGGATTATACCAACCAGTTCTCCTCCATGGTGAAATCCGGTGTGGACTTTGTCTACGCACCCTATTACTACGACGTCATCGGCCCGTATATTGTCACCCAGGCCCGTGCCGCCGGTTATGACGGCATTATCATGGGTGCCGACGGTTACGACGGCACACCTGATTACGTGGTGGATGGCGCCGACCTGACCGCTTTCAACAATGTCTACTGGACCAATCACTACGACCCCGCCGACACCTCAGAAAAGGTACAGTCCTTCGTCAAGGCCTATCAGGATAAGTTCGGCTCTACGCCCAATGCCATCTCCGCTCTGGCCTACGACGCCGTGTACATGTATAAGCAGGCCATTGAGACTGCGGGCTCGGCCGATCCTGCCGCCGTCCGCGATGCGCTGGCCGATACCTCCGCTGTCTATGACTGCGTTACCGGCTCCTTCTCTTTGGATGACACCGGTACGCCTACCAAGGGCGCATCCATTATTTCCTTCACCTCCGACGGTAAAAGTGTGACAACCAAGCTGGTGGACGTGGTCAAGGAACTGCCCTGATTTAAGGAACTGATTTAAGACTCTGCAACGCGGCAGGGGCGGCGCTGCGGCGTAAGCTGCCGAGCCTCCCCTGCCGCGTATGGCTTGAAAGGTGGGAAAGAAAACGTGAGTACTTTTATCCAGACGCTGATTGTCGGGCTGCGCCTCGGCAGTATTTATGCCTTAATCGCGTTAGGCTATACCATGGTATACGGCATTATCCGACTTATCAACTTTGCTCACGGGGATTTTATCATGGTAGGCGGCTATACCATGATCTTCACAATTCCTCTGATTCTGGCAGCGGGGCTTCCGGCATGGCTGTCCGTGATATTTGCCATCGCAGTGTGTGCACTGGTGGGCATGGGCACGGAGCTGATCGCCTACCGTCCCGTCCGGAAAAAAGGCACCGGTATGACGGCCTTGATCACCGCCATTGCCATGAGCCTGTTTCTTGAAAATCTGGCACAGGCGATCCCGGCCATCGGCCCCAACCCCAAGGTCGCCAGTCAGATTTTCTCTGCCGGAGGCATCTCCATCGCAGGCGTTACGATGGAGTGGGCCACGGTTCTGACCATTGTCGTTGGCGCCGCCGTCATGGTGGTCCTGTACCAGTTCACACAGAGGACCCGAATCGGCCGGGCAATGCGCTGTGTCTCCGAAGACAAGGAGGCCGCCACCCTCATGGGAATTAACGTTAACCGGACCATTGTTCTGACCTTTGCGATCGGCTCCGGCCTCTCCGCCATTGCGGCGCTTATGTACATGGCTCAGTATCCCAAGGTCTACACCACCATGGGTACGCTGTTAGGTCTGAAAGCTTTTGTGGCCGCCGTTTTGGGCGGGATTGGGATCATCCCCGGAGCCATGCCGGGTGGTCTTGTCATTGGGCTTGTGGAATCCTTTACCACCAGCTATGTATCTTCCAGTATGGCGGATACGTTTGTGTTTTTGATTCTAATCGTCGTCCTGATACTCAAGCCCGCTGGAATTCTCGGAAAGAATGTAGGTGAGAAGGTATGAAAAGGAGTACAACCGCAAAAGGCTATCTCCTCAACACCGTCGTTTTGGCGGTTGCTTTCATTGCCTTTTTGGCGCTTCAAAATGTCATGGGAAAAAGCGGAGGCTTCAAACTGATTCTGGCTCCCTGCCTGTGGCAGTGCTGCTACCTCATTGTTCTGGCCGCCTCGCTGAATCTGGTGCTGGGCTTTCTGGGCCAGCTGTCCCTGGGGCACTGTGGCTTTATGGCCATCGGCGCTTATACGGCGGCGCTTTTGAGCCTTGCCTGTGAGCGAGCCGGCCTATATGACGACAAGTCTAGCCCGGTTTTTATTCTGATTTTATTCGGCTGTATTCTGCTTGCCGGTATTCTGGCGGCTCTGGTGGGACTGCTGGTAGGCATTCCGGCGCTGCGGCTGAAGGGCGACTATTTGGCCATCATCACGCTTGGCTTTGGCATGATTATTGTCAACATTATCAACAACCTGCCCTTTTGCGGACAGGATGGATTGGCGCAAGGCTCTGCCTCCGCCTCCCTCTACAAAAACGGCCTGGGGTTTGGAACATCCTCAAAGGTGACATTTTTGTGGTTTGCCCTACTGGTGACACTAATCTGCCTTACCATGATGTTTATGTTCATTCGCTCTAAGTATGGGCGGGCCATCAAGGCGATTCGGGACGACGAGATTGCCGCCTCCGCCTCCGGCATCAACACATCATTCTACAAGGTATTTACCTTTGCCTACTCGGCGTTCTTCGCCGGCGTGGCCGGCGCACTCTATGCCTGTGCCAACGCAACACTGTCCACCTCGTCCTTTGCCTTTGCCAACGGTGGTATTTTAAACTCCACCTTTGTGGTGGTTATGGTGGTTTTGGGCGGCATGGGCTCCCTGACCGGCTCTGGGGCTGCTGCGGTCATTATGTTCTTTGTGAACTACCAGATCAAAAACGGCACATGGGTTGCTCTGCTGCCGGCGGCGGTTCAGAGCATATTTGCGTATCCCATGCTGGTCTACGCCATTATTTTGATCATAGTCATCATGTTCCGACCTAAAGGCATTTTCGGCACCTATGAATTCTCCCTCATCAATCTGAGCCGGGATATCAAGCTGCACCACACAAGAAAAGCAGGGGAAAAAGCCGAGCGGAAGGGGGTCGAAACTCATGCCTGAGACGAAAACCCCGGTTTTGGAGACAAGGAAGCTGGGCATTACGTTTGGCGGCCTGAAAGCCGTGCAGGACTTCAACATTCAGATCTATCAGGGTGAATTAATGGGCTTGATCGGTCCGAACGGAGCAGGGAAGACCACCGTCTTCAACATGCTCACCGGCGTGTACGTTCCAACGGAAGGTACCGTCATTCTCAACGGCGTGCCCCTGAACGGGCGTAAAACCCATCAATTCGTGGAGGCGGGTGTGGCCCGCACGTTTCAGAACATTCGCCTTTTTAAGGAAATGAGCGTTATTGACAACGTGAAGGCCGCATTCACCAAGGACGTAAAATACAACATGCTGGACGCCACTTTTCGCACGCCAAATTTCTGGAAGGCAGAGCGGGAGATGACCAAAAAGGCCTTGGAACTGCTGACAATTTTCCACCTAGAGGACAAAGCAGAGCTTTTGTCGGCAAACCTGCCTTACGGGCAGCAGCGCAAGCTGGAGATTGCCCGGGCGCTGGCCACAAATATGAAGGTACTGCTGCTGGACGAACCTGCTGCCGGTATGAACGAACAGGAAACTGATGACCCGACGGAAACCGCGGAGCTGCTGGAGTGCATCAATACGATCCGGGACCGCTTCGGCATTGCCATTTTGCTGATCGAGCACGATATGTCTCTGGTGATGAACGTTTGTGAACGGATCCTGGTCATTGACTATGGCCAGACCATTGCCGCTGGGCTGCCGGAAGAGATCGCGCAAAACCCGAAGGTCATCGCGGCCTATCTGGGCGAGTGAGGGGGGAGAGAGATGCTTGAAATCAAGGATGTGAATGTCTTTTATGGGGCAATTCACGCCATAAAGGGGATCACACTTAACGTGGGCGATGGCGAACTGGTGTCCCTGATCGGCGCCAATGGTGCGGGCAAAACTACTGCGCTGCATACAATTTCCGGTCTGTTGCACGCCACCTCCGGCGAGATATTGCTGGACGGTAAAAATCTTCAGAAAGTACCGGCAAACTCGATTATCGGCATGGGCCTCGCCCACGTTCCGGAAGGTCGCCATGTATTTGCCCGCATGACCGTGGAGGAAAATTTGCGCATGGGCGCCTACATTGTCCGGGATTCCAAAAAGATCAACGAAAATCTTGAGAGTGTCTATCAACATTTTCCCCGTCTAAAAGAGCGCTGGAAGCAGTATGCTGGCACGCTTTCAGGCGGTGAACAGCAGATGCTGGCGATTGGCCGTGCGCTGATGAGCCAGCCGCGCCTGTTACTGCTTGATGAACCGTCGCTCGGTCTTGCGCCGATCATCATCCAGCAGAATTTCGACAGTATGGCACTATGTCTGGTGGTGAACAGCAGATGCTGGCCACCGGTCGGGCCTTGATGACAAATCCGAAAATTCTGCTGATGGACGAACCGTCCATGGGGCTTTCCCCTCTGCTGGTCAAAGAGATTTTTGCCATCATACAGGAGCTCCATAAAAGCGGCATTACGATTTTGCTGGTAGAGCAAAACGCCAAGATGGCACTGTCTGTGGCCGACCGCGCCTATGTACTGGAAACCGGCACCATCGCCATGGAGGGCAATGCGGCTGATCTGTCTGCGGACGACCGCGTCCGCAAAGCTTATTTGGGCGCATAAAGGGGGGCATAATATGAAGCCTTATATCATTACCGTCGCCCGGGAGACGGGCAGTGGTGGCCATAATATCGTGAAAAAGCTGTCGGAGAAACTGAACATTGCCTATTACGACCGCGATCTTCTGCGTCTGGCCTCTGAGGTCAGCGGCATCCATGAGCAACTGTTCGGCGCGGCGGATGAGCGCATCGGCCGGGTTCAAATGCTGGCCGCGGCCGAAAAGGTATACTCCGGCGAGTTACTTCCGCCGGACAGCGACGATTTTACTTCCACCCAAAATCTATTTAACTTTCAGGCCAAAATTATCAAGGAACTGGCGGACAGCGAGCAGAGCTGTATTATTCTGGGCCGCTGCGGCAACCATCTGCTTGCCAAATATTCAAACGTTCTGCGCGTATTTATCCATGCACCGTTGGAAAGCCGGAGTGCCCGCGTCGCGGACTACTCTCTGGCTTGGTCCAATCGAGAGGTTCTTCGGCATATCCGGGAAGAGGATAAGCGCCGCGCCGCCTATTATCACTACTATACCGGTGAAGAATGGCGGGATGCGGCTGGATACGACCTGAGTCTCGACTCTGCGGTTTTGGGCGAGGACGGCTGTGTGGATCTGATTGTCAAAGCGTTGCCGCTGTTTGCAAAATGATGCCAATGTTACGCTGAGACTTAACAGGGGAAAGGTTGTAAATATGGCAAAACCGATTATCGGAGTAATCCCGCTCTGGGATGATGAAAAGCAAAGTTTATGGATGCTGCCCGGATATTTTGAAGGGATTTGCGCCGCCGGCGGTCTGCCGGTGATGCTGCCGCTGAACGCCGACGAAGGCGATCTTGATTCGCTTTACGGGCTGTGCGACGGTCTGCTGTTCACCGGTGGCCACGACGTAAATCCAAAGCTTTACGGCCAGAGACCGCTACCTCAATGCGGCACGCTTTGTCCGGCCCGGGACCGTCTGGAGGAATACTTGCTTCGCCGTGCTTTCGCGGATGATAAGCCGATTTTCGGTATCTGCCGCGGTATCCAGCTGATCAATGTCCTGCTGGGCGGTACGCTCTATCAGGATCTGCCTGTGGAGCATCCTGGCCCCATTGACCACCATATGACTCCACCATACGACCAAGTCTGCCACACGGTTCGTTTGGACGGCCCGCTCTCTCAATTGCTTGGCAAGCAGGAGTTTGGCGTCAACAGCTACCACCATCAGGCGGTGCGGAAAATGGCGCCTCATCTCACGCCCATGGCATGGTCGCCGGACGGCTTGGTGGAGGCTGCATATTGCCCAAAGAAAAAATTTCTGTGGGCCGTCCAATGGCATCCGGAGTTCAGCTACCGCGACGACCCCTCGGGCCTATCTCTATTCCGCGCTTTTGTCCGCAGCTGCGGTTAAAAAATTGACCGGAAATCGGTCAAAAAATCAGCCTCCGCCCAGAAATCTTCCGGGGCGGAGGCTGATTTTGTAATAAATCTACTGGCGACCGCAAAATCACGACCGGTTATTTCCCGTCAGCTCCGGGGGACGCAACGGGTCTCGAACTCGGCGGCATTGCCGTTTACCAATTCTTAGAATAATCAGTCAAATACTTCAGTGGGTCCACCCATTCGCCGTCTTCTGTGATGCCAAAATGAAGGTGCGGGCCGGTGGAATGTCCGGTACAGCCGGTAATGCCGATCACCTGTCCCTGCGATACCGTATCTCCCACGCTTACTTTGCGGGAACTTAAATGCGCGTATAGGGTTGCATTACCGCCATTATGGTTAATCACTACATAGTTTCCATAAGAACTGCTGTACTGAGAGATAATTACCGTACCCGCCTTAGCGGCCAGTACCTGCGTGGTATACCCCACGCCGCAGATGTCCACACCCTGATGATTCGTACTGCCAATACCGCCGGGGGATGTGCGATGGCCGAACGGCGATGAGATCCGCTTGCTGACGGCCTCCGGCCATATGTATCCGCCGTACGTGCCTTTGGCACTGCTCTGTTTTGCCAGTTCCTTGGCCATCTGGGCAATTTTATCATTGGTTGCGTCTTCTTCTTTGGCAATCTCACTCAAAGTGCTCTTGTAATCCGCTTCGTTCTCCTCGATCTGTTTCATGAGAGAAACAGTGGCATTCTGCTGGGTGTTCAGTTCTGATTTTTTGGCTACCAGATCCGCCTTGGCCGATTCCGATTCTGCCTTTTGATCCTTTAAATCATTTTGTTTCGCCGAGATTTCGTCCTGAAGTTTCTTCAGGTCATCGATTACGCGCTGGTCCGACTCCATGATCTCATTCACAAAGTCTATTCTGGAGAGCAAGTCGGTAAAGTTGTCGGCTTTGAACAGGACGGACCAGTAGCTGATGGTTCCGCATTCCTCCATGGCGCGGACACGTTTGCAAAACAGCTGATACTGCGCCGCTTCTTTTTCTTTAGCCTCATCCAGTTGTGCCTGCGTTTGTGAAATCAAATTGTCATAATCCGCGATCTGGGCTTCCACATTGGAAACCTGATCGGATAGAACGGAAATTTGCTCATCCAGCAGTTCTTTTTTCTCTAATACCTCGGACTTGTCATCGGAAAGGGCACTCAGCTTGGACTGCAAATTTTTCTTCTGAGATGCTAATTTATTGGCATCCTCCTGGAGAGCATCAATATCCGACTGGGAAATTGCTTTTGCGGTCGGTTGCAAATTGGGCAGAACTATTGTAGATATACATATTAGCAATAACACTGTCCGCAAAAAACGGTTAAATGTTTTTCTCTTTAACAGCTTTTGCATGATTCCCTCCGAAAGACTGCCTGAATTTTTTGATGCTCAGCATATTTATCTCAATAATCCGGCAAGCGGCAGAATATTTGCCATTTTAATGAGTCGTACAAATGAGAATAGTCTTCAAAAATTATTGTAGAAGTGAAGTATACAGATGTCAACAATTAAATTCAGCTGTCGAAGGGCACTGTTTTCCTAGGGAAGCCTGTACACTTCCGTAGCAAATCTGTGGGACCAGTGGTATTCTTTCTTTGAGTTATCGGTTTTGTGGAGTTTACATTGAAAGGTCATTGTGGTTATGATATAATCATTGATATGGGAAAGAAGTTCTCCCTCGGCTATGCCGAAACCGCTGTTAAGCTGATGACTTCTGCTTAAGGCAGGAGCTGTCAGCTTATTTTCATCGGCTCGATATAAAAAATACTGGATTACAAGGACGTTATTTTATGCGCAAATATATATTTATCGGATGCGGAAGCTTTGCGGGGGCTGCGCTGAGATACCTGGCGAAAGGCATCCAAATTTGCAATTATCACGGAAACGTTCCGCTCAATACACTGTTAATCAATGTCCTTGGCGCACTCATCATCGCTTTTATCTCAACGATTGCTTACGAAGTATGGGCCTTTGACTCCGATGTCAGACTCGGACTGACCACGGGACTGCTGGGTGCATTCACCACCTTCTCCACACTATGCAAGGAAACCGTCGGGTTATTGCAGGATGGCTGTTATTTCTCGGCAATTTCTTATATGACTATAAGTGTCATGCTCGGCCTCGCGTCTGCGTACTTTGGAGTCGTACTTGCCCGCAAAATAGGTTCCATGGTGGCTGAGGAGCGGGAAAAACTCGATAAACTCACAGAAAAAGAAAGTGATGTGGATTAATTGGATCTTGCTTTAGTAGGCGTTGGCGGGGTATTTGGCGGCATATGCAGGTTTCAGCTCGGTAAGGCGATTTCACAAAAATTCAATACTTCATTTCCAATCGGAACGTTTCTAATCAATATCTCAGGTGCGCTCCTCCTCGGTATTCTGACGGGCGCTGATATGGGAAATAGCGGTTACCTACTGTTCGGCGACGGCTTTTGCGGCGCTTTCACAACTTTCTCCACCTTCATGTATGAGGGCTTTCATCTATTTCAAGAGAGCGACAAACTGAATGCTTTTATCTACATTCTTAGTACGCTTCTGCTCGGAATCATCGGATATGTATGCGGGTACGCGATTGGAAGAACAATCGCTCAATTTTAAGATGATATGGTGACCCACGTCAACGTTATCAAATACAGGGAGAAATCGAAATAAGCGGCATGGAAAACCATACATCGGAAAATAGGCGACGGCTGGGTTTCATTGTGTTGATAGGCATTGTGAGCCTGGTTTCAGATGATCCATGAGGGAGCTGCCGGTATTCCGGGTGACTTTTTTAGCCTTGCCTGGGTCAATTCCTGAGAGCAGACCTCAAGGTTTCCTGACGCCAGGCAAGGACAAGACGCAGTTTAACTTTGTCTGCTGCCGCGGGTAATTTCCATATCGCTGAAGCTCTGCTGACCCATGTTACCACCACCTGAGCTTTTTCTTCTGGTTTACCGTATTTCTATGGCATTGTACGATTAAATCAGCGGTTCCCTTGGCAGCTGGATTGCTATCTGTTTCCGCCGCCGATCACATGCGGACTGTCGGCGTCCAACTCCTGCCGGGCCAGCTCTTCCTTCATGGCGCGAATCATCTGAGGGATGGCATCGGCTCGACGTTCGTTTTCTGACATCAAATCCTGCGCTTTTTTGCTGTCCGGTTCGGAAGTAATGAGTTCTTCCGCGATCTCCATGTTGTGCAGGGTGGATTCAATGCTGTCTTGAATCCGTTGGACTTTCGTTTTGTGGTTGGCTATTCGCTCCACAATCTGCTGACCGGAGCTACAGTCGTCAAACTTTCCTGCGGAAATATCCTGAATCGTCTTTTGCAAAGTTCGCTCATAATATGCCTCGGGTGTTATCACGCCATAGGCCTGGTCTGTGATATGCCCGCGGCTTGCATGCTCCGCCAGACGTGCGTATTCGCTTTTCACCTGCTGAATCAATAGATTCCTGTCCAAAAAAAACACCCCTTGCCCTTTATCTGTTGGTGTGGTGCAAAGCCGCCTGTTTCCTGACCTGAATCAGACGGTTTTCGTAAATGCAAACTAAATTACGCGTTTCCCTTCCGATCGCCGTCGGAGATGGTATTCAGACCGAATTTGGCCCGCGCACTTTCCGCCTGTGGGTTGTGCTTGATGTTTTTGGAATGGAATTCTCCATCCTGTTTTTGATTCTGCTTGCTGTTCTTCATTTCGTTTTTGCCGGTCATACGATTCACCTACATTCTGTGATTTTCTGTTTTGCGGGACTCCACCTGATACCCAAGCTGTTTTATCCGAGTTTCCAGACGGTCACAAGTGACGCCGGTGTTGTCGTAATCCACGGCCAGCAGATTTTTTTGGGTATTGACGCTGACCGATAACACGCCGGAAAAGGCGTCCAACTCCCGCTTCAAATCTTTTGTTTGGTGCTTTCCGCTCAGATCGTTGAGTTGAAAATATGCGCTCTCCATAGACATTTCCCTTCGCCTTCTTTTTAAAACCGAATTGGCCGGTATTCGGACAGCCTGACTACCGGTTGGTGTTGGGGCCAAGCGACTCCTTTTTAGCGTTGTGAGGCTGCGTAATACCCGAGCTGGGGACCTTCCTTCCGGCTGGTACCCTCGGATTTCCGAATAACTGCTGGCTGCCTGCCTGATGTGGTTCGCCCTTTGGAGTGAGTATCTGCTCTTCCTTCATTGGTTCCTCCTGGTTCATTGATAGCAGCGCCGCTGCCGTAAGCGGCTTGTCTGTTGCGTCTGATACTGTGACTTTGCTGCGATAATAGCTTCTCCGATTTTTTTGCTTTTATAAACCGATTAAAAGATTGCTTATACGTATCTGGAGTGGAACAACGCAAGGGAACGGGCTGGCAAACGCCGACCCGTTCCCTTACGTTGTTCTTGTTTTGTATTGAATTTTCCCCGGGTGAATTTCCGCAACATAAAATACTGGCTCATAATACGTTAACGGACAGCGGGGATATATGCGGATCATACCTGAACATTTTTGTAAAAATAAAAGTGTTCAAAGTATAGTGACGACGCCCATCGCCGGGATCGCGTTTGACAGCACCGTCCTCAATTTTATCAGCGGACAGGATTCCGACAACGTTACGATTATGGCACGGGCGGCGGACATGAGCGCGCTCTCCGACGCTCAACGGAAAGCGGTTGGTAGCAGACCGGTATATACGTTCTCCGTGACCTCCGGTACTGAAACCATATCGAACTTCGGCGGCGGTACGGCGACGATCTGAGTAGCTATACATCCTCGGCATTCTCGGATGTGTCCGCTAGAGACTGGTGCTTTGCGGCGGTACAATGGGCAAACGCATCCAGAGTCGCAGTTGGATCAAACGGAAAATTCAGTCCGGGAACCGGTATCACCCGTGAACAGATGGCCGTCATGCTCTACCGCTATGCCAAGTACATGGTGGCTGACATGCCCAATGTGGAAGGGATGTCGATCCGGGAATTTTCCGATTACGACAGGATTTCAAGCTACGCCCAGCCCTCCGTTCAATGGGCGATCAATCATAGTATTGTTTCCGGCCACAACGACGGAAGCTTTGCACCGCAGGCTAGAGCATCCCGTGCGCAGGCCGCAAAGTCTAGAGTCTAAGGCGCTTATAGGTGAGTGTCTCATCAATGCTATTCCCCACTTGCTGGATACGACTTGACGATTTCTCGCAGCAGAGTTACCATACCAATAAGAAAGCATTTCATGTCGGCAGTTGAACTGCAATCATGAAGCGTACTCCGGCCACATACGTCGCCGCAAGGACAGTTTTCCTAAGCAGCAAATAATTTGCACAGAGCTGGAATAAACTTGCGAAAAGCACAGGCCCGTCGTTTCCGGCATTTACCTCGTGTTTCACGGGGGATGGAAATGGTACTGCATTGGTATTCCAATATGGCACCGACATTAAGGCGTTTGTGCGCAATGTAATGAGCTTTATGTAGTGTTTATTTTAGAAGAATTGGAACTGTCTAAGGGTAGGATTTGATGCAATGAAAAAGAAAATTTTTCACTTGTTGCTTTTATTTTTTGTAGTAGGTTTGGGGTCCCTTTGTGTTTTCCAACTTTTCGGCAGAGGCGCGGAAGCCACAGACTATTCGAACCACGATAACTGGCTGGCCATTCCTGCTTCCACCGACATGGACGTGGATATTTTCTATCTGTACCCGACGGTATACCACAAGCAGGAGGAAAGCGACCTGGACATATGTGAGATCAGCGACGCCTCATGCGCTCCAACGCACAGATGGCCTATAAGCTACAGGCAACCGCATTCGACACCGTGGGTAATATATATGCGCCCTATTACAGGCAGGGCGATGCGCAAACATGCCTGTCCATGTCGGAGGAAGACAGGGATAAGCTTTTACGCGGGGCTCCGGAAGAGGACATCTTTGCCGCATTCGATTATTACATAAATCATTTCAACAGCGGCAGGCCATTCATTCTGGCAGGCCATTCGCAGGGCTCCGAAATGCTGCTGTATCTGCTTTCGGAATACATGGAGGAGCACCCCGGCGTCTATAAGCGGATGATCGCCGCGTATGTCATCGGATACTCGGTAACGGAGGATTATCTGACGGAGAACCCACACCTGAAGTTCGCGGAGAGTGCGGATGACACGGGTGTGATCATATCCTACAATACGCAGGCTCCAGAGATTGAAGGCGACAATCTCGTGGTTTCGGAAGGGGCGCTCGTGATCAATCCGATCTCCTGGACAAGGGACGAAACTCCGGCCCTGGCATCGGAAAATCTTGGCTCGTATCTGCCCAGTGCAGACGGCTATGTTGAAATCGGCAGTGATACAGAGTTTAAAAAGATCCTAATTTTCGCGGATGCGCGCGTCGATCGCAGGAAAGGTGTGCTTGTATGCAGCACTGTGGACGCAGATGCCTGGTTCTCCGGAAACGTCTTGATGGGAAAAGGAATTTACCACAGCTACGATTATTCGTTTTATTACTATAACATCCGACAAAATGCAGCAGACAGAGTCGAAAAATTTCTGATTCATGCAAACTGAGTGCCTTCCCAGTTTGATAGGCCGTAGAGAAGTCAAGAAGAGTGCAGAATGTGAACACCCAAAATCTGCGGCTTATGCGGCCAGGCCTCTGGCGGCCTGACGATACATGGCTGGCGG
>JGI20225J20221_1000995_pt2 | contig 14136 bp, 12 predicted proteins | sample BioMet4_FD_20221 | JGI IMG/M metagenome (IMG submission 20221) | reverse complement strand
TGCGCCAGGTACGGAATGGCACGAGCAGTCTGCCATCGTCATCAAACGGCAGGTATCCATGCATCATCGCCGAGACGCCCATGGCGCCAAGGGAGCGCAGCGTCACGCCATAGCGTCTCTCCACGTCAGCCTTGAGCGACGCATAGGCGGCCTGGATGCCCGAGGTGAGCTCATCCTGGGCGTAGGTCCAGTACGTTCCATCAAACGTGTTCTCCCAGTCGAAGGTGCCGATGGCGATGGGGTTGTTGTCGGAATCGTCGAGCACGGCCTTGATGCGCGTCGATCCGTACTCGATCCCAAGGGTAGTCTTGGCGCCCTCGATATCCTGGAGTATCTGCTCTGTCGTCTTTGCCATCTCTCCTGCTCCTCATGAGTCCGGCCGCGACCCTGCGTGGGCGCGGCCGGTACGGATTTTCTTCATCACCGAATGGGCCGCGCGGTGCTAGTGGTAGAAGACCTCGCCGAGCCTGAGGTCACGCTGGAAGTCGCGCAGGTTGGTGTCGGCATCGATGACCACGGACTCGATGCCCATGGCGTCGGCCCAGTCAATCATCTGGTCTGCCGAGAGGTCATACGACATCGCCGTGTGGTGGGCGCCGCCCGCGTAGATCCAGGCGGTCGTGCCGATCTTGAGGTCAGGCCTCGGGGTCCAGAACACGGTGCCGGTGGGAAGCATGGGCATGGGCTTCTCGACCTTCTTGCAGTCGATGTCCTGCACGATGAGACGGAAGCGATCGCCGAGGTCGATGAGCGACGTCGCGATGGCGGGACCGGTCTTGCCCGTGAAGATGAGGCGGGCGGGGTCCTCGCGCTCCCCCATGGAGAGCGGCGTGGCACGGATGGCGATGCGACCATCGGCCACGGAGGGATCCACCTCGCTCATGTGGCTCTCGAGGATGCCCTCCTTGCCGGGAACGAGGTTGTACGTGTAGTCCTCCATGAGTGCGGAGCCCTTCGCGCCGTCCATTCCGGAGGTCATGACCTTCATGAGACGCACCATTGCAGGCGTCTTCCAGTCACCCTCGGGGCCAAAGCCGTAGCCCCTCTGCATGAGGCGCTGGACGGCAAGGCTCGGCAGCTGCTTCAGGCCACCGAGGTCCCCGAAGTGGTCGGAGAACGCGTTGTACCCGTGCTCCTCGAGGAAGCGCTCGATGCCGATCTCCTGGGCTGCCTGCACCTCGACGTGACGGCGGAACTCCTGGGGATCCCGACCGTCGAGGATGATCTCGTACGTGTCGTAATACTCGTCGGTGAGGGCCTTGACCTCGGCGGCACTCACACCATCCACGTAGGGGACGAGGTCGTTCACAGGCCAGGCGTCGACGGTCCATCCGAACTTGATCTCCGCCTCGATCTTGTCACCATCGGTCACGGCGACGTTGCGCATCGTGTCCGCGAATCGGGCGACGCGGATGTTGCGGCTCTCGATGACGCCCACGGCCACACGCTGCCACGCGCCGAGCTCGGAGAGGACTCCCTCGTCTCTCCAGTGGCCGAAGATCACCTTGTGGGTCCAGCGCATGCGGGCGAAGATGTGCCCCAGCTCGCGCTCACCGTGCGCTGCCTGGTTCTCGTTCATGAAGTCCATGTCGATCGAGTCGTACGGGATCTCCTCGTTGTACTGCGTCGCGAACTGGCACAGCGGCTTGGTAAGCTGCTGGAGGCCATGGATGTAGGACTTGGAGGGTGAGAACGTATGCGCCCAGGTGATTATGCCGGCGCATTCGGGGTCGGCGTTCGCGGCGGCGAACGTGGCCGAGATCACGTCGTTGGTGAGCAGGTTGGGCTTGAGGACCACCTCATAGGGGACGACCTTCGATGCGTTGAGGGCAGACACGACCTCTGCGGAGTGCTCCGCGACGTGAGCGAGGACCTCGTCACCATAAAGGTCCTGAGTGCAGGGGCAGAACCAGAACTTGTACTGCTTGATGCTGAGCATGGCGATTCCCTTCTCGGGTTGACTTTCTGGTTGGCGTTGCGACAGCTCCCAGGATGTCCCGCCCCTGTGGAGGAAGGAAGGGGGGTGGGAGAGGCGGGACAGTGGGAGGCGCCTCAGCGATTGAGGCCTACTTGATTACCTGGTTGGAGCTCCTGTCGGAGAAGAGCGCCACCATGATGATGAATACGACGCCGAGGATGAGCTGCTGTATCTCGGTGGTGAAGCCCATCATGACCAGGCCCTTCTGGAGGATGAGATACGAGAGCACGCCGATGACGATGTTGGAGAAGCGTGCGCGTGCGCCGCCGTTGATGGGCATGCCACCGAGCACCATGGCGATGAGCAGCTGCGTCTCGAGCATGTTGCCGGCGGTCGAGGTGACTGACCCGACCTTGATGGCATTGATGAATGCGGCGAAGCCCGTGAGGCAACCGGCGACGATGTAGACGATCACCTTGGTCTTCTGCACCTTGATGCCGGCAAAGCGGGCGGCCTTCTCGTTGGCACCAATGGCCTTGAGGTTGTGGCCGATGGAGGTGAAGCGGGTCACGACGTAGGTAATCACGAGCACGGCGAGGGTGATACCCATCAGAAGCGTCATGTCATTGAAAGTCGTGACGTATGTCGCCGCATAGACCGGGCTCGTGGTCGTGATGAACGCGCAGACGCCGCGGAGCAGGAACATCACGCACATCGTGACCACGAACGACTGAATCTGACGATATACGTGGAAGTAGGCGTTGATGGCCCCGATGACTCCGCCCGTGGCGATGCCGCCGAGAATGGCGAGCGCGAGGTTGTACTGCGACAGCGCGCAGAAGACGGCGCACGAGACGCCAAGCATGGAGCCCTGGGAGAAGTCCAGGCATCCCATCGTCATGATCAGCCACACGCCGCAGGCGGCGATCATGAGCATGTACCCGCCGGAGAGAATCAACGTGATGTTCTTGGGCGTGAGAATCGAGCCGCCGGTCGCGATGGCAAAGAAGCCGAGAATCACCACGAAGCCGATGAGGGGAAGGAACCCGCGGATGCGTGCGGCAAAAGCGTCCTTCTTCTTGTCATCGATAGCGGTCGTCTTGGAATCGATCGCCGTGTCGTTTGAAGTTGTCATCTGTCCTGCCTCCTAAACCATCTTCGAGATGAGGTCCTGCTCGGACAGCTCGGGGCTGCGCGTGAGCTCGCCGTTAATCTTCCCGTCCTTCATGACGAAGATCCGGTCGCACATGCCGAGAAGCTCCATGATCTCCTCGGAGATGATGAGAATCGCCTTGTTCTCCTTGCGCATCTGCTCGAGCAGGGCATAGATGGCTGCCTTGACCTTGATGTCGATGCCGCGAGTGGGCGAGTCGAGGACGAGGATGTCCGACTGCTTGCCCAGCCAGCGCGCGAGCACGACCTTCTGCTTGTTGCCGCCGGAAAGCGCCGAGACGTACTGGTTGACACTGACCATCTTCGTGCTCATGAGCACGGCGTACTTGTCCGAGAACTCCCGGAGCTTCTTGTCGGAGAGCACGCGTCCCATGTCACGCATCGACGGCAGTGCGATGTTGTCCTCGATCGTATCGTTGATGAGCAGCGACTCGTTGTCGCGGTCCTTTGACGCATAGGCGATGGAGTGGTCGATGGCGGTGTTGATGTCCTTGACCTTGGTACCGTCGGCGAGGACCACCTCGCCGGTCCGGTCGTATGACGCACCGAAGATGGCCTTGCCGACCTCGTGCATGCCGCACTCCGACAGGCCGCCGATCCCCAGGATCTCACCGCGATGAAGGTCAAACGAGATGTCGTCGATCATACCGGGAACCGTGACCCCACGCACGGAGACGGCCGTCTCGCCGGGCTGCTCTCGGGCATAGTCGGGATAGTCGGTGCGGTAGTAGTGGTCATCCATCTGTCGACCGACCATCAGCGTCTTGAGCTGGTCCTCGTCCACGTCCTCGCGGTTGACGGTCGTGACGAAGTCACCGTCGCGCAGGATGGAGATGCGGTCGGCCATCTTGAGTACCTCGCCCATGTCGTGCGAGATGAAGATCACGCAGTGGCCGAGCTCGCGTACGTGGTCCATGACCTCGAAGAGCTTGTCGCGACCCTTCTGCGAGAGCGCCGTGGTCGTCTCGTCGATGACGAGGACCGCAGGGTCGAACCACGTGGACTTGACGATCTCGACGAGCTTGCGGTCCTCGAAGTCGTAGTTGTCGATGATGCTCGTCGCCTTGATGTACCCGAGGCCGTAGGCGTCGAGAAGCTCCTGCGCCTTCCTGTTCATGGCGGCGGTGTCCTTGATACCCCTCCTGATGAACTGGTCCTCGTCGCCGAGGAACATGTTGTCGGCGACGGAGAGGCCACCGAGCGTACCGGTCTCCTGGACCACGATGGCGATGCCCTGGTGGTTGGCGTCAACCTGGTTCTTGGGTGCCACGTCATGCCCCATGAGCGTGAACGTGCCCGACCCTATGGGCAGGATACCCGTGAGCATGTTCGTGAACGTTGACTTGCCCGAGCCGTTCTCGCCGATGAGGGCGTGGACCTCGCCCTCGAGGAAGTCGAGGGACACCTCGTTGACGGCATGCGTGGGGCCGAACCTCTTATCGATCTTCTCGGCGTGAAGCAGCAGCTTCTGTTCCATGGTGTATCCCTCCCTTACTTGACGACGGCGCCCTTGACGCGCTTGGTGGTGATGCAGATTATTGCGAGCAGGGTCGCGCCCGTGACCACGTTGTTGATCGTGACGGGCATGCCCAGGGCAACGAAGCCGGCGAACATCATCGAGATGATGAACTCACCTATGACGATCGCGGCGACCGGGTGGCCGTACTTCTTGAAGGCCAGGCCGAAGAACGTGCCCATGAGCGGCTTGAAGTTGAGCGACTGCGAGAGCATCCCCGTCATGGGGGTCTGGGCGGTGCCGTAGCCGATGTAGAGGATGGCCATGATGCCCACGAACGTCGAGCAGAGCACGAACGCAAGGAACTTGTACTTGTCGACGTTGACGCCCATGTTCTTGGCCGTCGCCTCGTTGGCACCGATGGCGTTCACGTATGTGCCGAGCTTGGTGTACTTGAGAATGAACGTGCAGAGGGCAAACGCCAGCACGGCCAGGATGAGGTTCCACGGATACGAGCCGAACATCTTGTACGCGTCACCAAGACGCGTGCCCGACCAGCCCGAGGCGAAGACCGAGAGGCTTTCGTAGATGAGCGAGAGGCCGACGGTGACGATCAGTGATGGAATGCGCAGCTTGATGTAGGCGAGGCCGTTGGCAGCTCCGAGAAGCGCACCACAGAGAATCGGGGCCACGATCAGACCCAGGATGCCCATCGACTGAGAGAAGCCGATTGCCATGAGGCACGAGAGCACGAGCACCGAGCCGATGGAGAAGTCCCAGAGACCCATGACGACGATGAAGTACAGCCCACACCCGCCCACGGCATAGATGAGGCCGGTCTGCAGATAGGTAAGGAGCTGGTCCGGATCTCCGAACGTGCTGGGGCACATGGCCTTGAACACGAGCCAGACCAGTGCCGTGACGATGAGAAGCAGACCCACGCCGTACCACTGGCTCTGCCTCGCCCTCTTGATAAGTTCCATCCACCAATCCTTTCGCGAGAAACCGTCGTAGAGCAGGGGCAGGCCCAAGGAACGGACCCGCCCCTGCAGACGGGCGTGAGTCAAGCTCTATGCGTGACGCGTCTTGACATCCTCGATGGAGAGCGACGTCGCTGACTTGTCGAGGTCATCGAAGCTCATCGCGGCAAGCTTCGAGATCTCGTCGTCGGTATAGGGGGCCTCGTCGACGAAGTACTTCTCGTAGTCCTCGTACTCGGAGACGGAGGAGACGTACACGTACGGGAACAGNATCTCCTTGCCATAGCTACCAGCGCTCGGCATGAAGTCGGAGTTACCCTTGCAGGCGGCGTAGACCATCAGGAAGGAGTAGAGCGGGTCGCAGAAGTGGCCGCCGGACTCACAGTACATGCCACCGGTCTGGAGCTGATCCTTGAGGTCATCGAGGAAGTCGGTGGAGGCCACGCGGATCGTACCGGTGAGACCCATGTTCGCGAGCTGGCCCACGGAACCCACGAGCGGGTCACCGCCGCCGCCGGCAACGATCAGGGCGTCCATCTTCGGGTCAGTGTTATAGAACTGCTGGGTGACGTTGGCACCCTCGGAGGAGGAGGTGTTGGCGTAGACGGGGTCGGAGAGGGTCACGGGGTCGCTGGGGTTCGCGGAGTTCCAGGTGGACACGCCGGACTGATAGCCCTTCCAGCGCAGCTGGAACGTGGCGTCACCGACGGTCCAGGCCTCGAGCTTGATGTTGCGGGCACCCTTGGTGAGACCCTTGTAGGCATCCGCGTTGTCGGCGGTGAGCAGCTCGATGAGCTTCTCGCCATTGCCGACCTCGTCCTCGTGGACGGAGCCGACGAAGTACTTGGAGGCCTCGGCCAGCGAATAGACGTCGGGAGAGGCGTCCTTGGAGATCATGCGGTAGAACTGGGCAAGGTAGACACCGTTGTCGTTGCAGGTGTTGATCGCGGAGGTCATCTCCGAGTCAGCGGAGTTGCAGATGACGATGCCGTTGCAGCCTGCTGCGCAGAGGGTCTCGACGGAAGCCGTAACCTGCTCGGAGACATGACCCTGGTCGACCGTGGTGACCTCGACACCGAGGATGTCGGCGGCCTTCTGGATGATGTCAACGGAGAGCTTGCCGAGAGCGTCGGTGGAACTCCAGATCGAGACGCCAATCTTGATCTTCGAGCCCGAGCTGGCGCTCGAATCCGAGCTGGAGCCAGAGCCGGAGCCGGAGCAGCCGACGAGCGAACCCATGCCAGCCGCACCACCCATGAGACCCGCATACTTGACGAAGTTCCTTCTTGAGATGTTCATGCTCTTTTTTTCCCTTCCCTGTTGCTTCCCGTCTGTGCTCACCTCTGTGTGAGCACATAAACAGACAAAAACATCTGCTCGCCGTGACGAGCCGACCTTCCCCCTACCCAACTCCCTTCATGCCTTCATGCAGAGTTTTTTCGATTCCCGCTGGTGCCGTACGTTGGACTCGTTGAGACGTACGTTTACGAACGTTTTCTTCCTCGCCATCCGTTGTACCAGCAGACAAAACGGACAGAAACACGACCCCCTATGAACGGTATATTTTTGAACATAAGCGGTCTGTTTATATACTTGTTTACATATTATCGGCTGTAAACACGACTTTTATGTTTAGTGATGTTTATATGCCCATACGGACGTATGCCTTCGTGAATCCCCGCTGGTACAGGGACTGTCAACGGGAACTTCGTGGACGAGACGCACCATCTCGCAGCTCGTTCTCCCCTTGGGCGCATAATGGAACGCGGCACACACGAGGACGAAAGGCACCACATGGACATCACTCCGCGGGAAGTCAGCGAGACCCTCTCCATGGTCTCCGAGCAGAACCTCGACCTTCGTACCATCACCATGGGAATCTCGCTCATGGGCTGTGCGGACGAGGACATGGACCGCCTGTGCGACAAGGTCTATGAGAAGATCACGCGCACGGCAAGGCATCTCGTGTCCACCGCCGAGGACCTCGAGAGCGAGTATGGGATCCCCATTGCCAACAAGCGCGTCTCGGTGACGCCCATCGCACAGATCGCGGCAGGTTGCCCGGACGCCGACCTCTCCCCCATCGCCCGTACCATGGATCGCGCGGCCGCGACCCTGGGAATCGACTTCATGGGCGGCTTCTCCGCGCTCGTGCAGAAGGGCATCGGCGAGACCGATCGCAAGCTCATCGAGTCCGTACCGGAGGCGCTCGCCTCCACCGAACGCGTATGCTCGTCACTCAACATCGCCTCCACGCGCGCCGGCATCAACATGGATGCCGTGCTCCTCTCCGCCGAGACCATCCTGGAGTGCGCGCGACGTACCACCGACATCGACTGCTACGGTGCCGCGAAGTTCGTCGTCTTCGCCAACATGGTCGAGGACTCCCCGTTCATGGCGGGTGCCGTCCATGGCTCCGGAGAGGCCGACGCGGTCATCAACGTGGGCGTCTCCGGTCCCGGCGTCATGGCCGCGGCACTCCAGGAGCTGCCCGATGACGCCAGTCTCATGGAGGTCGCAGAGCGGATAAAGCAGACCGCGTTCAAGATCACCCGTGCCGGCGAACTCATGAGTCGCGAGGCCTCGCGCCGACTTGGCGTGGAGAAGGGCATCGTGGACCTGTCTCTCGCTCCCACCCCTGCCGCAGGCGACTCCGTGGCCAAGATCCTCGAGATCATCGGCGTGGGCGAATGCGGCGGTCCCGGCACCACCTGCGCGCTCGCCCTTCTCAACGACTGCGTCAAGAAGGGTGGTGTCATGGCCAGCTCGTCGGTAGGTGGGCTCTCGGGTGCCTTCATCCCCGTCTCCGAGGATGCCGGCATGATCAGGGCTGCCGTTGACGGCTCGCTCACCATCGAGAAGCTTGAGGCCATGACCTCGGTCTGCTCCGTCGGCCTTGACATGATTGCCATCCCAGGTGATACGCCCGTGGAGGCAATCGCGGGCATCATCGCAGACGAGATGGCGATCGGTGTGATCAACACCAAGACCACGGCCGTCCGTCTTATCCCCGCCATCAATCACGCCGAGGGAGACATGCTCGAGTTCGGCGGCCTCTTCGGCAGCGCCCCCGTCATGCCCGTCAACGCTTTCGCGGGCAACGTGCTCACGCACCGAGGCGGACGCTTCCCGGCGCCGCTGAACTCACTGAAGAACTAGGGATACAGGCACCTCTCTGGACAAACTCACGGTCCGCACCCCCATCACATCTCACGCATGGGCGGAGAGACTGCTGACCTGCAGAAAAAGGCCATCGATGTACGAGCCTCCGGAAGGCACTGCACGATTTGTGCCAGCACCCCCGTAAGATTCCCAGTTGAGACAGGCCTGGCACCCGCTCCAGCAATGCAACAAGAATGAGCTCGTACATTTGGCCGATAATTCTACAGGTGTTCAGCAAGACTTCGTGACAAGCCGCTTCACCCGAGTCCAAACGACCTTCCTAGCCCAGGAAACGCACCTCAGGCTCAAGGCGCACGCCAAATTGCCTCTCAACCTCGTCCTGCACGTGCTCGATGACGGCATGGACGTCAGCTGCAGTGGCATTGCCGACGTTGACGACAAAGCCCGCGTGCTTCTTGCTCACCGCAGCACCCCCGGACTGGTAGCCCTTGAGACCGGCATCGGTGACAAGCTTGCCTACGAAATAGCCCTCGGGACGCTTGAAGGTAGAACCTGCGCTCGGGAATTCGAGCGGCTGCCTCTCCTCGCGCTTTCGTGTGAGTTCATCCATGACCTGGCGAATCTTCTCGGAATTTCCGCGTTTGAGGTCAAAGGTGGCCGAGAGCACGACCATGCCCTCGTCGGCTATGCGGCTATGGCGATATCCCAAGTCGAGCTCATCGATGCCAAGGGTGTCCTGCGTGCCATCGGTCCTGAGAACGCGCACGCACTTGAGCACGTCGGCCATGCTGCCACCGTAGGCACCGGCGTTCATGAAGCAGGCGCCACCAACGGAGCCCGGAATGCCGCAGGCAAACTCGAGGCCCGAGAGCCCAAGCTCACAAGCCATCTCGGAGGCCTCCTTGAGGCCAACGCCCGCCTCACAGGTCATCTCGTCATCTTCCACCGTCACGCCTACGAGGTCGTCTCCGAGAGCCACGATCACACCGCGACACCCCTCGTCGGAGACGAGCAGGTCGGAACCATAGCCGAGCACAAAGTAGGGAACCCCGGCGTTCGTGCACTCACGCAGGACGTCCCGAATCTCCTCGGGATCATCTGGGATGACATATACATCGGCGGGACCACCGATTCTAAAGGTGGTGTGCTCACACATGGGCTCATCAACGAGGACGTTCTCCTCGCCTACGATGCCCCGGAGTCTCCAGGCAAGGGCATCTAAGTCATAGCCGCTTTCGGGCATGGCTGCAACACGCTCCGTTCGGTACGTCGACATACGCAGATTCTGCGCGATTCTTGCCGCGACAGGTTTCGTCACAGTATAGAACAAGGCGAGATCGTATCCGTTCGCCCCTGGCTATTGCCAAGAGCCATGACCTACCTCGCCAAGGCAGTCGTAGGGAGTGTGGCGGGTCACCCTTTCCGGTCCTGCTTCTTGGTTATGCGCCCGAGCTCAGATTGACACGTGATTTTGACCCCGGATGCATATCCAAAGAGTGTTTCGGCGAGGTCCGTCTCCTCGTCAGCCTCATCGACTCGTGCTATAGTCTGCGGCGACGGTTTCAGGGCGGGGTGAGAATCCCCACTGGCGGTGATAGTCCGCGACCCGCGAGAATGCGGCTGACCCGGTGCAAACCCGGGACCAACGGTTATAGTCCGGATGAAAGAAACAGAGGTGCCACATGGCACAGAACTCCACGTTCTCTTCGAACGACAGCCATTCGACCACGAGCAACGAGAATGGATGGTCCACGAGACGCATCGCGATGACCGCGCTACTCTGCGCAGCCGCGGCCATCTGCACGCTTTTCGTTGAGTTTCCGATCGTCCCGGGGATCTCGTGGCTCAAGTACGACCCATCGGGCATCGTCGCGCTCATCGCAGGGCTTGTCTTTGGTCCCGCAACCGGCGCGGTCGTCTCGGTCATCTCGTATCTGCCGCACATCGCGACCGCAAGCGGCTTCTGGGGCATGCTCATGGCAATGGTCGCCACGTTCTCNCTNGTTGTTCCCGCCGCTCTCGTCTATCGGCGCAANGGTTCGCGCAGGGGCCTTATCCTGAGCCTTGTGGTCGGTGCCGTGGTGAGCGTGGCGGCGAGCGTCGTGATGAACCTCGTCATAACCCCCATCTATGCACACGTGTCCGTTTCCGATGTGATGGCCCTCGTCGTTCCGGCCCTCCTGCCCTTCAACATCGCCAAGGTGGCCATCAACTGCGTCGTGTGCGCGCTTGTCCTCAAGCCCGTCTCAAGGGCAATCGGAAAGTAGCGCATGCCCGCCGTAGCAGCCATAACCAGGCCGGCCATCTCACTCGAGCACGTAACCCTCGTCTATGGCAAGGACATGGCCGCGCTCGATGACGTAAGCCTTTCGGTCGCGCCGGGCGAATGGGTCTGTGTGCTGGGCGCCAACGGTTCGGGAAAGTCCACGCTCGCCTCGGTGATCTGCGGACTCCTTGCCCCTGACGCGGGAACAGTCGAACTCGTGGGCGAACACGTGCTCGACGAAGGAGACGCCGATCTCAGCGCGTATCGCCGTGCTCGACGTGAAATCGGTCTCGTGTTTCAGAACCCCGACGATCAGATCATCACTACGGTCGTAGCGGAAGACGTGGCGTTCGGCCCCGAGAACCTCGGCGTGCCCCCTGAAGAAATCGGGGCTCGCGTAGCCCGCGAACTGCACCGTGTTGCTCTCGAGACATATGCCGACATGGACCCCACCCGTCTCTCCGGTGGTCAGAAGCAACGCGTCGCCATCGCTGGCGCACTCGCCATGGAAAGACGGGTTCTCGTGCTCGATGAACCCGGCGCCCTTCTCGACGTTCGCGGCCGTCGATCGATCATGGACGTCATGCGTCGCATACACGTCGCGGGGACAACCCTCGTACACATCACGCATTTCATGGACGAGGCCCTCGCCGCCGACCGCGTCATCGTCATGGACCGTGGCAGAATCGCCGTCGAGGGCACGCCGCGCGAGGTCTTCTCTCACGTGGGTGAGCTTCGGGGCCTGTCGCTCGAGGCCCCCTTTGCGGCGCGCCTCTCGGCCGCATTGCGCCATCATGGCGTGAGCGTGCCCCTGACCTGCGACGAAGACGAGCTGAGGCACAGCCTCGCCAGAGCATGCGCCAGCGAGGCACACGCTGCGCACGCGTCCGTCCCCTGTGCCTGCGCGCCCTCTGATGAACCTGCGGTGATCTGCGAGCACGTCTCGTACAGCTACTCCGACGACGCCCGCGGTCATGCCGCCCTCTCCGACGTGACGTTCTCCGTCCCCGCAGGCTCCACCTGCGCCATCATCGGACAGACAGGCTCNGGAAAATCNACGCTCCTTCGNCTGNTNTGCGCTCTCGAGGTACCGGACGNGGGTCGTATCNTCATCGATGGCANNCCCACAGGGAAACGCCGCGACCGCCGCAGGCTNCACGGCNTCGTGGGCTTCGTCATGCAGCATCCNGAGCGGCAGCTCTTTGCGGAGACCGTCNTCGAGGACGNCTCGTACGGNCCACGCAACATGGGCCTCTCTCCGANCGAGNTCACCCGTCGCGCCGCACGTGCCCTCGACCTCGTGGGAATCTCCGGGAAGGCGGACGCCTCCCCCTTCGAGCTCTCGGGNGGCCAGAGACGTCTGTGCGCCATCGCCGGCGTCCTTGCCATGGAACCCAGGATCCTCGTCCTCGACGAGCCGACGGCCGGCCTCGACCCCCGGGGACGTGCCGAGCTCAGACGCATACTCTCCGAGGTCAACGGCACTGGTACGACGGTCATCGAGGTCACCCATAGCATGGAGGATGCCGCCGTCTGCAGTGAGGTCATCGTTCTCGACCAGTCGAGGCTCCTCATGCAGGGCACGCCTACCCAGGTCTTCTCGCCAGGACACGAGGAGCTGCTCAAGACGGGCGGCCTCGGCCTTCCTGCCCCACTCCGGTTTGCACTCGCGCTCGAGCGAGACGGTATGGCGCCTCTCGGCAACCCCCTCAACGAGGACGAGCTCATTGCAGCCATCACGACACGGGCGGCTACCTTCGGCTCCTCTGGGGCGGTGGTCTAGGTGGCACTCAGGATCACCATTGGCCAGTACTACCATGCCGACTCGCCCGTCCACCGCCTCGATCCGCGAGCAAAGCTTGCCTGCGCGCTTGTGCTCATGGTGACGGTCTTCTTCATCGTGACGCCGCTTCAGCTCGCGCTCGGGCTCTCCTGTGCGGCAGCACTCGTCGTCGTCGCCCGTCTCCCCCTCAGAAACGTGCTCGCCTCGGTGAGGCCATTGGTGGTGGTTCTCGTCATCCTCGGCGTCTTCAACCTCTTCTATGTGCATACGGGCACGATCGTCCTGACGCTGGGTCCGGTCGCGATCACCGACGAGGCCATCTGGTGGGCCATCTGCTACCCGCTTCGTCTCTCCGTCGCCATCCTCTACGGGGCCATCATCCTGCTCACGACGACGCAGGTCCAGCTCGCCGACGCCTTTGATGCAGCCCTCGCCCCCATTACGCACCTCGGAGGGCCTGGTCACGAGCTTGCCATGGTCTTCTCGCTCATGCTTCGCTTCATCCCCACCATCGCAGACGAGGCCTCGGCCATCATCGATGCTCAGACGGCACGCGGCGGCGGCATGGGCGAGGGGAGCTTCGCGCATCGCGTCCGTTCGATTGGACCCATGCTCGTAGCACTTCTCGGCAGCGCGATGCGCCACGCCGACGGGGTTGCACGCGCGCTCGACGCCCGTTGCTACGAAGGCTCCGTCGGGAGAAGCCATTGGCATCCGCTGCGCTTCCGTACCATGGATGCCGTCGCCGTGGTGCTCACGGGCTCCTATCTTATCGTGCTCTTCCTCCTGGCATAGATGAGGCGGCGCGGGCCCGGCATCTGCCGAACGTCGCACCGCCTCATGAACCTGCGGATACGTGTATCGGGAGAGAGCGCTACCTCACAAGCGAACCCCCAACGTAGGTGGCGTCGAGCGTGAGGTCGGCGTTGAGGATGACGACATCGGCGTCGCGTCCCGGAACGATGCTGCCGCAGCTGCCGCCCAATCGATGCCCCGGTTGGCAAAAGGGGCAAGCCACTTTTCCCTGTTGCCAATGCGGGAATGGCCTGCCTCGGCCGGTCCCCCCACGGATAACCCCAGTCGTAAGAAGTTCTTGAGCCCTGCGGCGAGCGTGAGGACCGAGGCCCGCGATGCTATCCGCTGTCGCGCAGGTTAGCCAAGGCCATCTCGCATGGACGACCAGGCCAGACCGCCAACGTATACTCACCCTCGGGCATTTGCCGCCGCAGGCCAGGGCGCAATCCGGTGATGAGAACCACGTGAGTCCCAGCCCTTGGCGTTTGACGAGGACCTTGCATTGCGCTGGCGTGGGATGCTTGCCATCGCAGATGATCTCGGCTATAGTTTTCGGCGTGGTCCATGGCGCCACCACGACGACACCGGGTCGCGGTGATGGGAGGCCGAGCATGCCGTTATAGTGGTTTACCCATTCCTTTT
>JGI20225J20221_1002398_pt1 | contig 14173 bp, 12 predicted proteins | sample BioMet4_FD_20221 | JGI IMG/M metagenome (IMG submission 20221) | reverse complement strand
TGGCCGCTACGCCTGATTTCAATCTCGTTTGGAATTCACGGCTTCGTCCCTTGCCCGAGGACAAACCGCGCCACCCGGAGGGCCCTGCGCAAGGAACTGCCCGAGGCCCTGGCCCGGGCGGACGCGACGGCGACCCAAGGCCCACTACCGAAACTGGGCCTTCGGCCATGATCATAGTCCATCCTGGGCCAGCTGAATCCCGGATGCCGCCCTCTACTATCTGGCCTGTATGCTCGGAATCCGGCGAGGACCCGCGTTTCGCCTGCCCGGCGGGCTCATGATTCTTCCGGCGGCTGGAGGGACGTGGCCTGGCCGATCCCCATTGGCCCTGCCCCCTGGGGCCGTGTCCCTGGCCCACCGAAGCCGTGGAGAAAAATCGGCATGCCCGAGGGATTTATCCCCTGGGCCGAAACCCGCCGTTGTATCTGGCGCTCGCACCCAAGAGCCAACCAGCAGTTACCGCCGCCTAATCTGGCCGCTCAAAAAAAGGACATCATGCAATCCGGGGTCAAGCCCGTGCCCCTGCACCTGCGCAACCCCTCCACCCGGCTCCAGCGGGAATGGGGCTTCGGCAAGGGGTACAAATACCCCCACGCCTATCCCGAGGCCTGGGTGGAGCAGGATTATTTGCCCGAGGAGCTGGTGGGCCGACAGTTCTATACGGCCAAGGACCAGGGCCAGGAACCCCGCTTGGCGGCCCGACTGGCCCGGTTGCGCCGCCGATCGAGCTGAGAGGACAAAAGGCGCCACCCGCCTGTCTTGTCCCGCGACCCGAAAAAGGCTATTTTTTCGCGGTGACGCGCGCGCCTTGCCGCTGACGCGTCCTTCCGGGAACCGGCCCCTGGCGCGATGCCGCGCCTGCCGGCCGCTCCCCCCACCCGGCCGTTCCTGCCCAGGCAGGGCGCGGCCCTACCACGGATGCGGTGAGCCATGACCGATCCCCGTTTCGAGGCCTTTTTCCAGGGGCAGGCCCTGGAGTTCCTGATCCGCGCCATTGATCTGGCCCTGGAGGAAGACGGCCCGGACCTCACCTCCCAGGCCATCTTCGCCCCGGACGACCGGCTGGCCGCGCGCATCGTGGCCAAGGAAGACACGCTCGTGGCCGGACTCCCCATCGCCGCCCACATCCTGGCCCGCATGGGCGAGACCGAGCGTTGTCAGCTGGACTTTCTGGCCACCGACGGCGACCATGTGGCCGACCGGACCGTGGTCGCGACCCTGGTCGGACCGGCCGTGACCGTGCTCAAGTCCGAACGCATCATCCTCAATTTTCTGTGCCACCTCTCGGGCATCGCCAACCGGGTCCGCCAGGCCGTGGACGCCCTGGCCGGCAGCGAAACCCGCCTGCTCGACACCCGCAAGACCCTGCCCGGCCTGCGCTATCCGGAAAAATACGCCGTGCTCGTCGGCGGCGGCTGCAACCACCGCAAAAACCTGGCCGAAATGCTCATGCTCAAGGACAACCACATCGACCGGGCCGGGGGCATTCCCCAGGCCATGGCCGCCTTGCGCAAAACATACCAAGACAGTATGGATAGCATGCCGCCGGTGGAGATCGAGTGCCGGACCCTAAGTGAAGTGGAGCAAGCCGTGGCCGAACGGCCGCGCCGCATCATGCTCGACAACATGGACACGGACACCATGCGCTTGGCCCTGGCCCTGATCCCGGCCGGCATCGAGACCGAAGTCAGCGGTGGCGTGGACCAGGAGGCCCTGGCCGGCATCGCCGCCCTGGGACCGGATTTCGTGTCCGTTGGCCGTGTGACCCATTCCGCCAAAAGCGCCGACTTCAGCATGTTGCTTGAGGAGACGACCACCCCATGAATGCAGACCTTGCCGCGAAAATCACCGCTATCCGCCGCGCCCGGGGCAAAGACCTGGCCATCCTGGCCCACCATTACCAGCGCGACGCCGTCGTCAAGCACGCCGACATCCTGGGCGACTCCCTGGAGCTCTCGCGCAAGATCGCGAGCCTGTCCGCCAAGGACATTGTTTTTTGCGGCGTGTTTTTCATGGCCGAGACCGCGGCCATGCTGGCCTCGTCGGGACAGCGCATCCATATCCCGGTACGCGAGGCGGCCTGCGTCATGTCCGAGATGGCCCCGGGCCAGCTGGTCGAAACCGTGCTGACCCGTCTGGAACAGACCGGACGCTCGGTCCTGCCCCTGACCTACGTCAATTCCTCGGCTGCGGTGAAAGCCGCCTGCGGCAAGCGCGGCGGCGCCGTGTGCACCTCGGCCAATGCCGGCAAGATGCTCAAATGGGCCCTGGACCAGGGGCGCGGCGTGCTCTTTCTACCCGACAAGATGCTCGGTCAAAACACCTGCCGCACCCTGGGGGTCGCCCCCGAGCGGCTGCATTTCCTGGATGTCCGCGCCGGCGGTGCCCAGCTCGACCTGGACGCGGCCGCCAAGGCCGAAGTGCTGCTGTGGCCCGGCCAGTGCGTGATCCACTCCCGGTTCAAGCCCGAAGCCATTGCCGCCGTGCGCGCGGCCACGCCCGAGGCCAAGGTCGTGGTCCATCCCGAGTGTCATCCGGTCACCGTGGCCGCCGCCGATGCCGCCGGCTCCACCTCCTTTATCATCAAGTACGTGGCCGACGCACCTCCTGGCGCGGACATCGTCATCGGCACGGAGATCCACTTGGTGAAGCGGCTGGCCACCGAGTACCAGGGCCTCAAGACCATCCGGCCCCTGCGGGTGAGCGAATGCTCCAACATGGCCAAGGGCACCGAGGCCAATCTGCTGGCCGCCCTGGAAAATCTGGACACCGTCCCACCGGTGACCGTGCCGGAAGCGGTGCGCGAACCGGCCCGTGAAGCCGTGGAGCGGATGCTGGCCGTCTCGGCCTGACGACTTCGAAAGAACCACGCGCCTCGGTTGCCGACCCGTTCCCTGGCGCGCCACTGCCTGAAGCAACGCAAACGCGCGCCCGCGACACGACGCGCGGGAAGGGGATTGCTCTCATGTTGTACCGCATGCATACCGATGCCTTGGTGGTGGGGTCCGGCATTGCCGGTCTGACCACCGCCCTGACCCTGGCCGATGCCGGCCTGGAAGTGATTCTGCTGACCTCGGGCGACGACCTGGACGACGGCAACAGTGCCCTAGCCCAGGGCGGCATTGTTTTTCGCGGCAATGAAGACTCGCCGCAGCAGCTGGAGCGCGATATGCTCACCTGCGGCTGGCGCCACAATTATCCCAAGGCGGTCAAATACCTGGCCCGCAAAGGACCGCAGGTGGTCCAGGAGCTGCTCATCGACCGCTTGCAGCTCCCCTTCGACCACAAGGAAAACAGCCCGGATTTCCACCTCGTCCGGGAAGGCGGCCACAGCGTGGCCCGCATCCTCCACATGGCCGACCGCACCGGCCGGGGCATCATGGAAGGGCTCATGGCCGCGGTCAAGGCCACGCCGTCCATCAAGGTCCTGTCGCGACGCACGGCCGTGGACTTGCTGACCTCCCACCACCATGCCACCTTGCTGGAATTCAAATACCAGCTCGTGGACCAGTGTCTGGGCGCCTACGTGCTCAACGAAATATCCGGCCAGGTGGAAACCATCCTGGCCGATTATACGGTGCTGTGCACGGGCGGTTGCGGCAGGCTTTTCCTGCACACCTCCAACACCCGGTCCTGCATCGGTTCGGCCCTGGCCATGGCCTCGCGTGCCTTCGTCAAGGTCATGAACGTGGAATACATGCAATTCCACCCCACCACCTTGCTCCACCGGGCCGAACGGCGCCTGCTCGTGACCGAGGCATTGCGGGGCGAGGGCGCGCGGCTGGTCAACGCGTCCCACGAGCCGTTCATGACGCGCTACGATCCCCGGGCGGACCTGGCCCCGCGCGACATCGTTACCCGGGCGATCCTGGCCGAAATGCTCAAGACCGATCATGACTGCGTCTATCTGGACGCGGCCAGCTACGTGAAAAACCTGACCGAGCACTTCCCCACCGTCTACACGGGCTGCCTCCAACTCGGCATCGACATCACCAAAGACCCGATCCCGGTGGTTCCGGCCGCCCACTATTTCTGCGGCGGTGTACTTACGGACAACGCCGGGCGCACGACCTTGGAGCGGCTCTACGCCGCTGGCGAGTGCGCCTGCACGGGTGATCCTGGCCGAAATGCTCAAGACCGATCATGACTGCGTCTATCTGGACGCGGCCAGTTACGTGAAAAATCTGACCGAGCACTTCCCCACCGTCTACACGGGCTGCCTCCAACTCGGCATAGACATCACCAAAGACCCGATCCCGGTGGTGCCGGCCGCCCACTATTTCTGCGGCGGTGTGCTTACGGACAACGCCGGACGCACGACCCTGGAACGGCTCTACGCCGCTGGCGAATGCGCCTGCACGGGCATCCACGGCGCCAACCGCCTGGCCAGCACGTCGCTTTTGGAATGCGTGCTGTGGGGCTGGAGCGTGGGTCACGATATCGGACGCCGCGCGAGTCACAAGAGTTCCCTGGGCCGGCGCCTCATGGACAGCATCCCCGACTGGGTGAGCCCCGGCTCCAACCGCAACGAGGACCCGGCGCTCATTGCCCAGGACTGGGCCACCATCCGCAATACCATGTGGAACTATGTGGGCATCAACCGCTCGGCTTCGCGTCTCAAGCGGGCGTTCGAGGATCTGCGCGAACTCAACAAGCACTTGCACGACTTTTACCGGGAAACACCCCTCAGCAAGGCCATCGTGGACCTCTTCCACGGCTGCCAAGCCGCCTACACCATCACCATCGCGGCCATGCAAAACCGCCGGTCCCTGGGCTGCCATTACCGGCTGGATTAAGAATTGCGGCAGGGTGGAGAGGTTAGGAGAAGCCTCCGGCGGCCAAAGGGCGTTGCCCTTTGGAAACCCGGACGAAGGTTGTCGGCAGCGCCTGCATCGCACTGCGGGGACAAAATAGACGCGAAAGGGATTCTATTGAGCGAAAGTAAGAATTGAAAGCCGCGCACCATGTGGTGTGCGCGCAGTGAAGGTGGCGATGTGTGGCCTACCGGGTGAGACCGGGAAGCGCATGTCGCCACTTCTTTTTTCGGGCCAAGACCACAACACAATTGCTCGAAGGAGGCGCCTCCGGCAGGCAACGTGTCAAACGGCCCAAGGAACTGCCCTCCTGCCGCCATCGAGAACTGACCCGCCGTCAAGGCTGGTTGGTGGTTTCAGCGAAACCGACATACTGCCGAAGACCACATCCCATTCGCTGACCGTCTTTCTTGGGCCTCGTGGTATCTAACGGCGGCGCCCTGAAGGAGTCCGTCGTTGTCGTTTCCACGGTCTCGCCTATCCCAACACTTCGGAAGAAGTCTGCATCTCGTGCGGCTGGAGAAAGACTCTGATACCAGGCGTTATGTTCAATATTCCATGGCGCTGCCTGGTGTGCCTCGACAGTCAGTGATAACCCTGAAGTTGCCAGAACCCCTGATAAACAGAGCAAGAAGCGCCTTGCGCGAATTACGCAACGGTCTCAATTGGTACTTAAATATTAGCGTGCCCCAATAAACAGTACACCTAACAAAAATACTACTTCCCTATTTGAGTTCAACCCATGCATTTTGCCATATTTGTTCAGTCTGCTGCACAGGCAATGTGCGCACTGCCAGTTTAGCAGCTACGGCCTCTGCTTCTTCGCCATTTTCTGTCTTCAATAATTTTCGCAACTTAAGATCTATTGCCGGATAGGCAGCAGCATTTGGAACGCTTGCTGCAAAGGCTTTCTTGTTTGCAAGCAATGCTTGCGCTTTTGGCGAACACATCCATTGTAAAAAACGCTTAGCCGAATCGGGGTGTGGCGCATCAGTAGGGATGACGAGACTGTCAACCCACATGATTCCGCCCTCTTTGGGTATTATCCAGTCGATCGGTATTCCTTGCTGTTGTAGAGCTGATGCAAAGAAAGCTGCTCCACCCGGAACAACAATTGTCTCGCCACGGGCAAAGGATGCGATCAAAATAGGAAAATTAGGCGCTATCACAGATAGTTGTTGGCGCAAGTCAAACAGTGTCTTTTTCAGTGTCAGAAACTTTTCATCGGAAATATCATAGGGAGTCGCGTTACCAAGACTTTTGCTCAAAACTCCCATAATTGGCAGATACCTATCCCAAACGCCGACTTTCCCTTTTACTTTGTCAGACATAAGAATCGCATAAGACGAAGCTTCACTAGCGGAGATCACGCTCGTATTGTAAGCTAACCCATTTGCCCCGAATTCTATCGGGATGGCTATCATTTTGTCTTTAACATAACAGAGCGGCAATTTCTTGAAAGTCGGGATGTACTGACTCAAATCATAGTCAGCCGGGTCAAGCGTCGCAAGCCGACCATTTGCATAAAGTTTTCCGATATATTCTGAACCAACCATAACAACGTCATATTGATTCTTTGAATTTGTCAGCAAAGAATACATCTCATCGGCACCGACAAAAGTCTTAAACTGAACCTTGATGCCGGTATCTTTTTCAAAAGATTCAAGAAGCGCTGGGTCATCAACACCAGCCCAGCACAAGAAGTTTAAGGTCGCGGCCGCAAACGCTGCATGTGGTACAACCATGGCAGCACACAAAAGTATCGCAAAAACTTTCCCTCTAAGCATAATTTTCTTATTCCGCATGTACAACTCCTCCCGAGCTACTGCACCATGGGGGAACCGCAATAAAATTGCTTTGCGCGTAAGCACAATCTCTTTTACCGCTTTAGTCTCGTAGACTGGCCATGCCCTTATTTGCCTCGTATCCCCATCGCGGAAATAATCTCGTCCATATTGCGCACATCTCCAAAAAAGACGCGAAAATTGAGCAAGGTAACGGCATGGGCAAGCGCAAACGGCGAGGTCACAGCGTCAGCCACCATGATGACTTCGTAATCGCGCTGCATGGCATCGCGCGCCGTGCTTTCCACACACACGTTGGTGACGACCCCAGCCACCCAAAGCTGCTCGACGGCCAGACGCCGCAAAAGGTCGGGGAGTTCGGCGTTCGTCGCGGCAAACGCGCTGTAGCGATTCTTGAAAACCACATGATCCACGGCGGCGTCATAATGCATTGCAGGATAAAGCGCGGTATCCGGTCCCGCATCGAACATGCCCCGTGACAAGGGCTGCTTGTGAAAGAGCGGATAAAGCCCGGCATCGTCGCCTGTTTCGCTGACGCGAAAGCTGTGCCGTACCCAGATTACAGGTACCCCTTGGTCATGGCAGGCATCCACAAGAGCATTGATCCGGTCGACAGTCGCGGCCAGCCCAGGAAACTGCACCCCATGTTTCGGGGCGCAGGAAAACTGCTGCATGTCGATCACGAGCAGCGCGGCCTTTTCGGGACGCAGGCTGAAGACCTGGGCCGGCCGGCCGATAGACGTAAGGAACTCCTCGATTTGCTGTTGCAGGGCTTCAAGCACGGATGTGGATTCCATGTATTCGTCCCCTTTTGCTGGTGAAAATGGCACGGCTCCATTCATGGAACCGGGAGCTCGAAAGAACGCGAAAAACGAGGCGATAATGGCAAGGACTAGAGGTCGCACGAAAAGTGGGCAACCAATCGCAATGCGACTGCACCGACTCGCTTTGGATTCGGGTATACGTGAACGTGCCAGTTAGCCGCAAGAAGTTTCCCCATCATTTTACCTGGGCAAGACGGCGCAGCCTCACACTAGTTGCAAATCCATCACATATTCAGGTGCATGGCTGAATATCTCTTCGCAAAGGTGCGCCATGATTTAGGAACTACCTGAGGCTGCTTGGGTGCCCTGTTTGATCTTACCCTGTCCGCCGAGGATCATAGGAGAGAAACGCCCTATCCATGACCAATGATAAGAGGATGTTGACACTCGTATGCAACGACGCTAGGACTGAGCATAAGGGAAAAGTGCGAACATAACGGGGAAATGCCATGCAGGAAAAACGCATTGCCACTATTGTCGCAGGATTGGGCGGGCAGGCGTTGTCAACGGAGACGACCCGGTTGCTCAAGCGCAACCTGCTGGATGCCTACGGCGGCATCTGTGCCTCGTTGCAGGATGTTCCCCTGTTGGAAAAATTCAAGCGCTACGCGGCCGTCTTTCCCGAGGCGGACGGCGTGGGCGTCTGGGGCATCGGCAGCAAGGCCCAACTGGTGCATGGAACTTTCCTGAACACCATTCTGGGCAGGCGCAGCGACCTGGTCAACACCTACCTCTCGCCTGACCACATGGGCGGCAGCCACCCTTCGGACAACCTCTCCCTGCTGCTGACCCTGGCGGATTGGCGGGGGCTTACCGGCGCGCAACTCCTGCGCGGCCTGTACGTGGCCGCTATGCTCTCCTGCGCCTTTTCGGACTACTATGACCCGGAGAGCGGCGGCTTCGACCACGATGCCGCCGCCGGGGTCTACACCGCCCTGATCACCGGCCATGTCCTGGGCCTTGGGCACCAGGAGCTGGTGGAGGCGCAACGCATGGCCGGAGCCATGGGGCTCAATCCCAACCAGGCCGGGGAAGGCGTCATCACGGACTGGAAGCACTGCACCTACGCCTCCTGCGCCATGCGCGGGGTCAACGCCGCAGTCATGGCCCAGGCTGGTTTCCAGGGGCCGGTGGATATCTACAAGGGCGCGGCCGGCCTGGACCGCTTTCTGCCCCATGTCGATGCCTTCATGGAAGTCCCTCCCGACCTCGGGCGTATCGTGTTCAAGCGCTGGCAGGCCCTGGTCTTCTGCCAGACCGCCATCGACACGGCCCTGGAGCTGTACCCGGCTTTTCGCAAACTCGACGCCGCCAGCGTGTCGCAGGTGGATGTCTGGGCATACCACATGGCCATGGTCCAGGCCGGCACGGCCGATGCGGCCAGCCCGGTCAGCCGGGCGGGCAGGACCCATTCACTGCCGTATTGCGTGGCCGCTGCGCTGCTGCACGGCGTCATCGATTACGACACCTTCGGCGACCAGGCGGCTTGCTCCCCCGAGCTTACGGCCCTCATGGCCAAGATCGTCCTCCATGACGACCCGGCCATGACCAAGGCCTATCCGGACAAGTCCCCGTGTCGCATCGTCGTTCAGGCGGCTGGCGCTTCCCCGTTGGAGGCCAGGCTGGAGTATCCCAAGGGCGATCCTCGCGCGCCCCTGTCCGATGCTGACATCGAAACCAAGACGGCAGGGTATCTGTCGGAGCTGGTGGACCCGCAGACCGCCCGGCGCATCATCGGCCGCCTTTGGACCATCGAAGAGGAACAGGAACTCGGCTGGTTGTTGGCCCCATTGCAGCAGGAGGTGCGGCATGGGTAAGAAACCGATCCGAACCGTTGCGGATTTCGAGGCGTTTTTCGCGGCCTACAATGCGAGAAACTGGGATGTCCTGTTCCAATACGTCAGCGACGACTGCGTGTGGAACGCCTCGGAGCAGTGCGTACAAGGCCGGCAAGCCATGGAAGCCTACTGGTTGGGTTGCCACAAAGCCATCAAGGAAACCCTCGGAGCGCCGCAAAAGGTGGTTTTCGGCGAGGGCATGGCCTATCTCCAGGTGCCCATCATCATGGAATTTTTGGAAGATGGCACATTCTTCGGCCAGGCCTACGCCAAGGGAAGCGTCATCCGCTTCTGGTGCGCCGACGCCTATACCTTCGCCCCAGACGGCACTATCAAGGAATGCCGCGTGTACTCAAAGTTCGACTAGCGCCGGAGACCGCAATGCTGGACGAGCAATGGTTCAAGGAATACGGCGAAGCCTTCAGCCGCGCCAAGGACAAGAGCGCTTTCTTCGACCGCTATTACGATCCGGAGGTGACTTTCATCCATCCGTTCAAGGGCACTTTCCACGGGAAGGATGCCCTGGTAACCTTCTGGAACGCGGGAAAAAACGCCGGACATGCCGGCATCCACGAGATCCTCCATTTCAGGAACGTTGTTGCGCAGGCAGACAAGGTAGCCACGGAACTGGATATCGAATGGCGCTGTTTCGAGGACACGGACTATCTCGGTCCGCGCCACAAAGGCGATGTGTTCTGGGGCAAATGCGCCGCCTTCTACGATCTCAAGGACGGGAAGTTCATTCGGGTGCAGCTGTACCTCAATCTTGTCGCGCCGCATCGGGCCCAGCCTGTCCATCCCTGACAGCCCCCCCCTGCTTTTACGCCGCCCTAAAACGACAAGGGCTTGCGTAGCGGCGCAAGCCCTTGTGTCTTTTCTCGCGTCGAGACGCGGATCGGCTCAATAGACGGGCACCTGCATGGTCTCGATGCGCATGTGCTGCTGGGCGCCAAAGACATCAGGGCTGCCCGGCGTGCCCGAGATCATGGCCCGGAACCGGGCGATCTTGATGGCGTAGCAGGCATCAGCCCGGTACGTGCCGAGCATGTCCTCCTCGGCGATTCCCAGCCGGGCGGCCACGGTCTTTTTGTGAAAGACACCCGAGGCCAGGGCCTGGGCATAGTCCTCGGGGGTCTTGAAGAAGATGTCGTAGGTGATGGTGTTGATGCCCGCGTCCTTGGAGCGCAACACCTTGACCATCTCGCGCAGGGGGCGTGTTGCGCGCGGCTGGCCGGCAGGCGGTCGGTCCTCGATGACGTCGATGGCCCGCTCGTCAAGCGGCCCTGGGGCCGGGGTGCCAAGGGGGGCGTAGCGCGGCTGGAGCTCCTTGTTCAGCGTCCAGTCCCGACCGCTCACGCTGTAGAGCCGGATAGGAAACAGCGCGGCCTCGATGGCGGCCTGGTCATCCCACAGATGGTAGACGCTCCAGACAGAGGTCTCGCCCAGAGGCACGTTCAGGGCGGAAAAACCGTCCTTGGCCCGGTACGGCGCAAGCTCCTCCAGGGCCTGTCCATGCAGCCGAATCGCTTCCTCGTCGGTAGCGGCGATGGTGTCCACGAGCATGAGCGGGGTTTTCGCGTCAAAGACCAGGAACTCGGCCTGGCAGGCGGCGGCGAGTTCCGGATAGTCCATTTGGGCCAAGTTGCGCACCATGGCGAACAGGGTATCGGTCTGGTCGATGAAAAGCGGTTCCCGGGAGCCGGCCACGACCAGGGTGGTGTGGGTGTCGTCGTCGGTTTCGGGCGAGAATTCCCCCGGGGACAGCGGAAAGGCCAGATTGCCGGCCGTGGTGATGCGTCCGGGATAGCCCAGATGGAGCAGGAAGCCTTTGAGAATCGAGGCCAGGGCCGCGGCCTGTTCCGTCTCCTTGGCCGTTACCCGGATGACGATGCCGATCTCCCGTTCCCCGGCCGGCACCGGCGTGGTCTCCACGGCATTGTACCCGTAGATGAGCCGCCCCTCCCGCAAGTGAGCCGGCAAGCTGGCTGGGTCCGCGGCCAGGGCGAACAGGGAAAGCCGGCGCTTGCCCACGGGCATGGAACCCTCGATCTTCACGGAAAGCGGGCTGGTGTAAAACGCAGGTTCGCGAAAGCCGGCCGAGCGCTCCCCGTCCTGGAAATAGCGGGTGGTACGCATGTCGAGCACCCCTTCCGGATAGAACTGGAGGGAGGGGTGGTTCTCCTCATAGAGGGCATGGGCGGAGATGGAGTAGATGGTGGCCTTGCGATCCTGGTTGGGCGGGGTGAACACGACGCCGCCGTCGTCCCGGAATTCCGCGATAAGATAATCGCTGGCCGAGCCAGGGTCGCAGGCAATGGCCCCGCATTCCAGGATATGGGCGGCCTGGAAAGCCAGACCGGGATCGATCCCGCGCCGGATGGGATCGGCGGCGAAAATGGCCACGTCACAGGACCGACCGGCCAAGACGATACGCGCGCCCTCCTCCAAGGCCGTAATGTAGGGAGCCACGCCCATCTGGGAAACCATGACGCTTTTGGCCACGGCCTCCTCGGTCAGCCGGGGCATCCGGCCGAGGGGACGCAGGGCGTCGACGTGGCCCAGCAACAGCTTGGCGTCCACGTCGCTGGAAATGACGGCCACCGGCAGGTCCCGAACGCCATGCTCAGCCAGGATCTCCTTGATGAAGGCCAGCATGACCTCCATCTGACGCCTGGCGCCGGTCGTACCCAGGGTACCGATGAGGAGCGGGCAGTCCTGCCGCAGCGCGGCCGTGAGCAACATGGAGAAATCGTGGCGCAGGGATTGGGGCGGAAAATAGCAGGCCCCGGAGCCGAGATAATAGGGGCCGAAGTCCATGGAGCCGGCATCGGCACCGATGCAGTCAAGCTTCCATTTCATGGCCTCGTCCCACGACGATTGCGGGCAGCTATAGCCCAACTTCGAGGCGAGAATGCGGTAAGCCATGGAGCCCTCCAGCTTTACGCAACATACCGTTTCATTTGCTACTCTAGTCACCTCATTGGCAAAACTCGATGCAGGGAAAGACAAACAAGTCCAGAAACGCGGAGGCCGGAGCCAGCCATGGGGTTGGCTTCGAAAAACTGGGTGTGAGTTATTTGTTCATTATAGTAGGCAGAAAAAAAAGTCATGCATAATCCGGCAAGAACCTTTTCACAACAAGACCGCAAAGAGATCGCTACCTTAGCAGCGGAAAGTCACTTCCGGTGCGTCACCGGACTCTTCCTCGTGAGTCTCGGATAGCACGTCGGGACTTGAGGGGACGACGAGCGCAGGAGACGACGCTAGCATTGATAAGAGTCCCTCCGCGCATCGAGGCAGCTGCATAATACGTCAAAATTGACGTCTCCTGCGGCCAAAGGACCTTTGAACCCCCTAAATGATTCTAGCCTGTTGTAATTCGCACTTGCGGAGCCAAACACGCCGCTGGACAATTGTGAAGCAGTCTCATGTTATACTCCTAGCTGTCGAACGCTCCCAGTACTGGTGGCTACAGCGCACAGCGTGCGGCAGGGAGCGCGCGTGGCCGTTTGGCGAGGCGAAGCGCAAGGGGAGGGGGTGTTGGGTGAAGGTCCCAAAAGCAAACAGCCGCTTGGTTGAACCAAGCGGCTGTTTGTGTGGGTGAAAAAAACCCTGGCGGCGACCTACTTTCCCACGCAAAACTACGCAGTATCATCGGCGATGGCGGGCTTAACTTCCGAGTTCGGAAAGGGATCGGGTGTACCCCCGCCTCTCTGGCCACCAGGGAAATATATAAGTTAAAATAAGGGATGGGATAGAGATTGGTAGAATCAAGTCGAACGGACTATTAGTACCGGTAGGCTGAGCACGTTACCGCACTTACACCATCGGCCTATCAACCAGGTAGTCTACCTGGGTCCTTCAGGGAGAACTCGTCTTGAGGCAGGCTTCCCGCTTAGATGCTTTCAGCGGTTATCCTTTCCGAACATAGCTACCCTGCGGTGCCGCTGGCGCGACAACAGGTACACCAGAGGTTCGTTCATCCCGGTCCTCTCGTACTAGGGACAACCCCTCTCAATTCTCCAACGCCCACGGAAGATAGGGACCAAACTGTCTCACGACGTTTTAAACCCAGCTCGCGTACCACTTTAATCGGCGAACAGCCGAACCCTTGGGACCTGCTCCAGCCCCAGGATGTGATGAGCCGACATCGAGGTGCCAAACCGCATCGTCGATGTGAACTCTTGGATGCGATCAGCCTGTTATCCCCGGCGTACCTTTTATCCAATGAGCGATGGCCCTTCCATGCGGGACCACCGGATCACTAAGGCCCACTTTCGTGCCTGCTCGAGATGTCTCTCTCACAGTCAAGCTCCCTTATGCCTTTGCACTCGACGGCTGGTTTCCAATCAGCCTGAGGGAACCTTTGCATGCCTCCGTTACTTTTTGGGAGGCGACCGCCCCAGTCAAACTACCCGCCAGACAATGTCCCCGAGCCGGATAACGGCATCAGGTTAGAAGCTTAAACAACCGAGGGTGGTATTTCAAGGTTGGCTCCGCCGACGCTAGCGCGCCGGTTTCACAGCCTCCCACCTATCCTACACACGGTTGCCCAAGCTCCAATGTCAAGCTGTAGTAAAGGTGCACAGGGTCTTTCCGTCTTTCCGCGGGTAGACGGCATTTTCACCGCCACATCAATTTCACTGAGTCTCTGGCCGAGACAGCGTGGAGATCGTTACGCCATTCGTGCAGGTCGGAACTTACCCGACAAGGAATTTCGCTACCTTAGGACCGTTATAGTTACGGCCGCCGTTTACCGGGGCTTCGGTTTAGAGCTTCGCTTGCGCTAACCCCACCCCTTAACCTTCCGGCACCGGGCAGGCGTCAGTCCGTATACGTCGTCTTACGACTTCGCACAGACCTATGTTTTTAGTAAACAGTCGCCACCACCG
>JGI20225J20221_1002397_pt1 | contig 14174 bp, 10 predicted proteins | sample BioMet4_FD_20221 | JGI IMG/M metagenome (IMG submission 20221) | reverse complement strand
AAACGTTTTTTTTTTTTTTCCCGGTCGGGACGTCCGGGGATGCCCATGCCCCGCAGGCCGGGCCAAGAATTCTTCCGGTAGCCTTCGCCGGACGGGACGCGGACCCTTATCTCGGCCTTGATCTGTCTGCAGCCAGTGGCCGGCTCACTGTGAAATCCTTGAGGTCCAACGACGCCGGCCTGGCCCCCTTTCGGGCTGGCTGGCCGTTGCCCAATAACCACGGTGGATGCGCGGCGGGAGTCCCCAGGACATGGCCAGGACACCGGGCTAGGCCGTAGGTTTTTCGGTATGGAGATCGAGGGTGACCCGCTCACTTCCTACGACCTCTGGAGTGCCAAAGGAGGATTCTGCTCATTTACGGGCGATCTTGCTCCCGGAAGGCAAGTTCGTTTTCCATTGGGCCGTTCGCCGATCGTTTTCCCGGCAGACGGTCCGACCTTCGATGGAATTCCTTGGACGGATGCGGCTGAGGGGGCCTTGGACTCCCCCAGCTTCAGGAATGGCATCACGCCACTGCGCAGGAGCGTGGCTGCCGTCACCGCCCAGTTCCCCGGCTCACAGGTCAATTGTCCTTGCTCGCGAGAAGCCTCAGACCGCTTGGAACCTTCGTGCTATCGCCAAAAATCGTTTGGGCGTATCATTCCATCCGGANATCCANCGATACCNATCGGACACCTCCATCGGGACGACCTCCCATAGTCGCCCAAGTTGGTGTCCAAGAAAACCCTATGCCGATCCAAAACTCAAAGAGTCGTCGGTAACGGCACAATTCTCATTATCCATAGCATTTTCCTTTTTATTGCCCTGGCAGGAGGGCGTGGTTTTGATATGTCCCTAGTATATCTGTATTCGTTTGCCACAATAGAACAAGGCTGGTCCATTCTCTATGAGGCTATGTTGGACTTATGCATGGTCTTTCAGAATGGAGCAGTCTAATACAGATAATAAGGATAGCGATGACTCTATTTTGCAACGTGTCTGTTTTCGGAGCCATGTTGGCTTCTAGAGGAGAGAAGAAGCTGATGGATCAGGTGCGGTCAGAATGATGGTGCGTCGGTGACGCGTCAGGAAGGGAAAAAGCGCTTGTCCGGCAGCTGAAATACGGGCTGGAACTGCAATTTAAGCTAAGAAATAGCAAAAAGCGAAATTATGCAGGAACATGCATTTGTAATATCCTGATTTTACAGGAATTGATGCTTTTGAGGCCAGAAGGGGAGGGGAGGCAGAACCTCCTGTGCTCTTTTTACCGGAGTCGGAAGGGCTTCGGCCTGCCGGGCGGATCAAGGGCTGATTGTTTCTTAACCTATGATGCTATTGAAAAACCGTAGGCGGAACCTCTATAAATGTAAATGTAAGTGTTCCAGTGTTTATTGATATGTTCCTTGTTATCTTGTGATCTTTATGAGTTTAAAAGGGATATCTAGATATTTATAGTTTCCTTTGATCCAATTCTTTTGATCTTCAGTTAATTTGTCTTTGCTTGATTTGACTTCGGCAACAAAATATTCACCTGTTTTGTAGATGAGAAGGTCAGGCCAGCCTAGATAATTCTTCCAATAATTTTTAGATAAATAATGCAAGATCGTCTTTACTTTTTTTGGGGGTAATATTGTCAACACTTGACAAGCTCTATCTGCATCATCTTTGCAAGAGGCCCAAAGGTATTGTCTTAGATTGTAACTAGACGTAATGTTTAGCATGGAATTGAATTGTTCTAATAGGCCGTCTGTCGTGTCTGGTAAACTTGAAATATATTTTTGTATCATATCTTTCCGTCTGTCCCAGTATCCAGAAGTTCCAAAATCTTCGGGATGAGAGCACCAGATCGTAGCCGCTTCACTTGTAAATCCCATTTCAAGTGCATTTTTATCAGAAAATCCTACCAGCCTTATTCGGTGATCACTCGTATCCGCAATGATAGGACCCATAAATACAGAAAAAATTACGTGAAATGGGACACTCTCTAAAAACAGAGATGTATACCCTAATGATTCATAATATTTGCGAACGTAGTCCTCTACCGCCATGGTTCTATCGTTAAATATCACAAGAGATTTTTTTTGTGATGGAGCATAGGTTGCTTTTAATTGAATTGATTCTACATGGTATTTCTTGATAATAGTTTCTTGTGATTCGTCGTTGTAAATATACTTGGGAGACATAGTGTGAAGATCTTTATATTTTTGTTTTATACATTTCTCAATATTGATATACTCATTGTGGAATTCATCTTGAGCCATAATCCAGTCTGTTTTACCTTTTGAGAGGCAAAACTCTCCAAATTCCTTGATTATATCTAATTGAATCTCGCGCCAGTAGTATCGGTGAAATTTAGAAGTCATCCCATGTCCTTCGGCTAGTGGGTATGACGTGAGTGGCAATCCTCTGCATTCAGGACAAATATTGTCTACAAATCCAGCTGTTATAACATATCGAAATTGTGTGTATAAATCTGTAGTTTCGTGGATTTGGTGAGGTAAAAAGTGCTCTCCGATATATTTGTCGCAAGAGCACATCATGATAGTGCCACATGAATTGCATTTATATTTGCGAATTAATTCATATGGGTTGACAAGAGTTAAATCTTCATGCTTGCAAGCTTTCAATATGAATGCCTCGTTGGTTAACTGTGGTTTATGGTCCAGTGTCGCGCCTGTATAGTGACGGTATTTATTAAGTATTCTAAACAAATACTGCCAGCTTTTGAGATATTGCGCTTTTTGGACGTCATCTTTGCTTTGGTAGCAAACAGATGCGCAACTTGCCAAGATGATGAAGAGGTGGGAGCGCGGACGGGGAAAGGGGCGGGTTTTGAGCGAAATCCATGAAATGCATGTTAAATCATATAGATAAGAACTGACGACGGAATGCAGGTTCCTGCAAAATTGAGTTTTTAGTGAAATACGCCCTCGTTCGGAGCTTTTTTTCCCTTGCCTGGGGGTGTGTTCGATCCGTTGGTTACCACTTCACCCCAGTTTCCCAAGCCCCAGTGCCGAAAATCCCAGGGTAAGACTTTTCAGTTTACCACCTTCCTGGCTATTCTGACCAGGTTCTTGTCGTCATGCGCCACTTCTCTTCGAATCGAAACGCAGCTAATTCATCTGGTTTTCGTATGAAATCGCTACGTGAAAACAAAAGCCCAAGCAGCTCATGCTCGGGCTTTCCTTCGACGCTCGGCAACTTCGCGGCTACTTCGGACTACGTAACCGACTCGGCTTAGGATGGATGGTCAGCAACTGTGCACCGACGACAACGACGATGATCCCGATAACAGCACCCAACAAAATCGAAACCATACTGTTCTCCTGGTTATCTGGTTATAATCCCTAGTCATCCTCTGGAAGCATGATGGTCAGGACCGGCTCACCATGATCACCGGGGCCGATGTGAGCGACGACTTCGACAGTTTCTTTCCGTCCCGGAGCCATCAGAAAGTCGACCTTGAAGGTGACCCTGTCCGTGTTCACGGCTCTCCTGGCAGCAAACAGCGCCAGAACCATCAGGTCGTGGAGCCGGCCCGTCACGGATTGGCCCTCACCGACCAAGCCCTCGGGCACTTCGACATAGCCGTGGAACAAATGGTCGGTGACCACCGTGTGGAGCTTGAAGCCGATCTCCTTTGCGGTTTCGGTGACGTCGACCAAGACCCCGTCAAGAATGGCCTGTGCCCTGGAATAACTATAAACGACGTTCCAGCTGTCATCCTTCGGCATTGTCAGCACCATCCTGCTTTCGAGCAAGCAACTTCTCGATCCGATCACGGAAGTTCCCCGTAAGCTCCAACCCGATTTCGGCGTAGCACCGGATAATCGTTCCATCGATCTCAAGACCGGACGTGTCCATAATCCTGAAAAGCTGCTCAATCGGCCGAAATGCGTTGATGATCTCATCTTTCAAAGTGAGATTATCGAGGTGTTGTGGTGGCATAAGGTGTCCTTTCCTGGTTGAAAGAGTGATCTTTGGGGAGAAGGATACCCTTGGGCGGGGAGTCGGTCACGAGGACAGGGAAAAAGCTGGAACTGGGGCAAAGCTTTTCGTACGTTGGGCCGGAGCGGGGTTTTCCTGGGAGTTCAGGACTGGGGGAGCCCAAGGGGGGAGGCCAGGGGGAAACGCCCAGTAGGGGGCAGGAGGGAGCGAATCCGAGGGGCGTCTGGGAAGATGGGGGAGCCCAAATTCCCTCCAGGGAAGGGCTTCGGCTATCTTCTCAATGGAAATATATATTTTTTAGTTAGTTGATGTAGTTCCCTATGTCTCCTGATTTATAGATAAGCGGCTCAATGCATTGCGTAAGAAATTTCGTTTTGTCATTATAGACTGGATATAAAGTCAGGAGTAACAAACAAATGCAAATCGATGCATATATTAAGGGTCGTTCGCTTTGTCTAGGGACGATGATGGAAAAGAAGTTAAAAGTATATTTAGATACTAAGTATTGGCTCCTTTTGCGAGATGCTTATATTGGAAAAGCAAGGAGCCCTAGTCACACAAAACTTCTTGAGCTACTTTGCAAAGCAAAACAAGGTGAATTGGTTGTTTGCCCAGTTTATCTCCCTACTTTCCTTGAACTTGCAAGGCAAAATGACCCACTTACCCTCCAGCATACCTCTGAATTAATGGATATTTTGTCTGGTAGTATTTGTCTGATATCCCCTGAAGAAAGAATTCTGATGGAAATTATATATTTTTTCAGAACGGAGAGCGATGGTGTTGAAAGTTGTTATGAACCACACTTGTTAGCATGGACAAAAATATCTCATGTGCTTGGGGTGATGTTGCCTTATGTCAACTCATTGGACAATAAGACGAATCGTAGTTTGCAAATTGAATACTTTGACTCTATCTGGGGCCGTACTTTACAAGATATGCTAAAGACTATCGGGTGTCATGAATTTTATGATAATATTGGAAGAAAGCGATTAAATTTTGCGGATAAACTCAATAGTGGAAAATTTGAGCATGCTGGCGAATTGCGATCTTTCTCAGAAACTATTTTAAATGAGGTTGGTGACTTCTTGGACACGATTATTCCTCTGTTGAAAGAAGCGGCCATTCAAATGTCTCTTACGGCAACAGAGATATCTGCAAACGAGGATGAGCTCGGAGGAGGTTGCCCAGAGAGGTTAATGGCAAATTTCATCTATAATTTCTTTAAACTCGGAAAAATTAAAAAGAAACTGCCGACAATTAAGATTCAGTCGACACTGCATGCTGCAATGCGATGGGACAGAAATAGGAAATTTAAGGATAACGACCTGCTTGATATTGAACATGCCACAGGAGCTTTGCCGTACTGGGATGTTTTCCTTACAGAAAAAGCCTATGCTCTTTGGTAACGCGTAAGGATATTGAATTTGATATGTTGTATGGTTGCGAGGTATTTTCTGATCCTTGCTTGGCGGTTGCTGCTATTGAGAAGAAATTACTTGATATTATTCGTCATGTTGAATGATATTTTTCACTATTTATATTCATAAGAATTGCATAGTGAAAGAAATGCAGTGATCTTTTTTGCCTATTCATGGCCTAAGGCGTGGTTACGAGGACAGGGAAAAAGCTGGAACTGGGCTGAGCATTTCGTACTGTCCTGGAAGATAGGGGAACCCAGGCCCGGGACCGGGGCCTGGGACAAGTTAAAAAAAGAAAATACTGTCATTTTAGCATGTTAAAAATGCAGATGGCTGCATAATTTCGTTTCCTGTGTCGAAACCGTCATCAACGATGCTTTTGAAGGGCATTTGATACTTTTCCCAGCTACTTTCGGCAAAAAAACTTGAATCGAAAACTGCCTATATATTTCGCTCAATCTCCAAAAATGAACTCATTTTAACGAACCAAGCTCATCACCAAGTTGACAGCAAAGAAATTTAAGTTATCTTCCTCAAGAAAGTTCGAAATCAAACTTAAGGAGACTCACCCATGCCTATCGCATCGAAATTTGACGCCATGAAACTTCGCACCATGATCACCGAGGGAAAAACCGCACAGCAAATTATGGATGCCTTCGATATTCCCAAAACCACACTGAAAAACCATCTCACGAAACTGATGACGCTGGATGAGAAGTTTTACAAGATCGAAGGGATGGATGCTCGTGTGGCATCTGGAAGCGTGAAGTTTTCTGGTACGGGTCTCCGTCTGTCCCCGACGCTCCTGGCCAACTACGGCTTCAAGCAGGGCGACGAGTTCAAGGTCTCCTGCATGGAAGAGGGGAAGATTGTCCTGGAGAAGAAGTAGCTAGCTAACTGGATTGTTTGGGAATAGTTGCGAAATGGCCCACGTTGTCCTGAGAAGGTGGTGACGTGGGTCTTTTAGGATTCACACAAATTAATCACAAAGAAGTTTTTTCAAAAATATAACCATGAACATCATCTCTACCATTCTCTTGCATATGGATTAAATAGAACCAATTCGCATTAACTAATTGTATTGTATGGCTGTTAAGGAGCCTGACAATCTTACCAAGCCAAACTTTAACGTTGTCTTCATAGTGCTTTATATCTCTTTTTGATCCGTACGGATTTTCTGCATGCATAAGGCCACCACATTTTTCATAGAGTTTTATAAACTCTTTTTTTGAAAGATATTCGCTTTCTGGAATGCTGGTAAAGTCGTTTATTACCCCTGGCGTCGTTGACGTAACTTCTTTTATCGGTTTTGGATAAAAATCAGGATTGATTTTTTCAATCGAGTGAAGAATTTTCCTTGCATCTGTATGTTTCACAAACATTTCATTATGCTTTGAATATTCTTCTTTATGAGCCACTAGGGAGCATAGTGCTATCAATTCTAAAATTTTTCGAATTTGCAGATAAATAGACTCTATATTTGTCATTGGATATGGAGTCGAACAATTTCCATTAATAAATGATCTAATAACGCTATCACGCCTTTTTATTTCATTCATCAAGTTGCAATAAAGATTCAGGCTGGCAGTGCGTTTGTCCATTATTCCAGCACCTCTTTATGAATTTTTGTTGTTTTGCTTACGGAAGAATTCTTCAGCTTCTTTTCGCTCCAATTCCTTTTCTGTCTGGAATGCTTTTTCTGATTGAACGCGCATCAGTGGCACATCGAAGCCTGATATAGTTCTTCGTAGAATTTCTTTTAGCCCATGAATGTCATCAGCAATTTTATACAATGGAGGTTTCCCACCAATTCGTGCCATTCCTTTCCATGGTTCGATGTCGATGGTAAATTTCTTATACTGTTCATTTTTTCTGTCGTCATTTTTGTATTTGACAGAGACCGTAATAGGTTTCATCTCTGGGTCCTTTAACAATTCCATTGCTGATCCAAAAAAGAATTTGAATTGTTCATTCGATGGAATATAATGTAGAATTCTAAATAATGACATTTTAAGTATCTGAATTCTCTTTTTTTCGATATTGTCTTCGTCGTACTCAAGTTTCCAAGAGATATCGCGCGCTGGGCCTCCTCCGCTATTCTTTATTACCATATTCAAAAAGTTTGACGACATTTCATGCGGAACAATGTATACTTCGATATTAGGTTCAGTGTCCTTTTCTCGCATTCTTTTTGTTTCATCAGCAAGTCTTTTATTTAACAGCGTTAAAATGCCAGTAAAAATAACAGTAACAAAGGTAAAAACTAGCGTACAGCCAGCAAATATTGTTGTTACGAGCCCTTGATGTTGATCAATATACAATAAAGAATTTTGGATGAGCTCATTTTGAAGATTTAATTCCATTGGATTAATTCCCTTAAAGTATGTTTTGATTTTACTGTGGCATTACGGCATAGTATTCCGGTTTCACGAGTTGATGATCTAGCATCCTGAGCCCTGACATGGTATAAGTTATTAAATACACCCCAAGCTAAAAATTGTCGAGTGGGCCGTTAGCGGCCGCAACTCATTTAGCTGAAATTCGGCATTTTAGTTAATAGTTCAGCGAAATAAAGAATACTACCTCAAGTATTCGAGGCTAACCCGTTGACAATATTTTATATTATTTTGAAATAACTGACTATTCTTTTCTCCCATTTTTCCCAACGTCCGTTTCTCCTCCCTCCGTGAAAAAATCCCAACAAACCCCTTGACCTCCCCGTATCGAAACCGTACATCCGCCGAGCCAACGACGCGCCAACGAAGCCAACGGTTTTGGCCNCCAACTTTTTCTTGGGAACGAAAGATTTGGGGTTGACTTCGGGACGAGTTTGGGGCATTTAGCCTGTTCCCTGATTCTGTTTATAGGACCGTAGCTCAGGGGGAGAGCGCTTGCTTGACACACCACAAGCGTGAGTTAACCCCCTAAAATCCTTCCAAAAGCCCCTATCACAAAGTGATCCTGTTGGCGAAGTGCCAACGGGGTCTTCTTCTATTTTTCGGTCTGAGAATCGGACTTTGGCGCGACTGTGGTCAGCCGTTGGCGGGTGCTGGCCTGAGAAAACCATTTTGCTTACGGGTATACCCGTAACGGCCTGGACCATGAAGGAAAGCCTGTCGGGAGCCCTATTCTCTTGGACGGAGCTCGACATAGCGCTGGCCCCGGACGGGCTGCGGCATTACACCCTCACCAAAGACGAAGACGATTTCATCCGTTGGGCGTCATCCCCCTTACCCAGTCGTTATGCCAACTCCGCCTCATAGACCCTCTCATACTGCTCTGACTGCAGGAAGACCTAGCTACGGTCCGTCCATCGCACGTACCGCCTCAGGTCGTTTAGTAATGCCACGAGGCATTGACTACCGCTAACACGGTTTGATCCAGGATGGAGGTGTTGGCGTGGGCCGTGGGATCGAAATTCGGATTGGCCGCCATATACGTCGCCATCGCCTGCACCAGTTGCGAAACTTGGCTGCTCTCCAGCTTGAGGCCATTGCCTGTGGTAAAGCTCTGCACAGCTGCGGCATTGCCTCCACCAAACCAATTATCAATAGTCAGATGATCAGTATTGCCCATGTGATCGATTTGCAAATTGTTCCCGACCTGCTGGAACCAGAGATTTTGATTGGTCAGCGCGTAATCGAATACAACTTCCCCCGTAGGTGCTCCACTTGCGGTACCAATTTCACTTTGGCTGCCATTCTGACCCCAATTATAGATCTCTCCGATTCCGGTTGTCATAACTTTGTTGTTATCCTCAAAAATGATGGAATTATAATTGCCATTGACAATAATATCCTCGCCAAGCTCAATTGTTATATTGTTATTGTCACCTCTAATTTCGACCGAGTTATTTGGATCGCAGTTAAATTCTGCGCTTCGTTTATCATCCTGTACAAAATCAGTTACTCTTGTTTCTCCACAAAAATTATATACACGCAGACTGTAATTATTATTTATGTGCATTTTTATATTATTATTACTCCCATTGATCGTTATCTTATCATCGAGGTCCTGTTCTAAAAGATCAATGATATTGCCAATAGAATTTATCTTACCTGTTCCCTTGATCATCAGAATGGAGCTGCTGTTGGGAAGCAGAGAAATCGTATCATTATTGCCAAAGACAATCGCCGACTCAGTCGATGTAAACGTATGCGTCCAGTTTGATTGCGTAAACCAATCAAAGTTTGTTCCACTGCCAACATAATCCAGAGGGGCGTACCACGCTCTGAGGTCCAGATCAGCGGGGGGAGCTGTCGCCGTCGTCGGGTCGAAGCCAGGATGGGATGATTGATAGGCCGTCATCGCATTGACCAGGCCAGGAATAGCATCGCCCTCAATGGCCAAGCCGTCGTTGCCCTTGATCTCCCGCAATTGGGAAGCGCTGTTGGCGAACCAACCTTGAATAGTCGTAGTACCAGTTTCTCCAAGCACCCGGACGACAAGATCATCCCCCGAGCGGCTGAACCACAGATCCTGGACACTTGTTGTGCCGGCGCTCAGTGTCCCGGATGGCGCGGGGTTTGAGCTGGCGCCATTGATAATGGTCGCCTGCCCCGTACCCATGATATAGGTGTTATCGCCGCCACCGCCATAAATGATGTCATTTCCCGCACCAGCGTAAAAAGTATCGCCGTCATTGTTGCCATGAACCGTTGCCGCNCCCGCACCAAGCATGACTTCATCGATCTTGCTTCCGGTGGCGATGGTTAAGCTTCGGCCATCGATGGTGCTGTCGGTGCTGCCGGCCTGCATATCGAGAACAATGGATCCGCTGGTCGCCGCAAGGTCGATCGCATCGCTGTAGCCGGAACCGTGCAAAACCGCTCGCGCGGCATTGTTCGCGTCGTAAAGCACGCTTCCCACTGTGCTGGACAGCTGGGCAAATTCATCGGTATAAATGGAGACCTGACCCTGGCTGCTCAAACTCAAGAGAGCCGTGACACCTCCGAACGACAGCGTGACGCCTGTCACTGTCGCCTTTGACACGCTGCCACTTGCGTCGGTTATGTTGACGGTCCAATTCCCAGATATTGTCTCCCCCCAATCCGCAACGGTTTCGAAGGTGTAAGTGAAATTCGAAGCCGTGAAATCATTGGCTTCGCCCGTCCCGTATTGCTTGGCATCGGCGGCCTGCCCCATGACAGAGCCCGGCCGCGCCATCAGCGTGCTGGTGACCCCGGACGGAGATGTCAGGGTGATGGTGAGGTTGCTGCGGATCGCGTTGGAAATGTTGACGGCAACTTGCACATGTTCCAGCGAAAAAGAGCCGATATTCGGTTCCACAAAGGTGCACGAGAGAGTCCCCGAAGAAAGTTGCCCGGAGGCCTTGTATGGCGTGTAGTATTTTGTCGTTTTCGCTCCAAGGCTTTGCCATGACGCCGCAAGCCGAACCGCTGCGGCGGCATCGACCTCGCCGAAGCCGTAATCCGGGCTGTAGTGCAGTCCACCACCGTTCCAGTTCGTCGCCCCGTTGAATGCCCATCCCGTTCCGGCGGTTGCTCCTCTGACAAAGGGATTGACATCGGCGGAATCCACCTTCACCGCCGAATAGGCAAGGATTGCCTGGACATCCTGCCATGTCAAATTGGGATTGACCTGGAGTATATCCGCCACGACACCAGCAACGATTGGCGCGGCAAAAGAGGTCCCTTGGGCTGTTTCAATAGACGCCCCAAACTGTTGTCCGAAATCATTTGTATAGGACACACCATCTGATGTTATGTCATTTGCCGGAGCCGAAACGAGAATGGAATATCCGGCATCGCTAAACGGAGCTCCGGAGATATGCAGTGTTCCAAGGTCGATCTGCGCATTGACGCCACCAACCGTAATTTCCTCGGGAGAATTGGTGAGTATAAAATCGTTGGTGTTCTGACCTGTCGATCTGTTATTGCCGCCCGCCACGACGACAATGGTTCCCTTTCCGTCCCGTCCATAGATTGCATTCTGTAGAGTCGTTAGCTCTGTCAGTTCCCTTTCATCTTCTCTTTGTTCTTCTGCATCTAGATAGAGATTGTTAAAGGGTGGGTTGACGCCAAAACTGTTGCAGGTGACGTCATAGTTCGACCAATCCATTAGATTCTCAAAGTCTTGTGACGAGGAACCTGTCAAACCGACGGCCTCGCTGGAGATCGTCGCACCTGGTGCGACCCCGACGGCTCCTTTGCCATCGATGGCCGCCCCGATGACCCCGGCGACAAGTGTTGCATGGGTTCCGATCTGCTCGACACCGAGGGTGCCGTCCACCCGCACGGATTTGCCGGCATTGACGGCCAAGTCGGCGTTGGAAAAATCGACGTTCCCGGTAACGTCGAAGACGCCGACGGAAACTCCGGCACCTGTAACCTCGCCCAGGAGAGGAAGGACATCCGCGGCTTGGAGATACCACTCGCTGTCGAACAAGGGATCGGTCGGCTGCGAAGGGGTGTTGAGGTACACCGTCGCGGCCAGCTCCGCCGTATCGGTAGTGCCGATTTCGTTTACCATCAGGCCGTTTTGCCCGTCGCTATCCTCGATGTGGTATCGGAAACTCATGACCCCGGTGAAGCCGGCGGTAGGCGCAAAGGTGATGGTTGCTCCGTCCGCGCTTAACGTGGCCATGCCGCCACTCACCTGTCCGCTCGCGCCACGCGCAATGGCGTTGCCGTTATTATCCAGCAATTCCCGAATCGACAGCGTCTTGCCGGCATAATCGATGTCGTTGGCCAGCAAGGTCGCCGCTGCGACAACATATTCTCCTGAAGCGTCGACCGTGACCTGGCTGGCATTGCCGATACTGAGCCTGTCATTGGCCGGCATGCCTCGGGTTGTGGTGATGTTGATTTGGGCTATATCCTTGAAATCCAGGGCCGTGACGTTTTTGATGGTCACCACCCCGTCGCCGTCCATGTTATTGAGATTCGTGACCGTGATGCTGCCGTCGGCGTTCTGGTGCAACGTATAGTCGGCATAGGACCCATGGAGTCCCAGCACGGAAAAGGCACCCGCCTTGCCGATCACCGTCAGCGTCCCGGAGCCGGCATAGACGATCGCATTGTCGCTACCCAGCTTGACAATGTCATTGCCTGCACCGGCATAGATGACATCACTGTTGGGGGCGCCACCCGTGGTGCCTGACCCGCCGTAGATGATATCGGTGCCCGACCCGGCATGGACCACGCCACCGCCCGAGCCCAACTCGATCAGATCGTTGCCGGTGCCGCCCGAGAGGGCCGCCGACGCCGCGCCGCCGATCATGATGTTGTTGCCCGAGCCGCCCTGGATGAACACGTTCCAGGTGGTACCGCTGGCGTTGAACACGCCGTCGCCGGTCCCGCCGATCACCTCCTGCAGATTGTCGGCCTGCAGATCGACGGTGATCGGATTGCCGTCGTCGACCTCGGCGATGTTAAATCCCGTGCCGCCATGCACGACCGTCTTGGAATTGATCAGGAAGATATCGTTGCCGGCGCCGCCGGTCAGCGTATCCGCTCCGCTGCCGCCGCCAAGCCAATAGGACGTGGTATCGTCCGCCGCCACGGTGATGGTATCGTTTTGATCGGTGCTGAAGACAGCGGCGGCGCCCTGGGCGATGACGGCACTTCCCGTCGTCGTGTCGGTCAGCTGGCCGTGCGACAAAAGATAGTTGCGCGCCGTACCACTCTTGGCGATGAAGCTTGCGGACACGCTCGTGCCCGTGCCAGTCGTGGACTGGATCACCACCCCGTCATCAATGGCGGTGGTGGTATCGCCCACGGGATTTGACGACAAGTCGATATCGTATATCTGTCCTATGGTCCCGTCGTTGCGCGTGTAACTTATTTGGTATTCGACCTTGCTCCCGTCGAGGCTCGTGCCCGGCTCTGTTTCGTGAAGGCTTATGCTGGTGATGCCGAGCTCGACCAGAGGTTCGAGTTCCCCTGGGTCGGTGACACCGTTGCCGTTGACGTCGTTCCAGACGACGATCTCGTTCCAGAAGCTGTTGCCGGTTTTGGGGTCGACTAGCGAGATGTCGGGAGAAATAGCTCCGTCAATCCCGTTGAACAGCGCGGCTAGGGCCTCAATCCCATTATTGTAGAAGCTACCGAGTCTGTATCCATATATGTTGTACCCGCTGCTGGCGAAATATTGCGAAAACGTCTCGGTGATGTCGTCGATCTTGCCGTTGCCGTTGAGGTCCATGGCCAAGATGCCCGTGCCGGGGGCAACCCAGCTGGTATGGTGCAACTTCCCATCGGCTTGAAGTGTCGCCGGGTCGACCATGGTGTCGAAATAGACTGAGTTGTGGGTCCAGCTGGTCGTCTGGATGCCGTTACCGGTCAGATCGATCACCAGCGGATCGATATTGAGCCAGCTGCTTGAGCCGGTTGCCGCGTCGGCCAGGGCCAGCCCGTAAGAAGGGATATCCCCTGACAAGGCGGACATATTTGAAAGGGCGTTCCCGAGCACGCTGTACAGATTCTCCGAGTCGCTGGAGAGCATGTCGTTACCCGGTCGCCAATAGCCGCTGACGATGCCGGACGGGGAGTTGTTGAAGACGCCGTCGTCGTTCACCGTGGGGAAGACGACCCGCACATCGGCGCCGCTGATCACCAATCCGCCCGCCACGGCCCCTGTCGGATCCGTGGCAAAGGGCGAACTGCCCAACGGTATGTCGCCAAGATCGACAACACTGACATCGGTCAGATAGGTGTTGGTGATGGGACCGGTGGGCGTTTCATAATCCACGGAGCCGATATCCCAGGTCGTCCCGCCGAAACTCAGGTCTTGCTGCGCTACCTGGCCGTTGACGCCGATGACGTACTCGCTGAAAACTCCATCGCCATCATTGGTCGAAAGCTTGAG
>JGI20225J20221_1002395_pt2 | contig 14189 bp, 15 predicted proteins | sample BioMet4_FD_20221 | JGI IMG/M metagenome (IMG submission 20221) | reverse complement strand
GGGCAGACCCCTTTACGGTTGGATTAGTATAGCACTTTTTGTGCGGTATCGCAAATGCAAGGGAGTTAATTTTCTGTTTTCACCAAAAAAAGCGGCAGGCCACCGCCCGCCGCTTTCAATTTGCCTTTTGCCGTGCCGGGGCAACGGTTGTCACCACACACTCACGCCGGTAACATCCACTTTCGCCATAATAAGGGGCGGCAGTGTTGGTTTTGTGTCTGAAATTTGCACCGCCTGTAAATAAAGCTGCTGCGCCGGGGCCAGCTTTTCTTCACTTTCGGCAAAAAACTCCGCAAGCGGGGCACCCTGTTCGACCCAGTCGCCGGTTTTGGCCCGCAGGATGATGCCTGCCGCATAGTCGATCGCGTCCTCTTTGCGCTCGCGCCCGGCCCCCAAAAGCACCGACGAAATGCCGATTTTTTCNGTGTCCATACTGTAAATATAGCCACTGNGCGGCGCGGTNACGGTATGGGTCACTTTGGCCGCCGCAAAATTGGCCGGGTCGTCGATGACCGAAACATCGCCGCCCTGTGCCTCCACCATATCCCGCAGCTTTTGCAGTGCCGCACCGCTTTGCAGCGCTTCGCGTGCGCGGGCAAGGCACTGCTCGTACGCGCCGCCGTCTGCCAGCTGTACCATGTTGGCGGCAAGGGCAAGGCACACCTCTTCCAAATCCTGGGGTCCTTTGCCCTGCAACGTCTGTACCGACTCGGCAACCTCCAGGCTGTTGCCAATGGCAAGGCCGAGCGGCAAATCCATATCGGTGATCAGTGCCGAGGTGCGCCGGTGGTGGTGCTCGCCAATGGCAACCATGGTCTCGGCCAGTGCAATGGCGTCCTCTTTTGTTTTCATAAATGCGCCGCTGCCGGTTTTGACATCCAGCAGAATGGCATCTGCCCCGGCGGCCAGCTTTTTGCTCATAATGCTGCTTGCAATCAGCGGCAGAGAATCCACCGTGGCGGTAACATCGCGCAGCGCGTAGATCTTTTTATCGGCGGGCGCAAGGTTGCCGCTTTGGCCGATCACGCTGATACCCAGCCGGTTCACCTGCGCAAAAAACTCGTCGCGCCCCAGCGTGGTGCGAAAACCGGGGATGGCCTCCAGCTTATCCACGGTGCCACCGGTGTGGCCAAGGCCGCGCCCGCTCATTTTGGCAATTTTCACCCCGCAGGCCGCCGCAATGGGCCCCACGATCAGCGTCGTCTTATCCCCCACGCCGCCGGTAGAATGCTTATCCACCTTAACACCTTTGATGCTGGACAGGTCCACCATGTCGCCGGACTGCGCCATGAAGTCGGTCAGGGTCGCGGTTTCCACCGTGTCAAGCCCGTTGAGGTAGGCCGCCATTAAAAAGGCGGACATCTGGTAATCCGGGATGCTGCCGCCGGTGTACCCCTCAATGACAAACTGAATTTCCTCTGCGCGCAGCGTTTCGCCGTCACGCTTTTTGGCAATGATATCAAACATGCGCATATTGTATGCTCCCTTTCTGTTGCGCTTTTAATTGAGTTCCAGATTCGCGGGCCCAAAGCCGTAAGGCAACAATTCGCCCAGCGTGGTCTTTACATAATCCTCTGGGCTTTTGGCCAGCAGTATCACAAAATCCGGGGTACAAAANTCTGCCAGCGCCTGACGGCAAACGCCGCATGGCCCGGTGACAAGCGTATTCGTTTTCCCCTCCATGCTGCCCACAATGGCAATTGCCGAAAACCCGCGTTCCCCCTCGCTGACCGCTTTGACCAGTGCGGTGCGCTCGGCACAGCTGGTGGGGGTGTAGGCTGCATTTTCAATATTGCAACCGGTATAGACCTTACCGTTTTGGGCAAGCAACGCTGCCCCCACTTTAAAATGCGAATAAGGGGTATATGCCTTTTCTCTTGCAGCAAGGGCCTGGCGAATCAATTCTTTTTCATCCATTGTCTTGTCGTTCTCCTTTTTTAAAGCGGTAAAGGTGGCATTCGGCGGCTGCATGCGCAGCCGCCGAATACGATANNATTATCATACCATGTTTCACAGTGCGCTACCACAAAAACGCCCGATTTCTCAAAACCCGCCAAATCGCAGCACTGTTTTTCGGCAAACTGCCGGTGCTAGCCCCCCCCTGTTTTATGGCACAAAAAAATGCACCTCTTCGTCAGCAAGAGGTGCATTTTCAGTTCTGCTTTTAGTCGTTCTCGGATTCTTTCATCTTTGCAAAGCACTCACTGCAATAAACCGGGCGATCCTCGCGGGGTTTAAAGGGAACCTTTGCTTCTTTGCCACAGCTTGCGCAAGTGGCGGTGAACATTTCGCGCTGGCCCCGGCCCCCGTTTTTGCGAGCGTCGCGGCAGTTTTTGCAGCGCTGCGGCTCGTTCTCAAAACCGCGGCTTGCATAGAACTCCTGCTCTCCGGCGGTAAATACGAATTCACTGCCGCAATCCTTGCATACCAATGTTTTGTCCTGATACATGCTTCGTTCTCCTCTNAATTGTTATTTTTGCCCGCGGAAGGATTCAAACCGACACCTTTGGTAAGACCAACGCTCTTTTTTAAGCTACAGGGGGCGTATGTCAAAAGGCCGCAAGGCCTTTTGTGACCAGTGAACACCGCTTCAAGGGGTTCCTTTGAGTTTTCTACGTACTCGAACCAAGGCGTTATCGACCGCCTTCGGTGTTTTGGACAGCTTTGCCGCGATCTCGGTGTAGCTTTGGCCGCGCATGGAGAGAAGCAACGCCTGTTTCTCAAAGCTGGACAATCGGGTATTGATATCGTGTACCGCTTCGTGTACTTGTTCTCTTAAAATTGCCAGCTCTTCGGGCCCGGGGGCCGTCACCTGGTCCNCCAGCGGCTCTGCGCCGGTGAGGGCCTGATGCTTTTTTCGCCCGGCAGCCCGCCGGGCCGCAACGATTGCATTGCGTACACAAACCGTCGCATAAGTAGCAAAAGAAGCTTTTCGGTCTTCTTTATAAGTTCTAACTGCCTGAAATAAGCCAATATAACCTTCTTGCACCGCATCATCAAAATCAAACCCGGGGCCTGCCGCCGCACGGGCAACTCTGCGAATCAAGGGCATATAAGTCGCAACCAGTGCCGCCAATGCCACCTCGTCGCCGTTTTGCGCCCTTTTTAAGGGGATATTCTCATACCGGTCGGGCATAGCAGACACCTTTCTGCGCATTGATGCTTTGCAATATTTATAGTATAGGTTCCTGTCTCAAAATTGTCAATACTTTCCGACAAATTTCGCCCAACTGTGTTAAAATTTTTGTTTATTCTGCACGAGTGACGTTGCGAATCCAGCGTTTCGAGAACATGCGCACACTGCTAAGGGTCAATTTGACCGGGGAATCAAGCTTCATGCACAAAAATACAACGGGTGCAGGCAGGTGCAACACCAGCCCGGTGATGAGCCCCAGCGGCACGCCAATCAACCACAGGCCGCCGCAATCGAACCAGAACCCCACAATGCAGGTCATATCCGGCGCAAGTGAAATTTGCAGCAGCGCAAGCACCGTTAAAATTTCAAACGCCATCGTGCGCGTCTCTGGCAATACGTTATAAATCTGAAGCACCGGGCCGCGCAGCAACAACAAAATGACGCAACTGGCCGCCCCAACCCCAAACGACAGCACCCAAAGGGTCTGTGCAACCTGTTGGGCATGGTCGCGCCGGCCCTCACCAATGGCTTTGCCGGTCAGCACCGCAGCGGCATTTGCCACGCCAAAGATGAACACATTGCAAAACTGGCCCATGACATTGGCAATGCTGCTGGCCGCCACAAAGCTGGAGCCGATACGCCCTATGATGAGGTTGGTGATTGCTGTGCCAAAGCCCCAAAGCACCTCGTTGCCCACCACCGGCAGCGCATGGCGCACATAGTCGGGCAACAGGGTGCGGTCAAATGTTTTAAAGTCACGCAGCCGAAACCCGACCCTTTTTTCAAAGAAATTCATGTAGACCATGACCATGATAAATTCTGATACGCGGGCGATCACCGTACCAAGTGCCGCACCGGCTACCTCCATGCGGGGGAAGCCAAACTTGCCAAAGATAAAGCAGTAATTAAAAAAGATGTTGATAAAAAACGAGATGCCATAGATCACAGCGGAAATTTTGACCTGCTCGACTGCGCGCAGGCTCATCATATAATTGCTGGCTATCGCAAAAAACGGATAGCTGAATGACAAGACAAACAGGTAGCGTGATGCCGCTTGCACCACTTCTGTCTCACCTGAAAACAGCGACATCAACTGCACGGGGAAAAGCAGTGAAAGCGCAGTAAATAACAACGACACCAAAATGACCAGCCGCATGGAGATGCTTAAAATGCGGCGAACTGCCCCTAAGTTTTTTTTGCCCCAATATTGGGCGATCAACACCCCACCACCAGAGGAAATGCCAAAGCTGAACATCATTAAAATAAAGAAAGGCTGGCCCCCCAGCGAAGCACCCGAAATNGCAACGTCCCCAAGGCTGCCCAGCATTACGCTGTCCATGATGTTCACACCAAAACTGATGATATTCTGCAATGCAATCGGCACGGCAATTGCCGCAAGCGAGCGGTAAAACACTTTATCCTTTACAAAAAAGCGGTTCTTCTGTTCCACAATTCACCTTATACTTTTCCTTTGTATTCCCATCGCCGCACCGCCGCCGTACCGCCCTGGGTGATATTCATCCTATCACGCCTTACCAATCGTTGTAAAGTTCTTTTTCTATGTCTCAAAAATATTGCAAAAAATAACCCTATGGCACACCTGGACACGTGTGCCATAGGGTTAAAAATACAGTTTTATGGCTGCCCGACTGCCGCTAAGAACTCTTCTTCGGTGGTTTCCCGTAAAGCTTTCAGCAATCTTTCAATGTGTTCACGTGAATACCGTTCGGCAAGTCGCGCATCCCGCGCCTTGATGCACCGCATCATCACGCCGTGGTACTCCACCGCATTTTGTACCCCAAAGTTGCGGTAATTGGCCTCTTTATAGCCGCCCAAAATGTCGCTGAGCATTTTGTCGGTCTGAAAGATAATTGCGTTTTTTGTGCCCTGCGCGATCAGGCTGTGAAACTCATCGTCCAGTTTNCGAAATCGGGGGTGGTTGCCCTCGGCATCACACATCTGCCGGTAGTTGCGCTCCAGGCGCTGCACGTCGCGCTCGTCGCACTTTTCTAAAAATAATGCGACATTGTATGAATCGAACATCATGCGAAATTCGAGCACCATGCGCATATTGTCGCGCGTTGGCGGGTAATATTGCATGCCGGTCAGGGAAACATTTTCAAATTTTTCCACATAGGTACCGGAGCCCTGCACTTTGCGCAGCACCGATAATGCGCTGAGTTTTTCAATTGCCTGCCGCACGGCAATGCGGCTGATGCCAAGTTGCGCGCAAAGCTGCGCTTCTGTGGAGATTTTGGTACCGGGGGCCCATTCCTTACTTTTGATNTTGCTGGTGATATAGTCAAACGCCGCACTGGATGCCTGAACGCTGTAAGCCATTTTTTGCCCTCCTCCAATATCTTACATTTATATTATTCTATCATTTCATATTTTGATTTACAACGCAGCGATTATGCATGTTTTTATAAACTTGTCTCATCTTTTCTTTTTTACCCGTTTCAGGTATAGTAAAAGTGCTTTTATTTTAAGACACAGAAAGCACAGGTCTTAGCTGTAACATAAAAACCACATCATTTGAAAAGGAAAAGGTGGTCGCTCATGATCTATTGTCAGTGCAATTTTTTCTCAAAAACGCTCAAAAGCCATGTACCGGTAGAGGTGTTGTTGCCCACCCTGTCGGACTGGGACTGCCTGAAAGCCGACTGGGATGAAATTTACCCCCGCGGCCAGCACTGGCCGGTGCTGTACCTGCTGCACGGCGCACTGGACGATGCCACTGCTTGGATACGCGAAACCGGTATTGAGCGGTATGCCGCGCAAAAGGGCATCGCGGTCGTCATGCCAAACGGGCAAAACGGGTTTTATGCCAATGCAAAGTACGGCCTGCCCTATTTTGATTTTATCACGCAAGAGCTGCCGCTGTTTATTGAAAGCACCTTCCCCGTTTCTAAACGTGGGTGCGACCGCTTTATCGCGGGGCCCTCTATGGGCGGCTACGGGGCCGCAAAATGCGCACTGACCTACCCGGACCGCTATGCCGCCTTTGGCAACCTTTCCGGGGCGGTAGACCCCGGTGAACTGGAGCCCCGCCTTGAAAAAATGGGGGTCAACTTTATCCGGTACGATTTAATTTTTGGCGGGTCGGACAAAGTGGCTGGCAGTGACGATGATTTGTACTTACTGGCAGCGCGCGGGCGGGATGCCGAAAAAAAGCCGAAAGCATTTTTTTACTGCGCACTGGAGGACGGGCCGAACTACGACATGAATGTGCGGCTGAAAAACGCCTTGGATGATGCCGGGTTTACCACTGTGTTTGCAGACGGGCACGGTGGGCATGGCTGGGCCTACTGGGACACCTGCCTTGCTGATTTTGTAAAAAATTTACCGCTTTCCGTTGATTGACCACACAGAAAACGAGCCCCCGCACGGCACATGCTGTGCGGGGGCTCGTTCAATCCTGTTTTTCTTTTGTGGGTGCCTGAGGCAAAAATGGCGCGTACATCATGATCGCGTCATTGTGCACGACAAGTTCTTCACTTACCCGCCGCCCCTCGGCAATAGTTTCACGCCACAGCTCGTTGTGCCGGCTATACCCGCCCCATGGCTCCAGCTGCATGCGGTGCGCGCGCTCTATAATGCGGTATTCTACCGCCGGCGGTGACATGGCGCGCCATTCTCCATACAGGTACTCTTCCCCCACCCACACGACAAGCTGAAACGCCTCCTCTGTGTTGTTTTGTATCATCAGATCCCCATGCGGGTAAAAGCAGGTGGCCCCGCTGCCGAACGGCTGGGTGCGGTTTGCGTCGGGAAATACGTCGTACCCATGCCGGTGGCGTTCGGTCACCGTGAGCGGCGTGTGCAAGGTCATCCAAAAAATCAGGTTGGAAAGCTGGCACAGCCCGCCGCCGACCCCGCTGCAAACCCTGCCCCCACGCAGGATCATGCCATCCACATACCCGGCCCGGCGGGTCGGCTTGCCAATCAAGCGCCAATAACTCAAGGTTTCGCCCGGGCGTACCACCACCCCATTTAGTTTTTTTACGGCAAGGCGCAGGTTGATGATTTTGTTGTATTGGTACTTCATATCAACATCTTTCAGCTTGCGCAGCAGCGGTGTGTGGTGCGCAAACTGTAAAAAAGGCAGCGGCGGCACCTGTTGCCGGGCAAAACGGCCGGCATGCAGCAGCCAGCTTAGCCTGCGGGCCATACCGTAACCGGCGTTCCCAATGGCAATACGCAAAGCCGACCTGTTTTTCGGGCGCAGAACAGTGCCGTTTGTTGCTGTCGCGGTGCGGTGCATCGTCAATCCTCCATTTGTGCGGTCATTTACAAGTGATCTTATCCAGAAAACGATACGGTGTACAGAAAAATTACAACCCAAGCCGCCCTTGCACGTTAAAACAGCCGACCTTATAACGAGTAAAAGCCAGCTGACATAGCAAAATGCTTGCATAAACCAGCAGATTCGACCTTGATGTTGCCACCACCAAAAAAAATTCACCTCGCAAGGATATCAAATTTCGCGGCCGCTGCACGGGGATCGGTAGCCTCTGTGCCGCCACTCATGAGAAAAAAGAGTGTGCCGCTTTGATTATCACCCGCAAGCAATGACGCTTTTGCCTTGCCTGCACTCACAACAGATTTTGAAGACCTAAACAGATTTTTTGTAACACCCGTTTTACTGTAGAAAAATTGCAGATTATCCCCTGCCGCGCAATCTTCGCCGATACTTCAAATAAAAAAAGACGGGGTAAGCAAAAACGACCGTCTTTTACCACCTATTATGTTGTTGTCTTTGCAACCCTTTGCGCTTGCCGGTAATGGATTGGCGATACCCCTTTGAAGCGGCGAAAGCTTTGGCTAAACCCATTTTGAGACGAAAACCCCACATCCTGCGCAATTTTAGACACCGGCAAATCGGTGGTTCTCAATAATTTTTCCGCTTCCTGCAACCGAACCTGATTCAAATAATTGATTGGCGTAGTGCCGGTTGCTTTTTTAAAGGAGTGCACCAGGTAAAATTTATTGAGCCCGCATTGGTTCGCAAGCTGGTCGAGATTCAGATCCTCTTTAAAATGGTTGCTGATATATTGCTGCACCATGCTGCACTGTGCGGGCAAACCGCCGCTGCCAAGTATCGCCAGCGAGCAGCGTGTAAACCGCAGCAGTTGAATGACCGCTATGGAGAGCAACTGGTCGCACACCACTTCGTAGCCCAGCGCCCTCTCTGCGGTTTCATACAGCATCCCATACATACAGCCAAGCAAATGATTATTGATGTCTGTGTTTCCATACCGCGCAAACCCGTTACCCGCAAAATCGAATAACAAATGCTCCGCGCGCAGCTGTAATGTTTTTGCTTTGGGGGTTTGCATGGCCAGCATACGGTGCTGAATGCCGGGGTTCAAAAGCAGCAGTTCCCCCGCAGCCAATGTCACAGGGGCCCCTTCCACCACGGTGTGCCCCTCACCGGATACCTGATAAAAAATTTCAGTAAAGGTATGGGTCAGCTCATTCTCGGGACGCTGTGAAGTGTAGGAGAGTTCATTGATCTCTAAAAACCGCGCCTTGGGTATCGCATCTGCGCATGCACCGTGCCATTTTGCTTCTTTGCTCATTGCGTCTCACCTTGCCTGAGGAACAGCGCTAAAACCAGTTTCCTCTTTTGGGTTTCAGGTCTGATTTTATTATATCTGGTTTTCTCGTTTTAGGCAAGTATACAGTATATTAATTTTAAAACTATATAATTTTATTTAATCTATACAATTTCTATCGACTTTTTTTCAACAGTGGCCCGTTTTACCTTTGGCTTTTCGCAGCAATAGCGCCGTTTTGCCTCTGCTTCGCTGCCCGACGCACAGGCAATATCATAGTAACGCAGCTTGCTGTCAATGTGCTCTTTATACTGTTGCAACTCATAAATTCTTTTTTCAAGCGCCGCCTGCTGCGCCCGCACCATCTCACGGCGTTTTTGCAGTGTACCGTCTCCCTGGCCGCAAAGCTCCATAAAACGGCGAATTTCTTCAATCGGCATGCGCGTATTTTTCAAACAGGTAATCGAACCCAGCCGTTCCAAATCCGCATCCGTATATTCGCGCACACCGTTGCAGTTGCGCCCCACGGGGGCAAGCAGCCCCTTCGCCTCATAAAACCGCAATGTGGAGGCCGGTATGCCCGTGCGCTGCACCACTTGCCGAATGCTGTACCCCATTGTTTTACCCCTTTTCTAAAAATGTCCTTGACTTAAACCACACTTTAAGGTCTATATTTATTGTAATAGCCCGGCGGCACAAATGCAACTGCAACCTGTACCGCCGGGTGCGCCGCGCATGCTGGCGGCACACTTGGGTATGGCCGTACCAAACACACGCCGCAGGAAGCGGCGTACAGCAAGGGAGAATGATGTATGGAAAAAGCCAAAGTATTTTACAGTGACCTGCGGGCACTGCCGGGGACCAATTTGCTGCTGAAGCTGCAAAAACTGATCCGCCGGGCCGGGATCGGCGAAATCGACATGAACAACAAACTGGTCGCCATTAAAATTCATTTTGGCGAGCCGGGCAACTTGTCGTTTTTGCGCCCCAACTACGCCAAAGCGGTGGCGGACGTGATTAAAGAGCTGGGCGGCAAGCCGTTTTTGACCGATTGCAACACGCTGTACGTGGGGCGCCGCAAAAATGCGCTGGACCATATTGACGCCGCTTATGAAAACGGGTTTTCCCCGTTTTCGACCGGTTGCAACGTGATCATTGCCGACGGGCTGAAAGGCACCGACGACGTTGAAGTGCCGGTGGTGGGCGGCGAACTGGTGCAAAACGCAAAAATCGGGCGCGCCATCATGGATGCGGATGTCTTTATCTCACTTTCTCATTTTAAGGGGCACGAGGCCACCGGCTTTGGCGGCTGTTTGAAAAACATCGGCATGGGCTGCGGCAGCCGTGGCGGCAAAATGGAACAGCACAACTCCGGCAAACCCAGTGTGGACCAGGACACCTGTGTGGGGTGCCGCACCTGCGCCAAAAACTGTGCGCACGGGGCGATTTCGTTTAATGAGCAGCGCAAAGCCTCGATTGACCACAGCAAATGCGTGGGCTGCGGGCGCTGCCTTGGCGCTTGCAATTTTGACGCGATCTACAACGAAAATTCTTCAGCCAACGACGACCTGAACAAAAAAATTGCCGAGTACTCCAAAGCCGTTGTGGATGGGCGCCCGGCGTTTCACATCAGTTTGGTGATGGATGTTTCGCCGTACTGCGATTGCCACGCCGAAAATGACGCGCCCATCATCCCCGACGTGGGCATGTTTGCCAGCTTTGACCCCGTCGCGCTGGACCAGGCCTGCGCGGATGCCTGCAATAAAATGCCGGTCATGCCGGGCTCGCTGCTGGACGACGAGATGCACGAAGAGCATTTTTGCGAGCACCACGACCACTTTACCAATACTTCGCCAGAGACCAACTGGAAAAGCTGCCTTGCCCATGCTGAAAAAATCGGCCTTGGCAGCCGCGCGTACGAGCTGGTGCGCGTATAAAGCATCGTAAGGCTTCAATTTAAGCCTAAAAAGGGCGCGGCTTTTGCCGCGCCCTTTTTTTATTAAAACATTCTTGATGATACCCGCCTGGTTACTCTGCCCAAAGCCGCTGCGGGTACAACCCGTTTGCAATCATCCCGCGCACCGCCTGCTCTACGGCAGGTTTATCCTCTTTATAGGTGACACCGTACCACTTATCGGCGCTTTTCAGCACCTGCACCTGCGCTTTGCCCTGCGCAATCAGGCTGCTGACCACGCCGGGCAGATAATATTCGGCCTTCAGCGGGTTTTGCGGCAGAGCTGCCGCCAAAAATTCGGCAAAGCCCGCCTGTGCCTCCGCAAAAAAGCTTTTCTGAAATCCCCACAGGTTCATTGATACCGTCGCATCCCCGGCAAGCGGATGCCAAGTCTTACCGTCATCCTCGGTAAATTTGGCATCCAAACCGTCTTTGCAGATTTGCGTGTGCTCGGTGACACTTTGCAACACCCCGGCCGTATTCACTTCGCATACCCCGCGGGCAACATGCCCGTTTTCCGTTAAAGTATTGCGCAGGTGGTAACCGACCATCGCATACTGGTAGCGGTCGGTGTCCGGGTGGGTGGACAGGTAGGCAAAAATCTGCTCAAACGCCTCACGCCCATAGTAATCATCGGCGTTGATGACGGCAAACGGCCCATCAACGACCCCGCGCGCGGCCAGTACGGCGTGCGCGGTGCCCCACGGCTTTTGGCGCCCGTCCGGCACAGCAAAGCCTGCGGGCAAATCGTCAAGCTGCTGCGACACATACACAAGCTGCAAATAGGGGGATACCCTTTGCCCGATCACCTGTTTAAAATCCGCCTCATTTTCTTTTTTGATCACAAAAACGACCTTTTCAAAGCCGGCCCGGCGCGCATCGTACAGCGAATAATCCACGATCACTTCGCCCCCCGGCCCCACCGGGTCGATCTGCTTTAACCCGCCATAGCGCGAGCCCATGCCTGCCGCCATTACAACGAGAGTCGGTTTGTCCATCTGCTTACTCCTTTTCGTACTGTGTTTCGCTTATTATACCTCTTTTACTGTAAATCGCAAAGCAGCTTATGACTAATTTTACCACAGCAATTGCTTTGCGACAACAAAACCCCCGCGCCAGCCCGGCACGGGGGTAGGTTTGTTTACTCTGTCATTTTTACAGCCAATACAGTTATTCCCGGTATCCGTTGGGGTTTTTCGACTGCCAGTTCCACGAATCGCGGCACATCTCTTCAATGCCGTACTTTGCCTGCCAGCCCAGTTCTGCGGTTGCTTTTGCCGGGTCGGCATAGCAGGCGGCAATGTCACCGGGGCGGCGCGGTGCAATGACATACGGCAGGGTTTTGCCGCAGGCCTTTTCGTATGCGCGGATCACATCCAGCACCGAATAGCCGTGCCCGGTGCCCAGATTGTAGGTGACAAGGCCGGGGGTCTTTGCCAGCTTGCGCAGCGCAGCCACATGCCCGCTTGCAAGGTCCATCACGTGGATATAATCGCGCACGCCGGTGCCGTCCGGTGTGTTGTAATCATCCCCAAATATGCTGACTTGTTTCAGCTTGCCCACCGCAACCTGTGCAATGTAGGGCACCAAGTTGTTGGGGATGCCCGCGGGGTCTTCGCCGATCATGCCGGACGGGTGTGCCCCAATGGGGTTAAAATAGCGCAGCAGGGCGACATTCAGCGCCGGGTCTGCCTTTTGAATGTCACGCAGCATCTGCTCGATCATCAGTTTTGTCTGCCCATAGGGGTTTGTCGCCGACAGCGGGAAGTCCTCCGTAATCGGCACGGTGTGCGGGTCGCCGTATACGGTGGCGGAAGAGGAGAATACAAACTGCTTTACCCCGTGGCGACGCATGGCTTTCAGCAGCACTAAAGTTGAAGTGATGTTGTTGTCGTAATACTCCAGCGGCTTTGCAACACTTTCGCCCACCGCTTTCAGCCCGGCAAAATGAATGACCGCATCAATTTCGGGGTGCACGCTGAACAGCGCTTCGGTTGCCTGCTCGTCGCAGAGGTTGATATTTACAAACTCAAACTCTTTGCCCGCCAGCCGCCTAGTGCGCACCACCGCTTCTTCACACGAATTTACAAGGTTGTCTGCAACCAAAACATCAAAACCCGCCTCAATCANTGCAAGGCAGGTGTGTGACCCAATATAGCCTGCACCACCGCTTACCAGTACTGCCATTTTAAACCCTCCCTTAAGGATTACTGTGTTTTCTTTATTGTACCCCACCGTGGCACAAATGAAAATGGATTATCCTGTATTTCATCTGCATTTTTCAGACGGCAACAATTGTACATAATTATTGCATCAGTACAAACTTTTGTGCCGTCGTCCCCTTATTATATCCAAACGGCCTACCCTCTGCAAGGTATACCACATGGCTTTTGCCCTTGCACCATGCCCCGGCCCCAAGCCGGTGCAACCGCTAAAATGTATTTGCTCTGTGCCCCAAAATAGGGTATACTGTCTTTGTTTCCCGGCTGCGCGCCGGGGCAAATTCTACGAACACGAGGTTTTACCATGCTGGCGCTGTTTCAAAAATATTTCTGGGTCTTTTTTATTTCCATGGTGCCGCTTGTCGAGCTGCGCGGCGCGATCCCCGTTGGCGTGGCCAGCGGCCTGCCGCTGCTGGGCACTTACCTTGTTGCCATTGTGGGCAACATGTTGCCGGTGCCGGTGATTATTCTGTTCAGCAAACAGGTGCTTTTGTGGTGCTGCAAGCTGCCCGGCAAGCTTGGCCGGTTTTTTCAGGCCATTTATGATAAAGGCATGAAAGCCGGCGACAAAATGCAGCAAAAAGCCGGGCGCGGGTTGTATTTTGCCCTGTTTTTGTTTGTGGCGATCCCCTTGCCGGGCACCGGCGCCTGGACAGGCAGCCTTGCCGCCACCCTGCTGGATATGGATTTCTGGCCCAGCGTGTTTGCCGTGATGTGCGGCGTGCTGACTGCCGGCATCATTATGGGTGCCCTTTCTGCCGGGCTGTTTGGCGGGCTGGGCATGCTGTTGGGTTGACGGGTACCAGCTTCACCGGAGACGGGTACCCCCCGTCTCCGGTGTTCTGTTTTTACCCGCAAACGCGCGCAGAACGCCGGCTGTATGCCAATTTTACTTGATTTCATACTTTTTTGCTATTTTTTGAAGAAACATTCCCGGCCCGGTCGTAACATGCACAGAAAGGCGGTGAAGCGGCGGTGCGGGACACAGCATTTGAAGAACTGGTACAGCAATATCAAAGGCTGGTATATACTGTGTGTTATCAGATGACCAAAAACCCACAGACTGCCGAGGATCTCACGCAAGACACCTTTCTTTCCGCTTATCTTCACCGCGACAGTTGTACGCCCGAAACCGCAAAGCCCTGGCTGTGCCGCATTGCCACCAACAAAGCCAAGGATTATTTAAAAAGTGCTTACAACCGGCGTGTGAACTTAACGGATGACGACGAGGACGTGCAATATAGCCAATATGCCACCCCGCCACCAGAGGACATTGTGGTCGACACCGTGATGTCCGGTGAAATTGCCGATGTAATTCG
>JGI20225J20221_1002390_pt1 | contig 14217 bp, 16 predicted proteins | sample BioMet4_FD_20221 | JGI IMG/M metagenome (IMG submission 20221) | reverse complement strand
CGACGACAAAATGACAATGTTCCACGTTTTAGGCATGAGTCGGCGTAGAGTTCAAATTCGTGAAGTTTTTAGTAGATTTTTGACAAGGTCTATCCGTCAAAAAAGAAATGTAATAAAACGCGCCATATACGAAAGCAATGGGTCCCGTCATACCGTAAGAAAGAAGTACAGGGACGGGGTCGCAACTTAAACATAAGGGCCCCCGCCGAAACTTCAAACTGCAATAAAATTTTGTCTGCGTCGCATTCAACTATGTGTAGGAACTTAATGGCCATTTAGTATTATAATTCGGTTTTCTGTGGGGGACTTAGTCGCCCGCCGAAGCGGCGGGTAGTTATCAATTTATCGACTTTATCAATTTCGGCCGTTGTGATGCTTCGTACGCAGTAACTCCGGGAACGGCATCAACGAGACTAGGGGTCGGCAATTTAAGTGCCAGGGTGCGCATCATTTATCGACCTTCTTATGACCCTGCTGCCTGGTCATGGTCGACACGGGTCAAACGCAACGCCACACGTCGGCAATAGACTGTCTCAAAAGTCGGGCATAACTAACCGTCAGAATACTTTTCTATAGCACCGAGTCAAGCAGCGCCTCCCCCGTCTATGGTACAAGGGCGGCTAGTATGGGCGCCGGCGGAGCACATGCGCCAACCCGTCAATCGACTTGCGGCGCCCTATCAAACAGCGTCAGAACCGGAAGCGAAAGGGCCTAAGCGCCGCGCGGCGGACATAACTAGAACCCGGGTCAAGGGCTAAAGCGCAGACTTTCCGAACACCCGTTTACAGCATAATATGTGGTCACCAAAAGGACTTGCCCACCGCGGTAACGCGGGTGACAAGACGAGTTCGCGCTGCTAACCAGAAATGCGACGGCAGCCCTGAAATGTAGCCGAGGTTACGCGAAGCGCCACAGCGACCGGCAAAAAGTATGCTTACTTCTGTGACCATGGCAGTCATATCCAATTTAACAAAGGTATAGAATAAACAGGGAAAAGTCAACGCCGTAAAGATGGGCACGGGTGCAGAACTTATGCGCCGCAACGAACAAGGGCAGCGAACTACCAACTGCCTGCGAACGTCCAAATTAGATATGGTGGTCACAAAACTAACGTCGTCAATTTGACCGTCTTATACGTACTTCCAAAAATGGCGGAGTGAAGCGAGGCGCAAATCAAGGGGACGCCTCGATACAGCGTGGTCGACCATACAACAGCCCGTGAGCCTTATCACGAGGGTCGTGCCCGTTACATAAGGCGACCACGGGCCGGCACGGCTAACTGCGTTCCATGTCCAACCAGCCACTACCGCGCCGAAAATATTGCCGCCGTTGTCGACGCGGCGGAGGGTATAATGTAGACCGGCCCCTACTCTGTAAGCTCGTGCCAAGGCGTGCCGGTCATTGTCCCAATACCGAGAAACAATCGCAGCCGTTTTCCCATGCCACGTGGCGGACCGCGGCAGGCGCAAATGCAAAAAGAACGGGCACGGCGCGCCAACTTTCAAACGCGTCGGAATACTTCTGGCTAATTCGGCCATATCTCCATTTCCCGCAAACGCCACTTCCGGCGGCAGAAGTGGAAACAGCATGTTGAGCACAGACCATGAACCGATACCACGCGCCATACGCAGTGACCCACAGGCAAAGCGGAACACTTTCGCGAGTCGCTTAACGTCGGCATAAGATAAGCTGGTCGTTACCCCATTCTCCGGCAATTTAAAAACGACCGCGCCGCCGCCGCTTACAGCCAGTCGAAGGACCGCGCAGCAACAGATGGTGCGCCAGTCCAAGGCAGTCGGCCGACTAGTAGGTCTTGACGCTTCTGCGCATGGCCTAAGCGTTTGCGTTACATTACAAACGCCACTCGGCGGCAGCGTTGAGGTCGGCATTGCCAGACGCAGACGTTACCTCGGCCTACTGGCACAGCTGAACCGACAACCGCAACATCCAATACCACATACAAGGGGGGAAAAGGAAAAGTCTGAGAAGACCTGTCCAGCCAGTTCAAGGCTCGGAACGTGCGTTGCTCGCCCCTGTTGTTGGCGGCGGTGCGGCCCGTTTCCGCAACGTATATATAGGAAACGTTAACAAAAAGATATCAGTTAGAAGTCAAAGGAGGGAGTGGAAAGGTGGCAAAAATAGAACAGTGAGAACTTGAAGAAAGGAGCGAAAGAAGTGATAACCTGTTGAACCGGCGAGGAGGAATGGTAAAAATGGGAACGGTATGGCATAAATGGGCTGAGGGCTAAAAAGAAGGCGGGTTTGCTTTCACCGAGCCGCAAGGGGGACGGGTGCCCACTAGTTAGCGATATTGGGCCACTTTGGCGCGCGAGCGCTTTGAGCTTGGGAACTCCCTGAACCGGCCCGCTGCTTTGGACTGTGCTTCCCGCGTTCGACGTGCCGCCTGCAGGTCTGTGAAAAAAAACTGAATTATCTCTTGCAATGGATTCAATTGGAAAGCAGGTTACCGGCTGGCGTAATGCAAACAGGTAGCAGCATGGCGCATTGTGCCATGTGCCTGAATCTGCGGTGCCACGGTGCCGCAGAGCGAGCGAGGTTTTTGTGTAAAAGCGGCAGAACCGCCGAAATCAAAAAGACATCGGGGCGTCCGATGCCGGCACGTCGCCTTTTTTCGGCACATATGTCCGTCCGCACAAATCTGTGCCGACGGTATAAGGTTCTGCGTAAGGTGGTCGTCGTCCCAGTATTCTTCCAACTATAACAACGCGTGGAACGTGAATTTCAACAATGGGAATCAGAACAACAACAACAAGAACAACAATAACAATGTTCGTAGTGTTGCCGGATTTTACACAAACCTGCGGAGGTATCTGCTTGTCAGATACTTCCGCTTTTTTTACTAAGCGGAGAAATGGGCGATGGAGCTGACAATAGAGGAAGTGTTTCAGGCATATTACGACTGCCGAAAAAACAAACGGTATTCTTATGGTGCATTGCAGTTTGAATCAGACTATGAAAGCAATGTTGTTCAGTTGTATTATGAACTTAAAAGCGGAACATGGAGCCCCCGGCCTTCAACGTGCTTTATTGTAACCAGACCGGTACGACGTGAAATATTTGCAGCATCATTCCGTGACAGAATTGTGCATCATCTGCTTATAAACAGACTTAATCCTTCTTTTGAAAAGTATTTCATACATGACAGCTATGCCTGCCGTGTAAACAAAGGAACTCATGCGGCGATAGCCCGTGTTGAACATTTTATACGTTCAGAATCAGATAACGGTAAAAAGAAAGCGTATGTATTAAAAACAGACATTCAAAGTTTTTTTATGAGCATAGACCGCAATGTTCTGTATAGTTTGCTTTGTAATTTTTTGGATTCAATATATAGAAAAACAGTATCGTGCGGTTCTGTAGAATTTGAAAAAAAATTATGTCGAATCATTATTTTTAATGATCCGTGTGCTTCCTGTATCAGAAAAAGTCCTCCTTCCGCATGGAACGAACTGCCGAAGCAGAAAAGTCTTTTTTATACAGCGCAGGGGTGCGGGCTTCCTATTGGTAATCTAACCAGCCAGGTATTTGCCAATTTCTACGTAAGTATTTTCGATCATTTTGTGAAACATACACTGCGTGTAAAGAACTATGTGCGGTATGTAGATGACTGCGTGATAGTGTCTAAAAGTCAGACATATTTACGGTTGCTTGTTCCTATTATGAAAATATTTCTGCAGACGCAGCTTCATGTATGTTTGCATCCGAAGAAAATATATCTGCAAGAAGTATCACATGGTGTTGAATTTTTGGGATGTTTTATAAAGCCTGCCTATACGGTATGTTCTCGTCGAATAAAAAATAATTTTGAACACGCTCTAAAATCACTGCAGCTTCTTTCGTACGATCATAAACCGCGGAAAGATGAACTGGACATGTTCCGTGCCACTGTAAACTCATACCTTGGAATTATGGCTCATTATAGCATGTTCCAATTTAAAACAGCGCTTCTTCACCGCTACATGATTCCGTACTGTAATAAGTACTTCGTTATTGCGGAGCATGCGGACAAGGTAAAAGTGTAAAATTAAAAGGTAAAATTGAGGATTCGTCGCCGTGCTGCTTACCAAGGCGCATTGTCCTTGTCCTTCCGTATTCTACTCGAAAACTTGTTGAAAAAAGAAAAGTTTTCGAGTAGAATGAAAGCATGATTGTCAAACGCGATTTGTATTTGAACAAGCTCATCTCGTTAAAGGATAAAGATTTAATAAAGGTGGTGACCGGAATGAGGCGTTCCGGCAAAACAGTCCTTCTTTTCGAGCTGTTTTACGGGCATCTGCTTGAATCCGGCGTTGACGAAAGCCACATCATCAGAATTAATTTGGAATATGTCTCCAATATGCCGCTCAGGAACATAACGGCGCTGTATGCGGAAATAAAAGCGAGAATAAAGGATGAAAAACGGTACTATGTGCTGCTTGACGAAATTCAGTATGTTGATTCGTTTGAGGACCTGCTCAATTCACTCAAGTCTGAATTCCACTGCGACGTATATGTGACCGGCTCCAACTCGAAGCTGCTGTCAAAGGACATAAGCACCAAACTGCGCGGACGTTCAATTGAAGTGCGTGTCTTTCCGTTTTCATTCAAAGAGTACATGGAAGTTTCTAAAAAAGACAAAGCTGCCGCCTTCAACGAATATATGTATTACGGCGGCCTGCCGTTCATGGCGACAGAGACGGACGACCTGCTTAAAAAAGAGTATCTTAAAATGATGTGCGACACGGTGATTACAAAGGACATCATCGACCGCTACAAGATACGCAATCCTGAGTTGTTCAACGCGGTATTTGACTTTCTCTGCTCGAACATCGGGTCGTATGTGAATTCGCTCAAGATTTCAAACACGCTTGCCTCGAACGGAATAAAGATTACCGATGACACGGTGAGCAGATACATCGACTACATGCAGGATGCGTTTCTGTTTTACAAGGTCGCCCGCTTTGACGTGCGCGGAAAGGAATATCTCAAGTCGCTGTATAAATATTACATCACCGACATCGGCATACGGAATCAGAAAATCAATTACCGCCAGATTGAAGTGACGCATACGCTTGAAAATATTATTTATAACGAGCTGCTAGTCCGCGGGTACACGGTTGATATCGGCAAAAATCAGAACAAGGAAATAGATTTCATTGCCCGCCGCGACGGAAGCCTGTCGTACATTCAGGTTGCGTATTCCGTGGCCGACGCAGACAAAATGGAGCAGGAGATTTCTTCCTTCTATACTATTGCAGACGGCTACGAAAAAATACTAATCACCATGGATACCGATCCGTTCACCCAGCTCAAGAACGGCTATAAAAAAATCAGCGTGTATGATTTTCTGCTGGAGGAAGGAGAGGCAAGGTAAAAGGTGAAAGTGGAGACCCGCCGCCGTGCGTCATGCTGTTTGCAAAAGACATGCCGCTCACCAAGGCGCATCTTCCCTCTCTTCACTTTTTCTTTTCCTTTCCTTTTACCTTTACACTTGTTGTGGTATACTATAAATACTTACAAGGAGGTTTATATGCCGCTCGTTGCTTTAGAAGAAAAATTAAAAACACTGCCGCAGAATGATTTGGATGAAGTCTCCTCGTTCATAGATTACCTGAACTATAAGAAATCGGGCAAACCGGCAGCGTTCAAGTCATCAGACAAGAAAAAGGGTTTCGGCTGCTTAAAAAATATTCCGTGCCGCATGCCGGCAGATTTTGATGCGCCCCTTGAAGATTTTAAGGAATACATGTGATGTACTTGATAGATACTCATGCGTTAATCTGGTATGTGACAGGCAGTGGTCTTCTTTCAGAAGGAGCACGAAGTTGCATGGAAAATAAAAAATGCTTTTACAGCATAGTGTCACTTTGGGAAATTGCGATAAAGCAAAGCTTGAAAAAACTTGACTTTCCTGTTGAGATTCCGTACTTGGAGTCTGTTCTGAATAATGAAGGGTTTGAGCAGATAGGCATAACATCACACGATATTGAAAGAATTAAGGAATTACCTTTCATTCACCATGATCCGTTTGACCGGTTATTAATTGCTCAGGCACAGGAGAATGATCTTACGCTGATTACAAAGGATTTGATTATTCCTAAATACGACATTAAGGTCTTGTGGTAAAAATAAGGTAACAGTGTAAAGGTAAAAGTTAAAATTGGAGACCCGCCGCCGTGCGTCATGCTGTTTGCAAAAGACATGCCGCTCACTAAGGCGCATTCTTCTTCTCTTCACTTTTATCTTTACACTTGTTTTTTTTATTATTTGTGTATATATTAGGTGCGAGGTAGGTATCAATATGGCACAGTCAGCGTTTAATGTCCGCATGGAATCTCAGCTTAAAAAAGAGTTTTCATCGATGTGTGAAGATTTCGGCATGCCTGTTTCAACGGCAATAACGCTTTTTGCAAAGGCCGTTGTGCGGGAACACCGTATTCCGTTTGAAATCAGAAGCGACATTCCTAACTCTGTAACCGCAAAGACGATAGAACTGGCAGAGCAGGGCAAGGAACTGCACGGCCCGTATTCTACCGTAGATGAATTAAAGGACGCGCTTGATGCTTGAACTTGTTTTTACCACTCAGTTTAAGAAAGACTACAAGCTTGCGGTAAAGCGTCACGAAGATGTTGATGAGTTGTTCAAAGTTATTGGCGAAATTCAAAAACAGAAACCGCTTCCTGCTGAAAAAAATGATCATCCTCTTTCCGGAAATTATAAAGGATACAGGGAATGTCATATTCATCCTGATGTTCTTTTGATTTATAAAATAAGAGAAAAACAACTGGAGCTTGTACTTTATAGAACCGGATCACATTCAGATTTATTTTAAAAGGTAAAATTGGAGACCCGCCGCCGTGCGTCATGCTGTTTGCAAAAGACATGCTGTTCACCAAGGCGCATCTTCCGCTTCTTCCAGCGTCTTGAGCGTCTGTGCAACTGAGGGATTTGCAGTGTTCAGATATGAAATGTTCTTGGTGTAGTTGTTCTTTATTCCGGTGATGAATTCATCCGCCCATGAAGGGGCAAGCACTTTGACGCCTTCAAAATCGAGCGTAACCTGATTGTCCGCGATGCCGTCCTTGGGAAACACATACGCCTGTGCCGCCATGAAGGCCTCGCGCCCGGCCGGACGGGAGATGAGCACTTCGCCGAAATTTACTGCTTTTATTACCATGAGACAGCCCCCTTAAAAATGAATGATGACAAGGCAGCCCTGGTACGGTTGTCTGCAGCTGCCGAATGTATATGTTCCGTCTGAAAAGTTGACGTTGGCAGTTCCTGATTTATAAAAGATGCTCCATTTGTGGGCGACGGCAGTTTCAAGCACGAACTTCAAGCCGTTGCCGCGCTGTTCGGGGAATCTGCCTGAAATCCGTTCAAGGAATGCGGTCCTCATCGCTTCCTCATCGCTTTTCAGTTCAGGCTTTACCCGGCGCAGTGAGTCAAGAAGCCCCCGCCCGAAATCGAATATACGCCGCGTTCCAAAGGTCCGGTTGAAATTGAAAATTGTGGTCGAACGCATTGTTCCGCCAGTTCGGCCGATGGCCGCCGGCCTCAAAGGTATTTTTCCTGTTTCAGCGATGTAAGAAATCGAGGCCCTCGCGGAAAAGAACGTCGCGCGTCTTTGCAACAAATGTTCGGCGTGTCATGGTGAGAAAGCGTTTCAATGCACTGGCTGGATGACGAAGAACTCAATCATGCTTTTTAGCGATACCACATCTTCCTCTGTTTTTTCTAACAGTGGAGTCCCGCAGGCCCATGGCGACGTGGCTGTTTGGCAAAGGGCACGCTCCATCTCTTCAGCTTTCCTTCCTTTTAACTTTGTTATTTATTAGCTATATGCTCAGCTCAAAGATCTTAAAATTTCTGTTTAAAATATGGTAAGATGAATAGAATGAAAACGACGGGGAACACTTAAGCCCTTCTTAAAGTGGGGCGGGCGGAAAAATCACAACTTTCTCCGATGAAATTGAAAAATAACTAATCCTTGCAAAAATAGATAAAATACTTGCCGAAACCTTTGTTGGCGGTGGAAGCCGTTTTATTTGATTTGCGTTTCCAAGTTTCAACCGCTAAAGAAGTTCTCCATTAACGATATAAACCCTGAACTTACCAACTGCTATACCCAGATTAAAAACAATGTTTCAGACCTTATTGAAGTTCTTTCTGACTGGCAAGAAAAATATCTTGCTTCTTCCCCGGAAGAAAGGAAATCTGTCTATTTTGAAAAGCGAAACCGTTTCAACGAACTGATTCAGACAAAAGAGAACACTGTAGAAAAAGCTGCGCTCATGATTTATCTGAACAAGACTTGTTTCAATGGGCTTTACCGCGTAAATGCCAAGGGACTTTTCAATGTTCCAAGCGGAGTGTATAAGAACCCTGGCATTTGCCAAGCGGAAACTTTACAGAGTGTAAGCAAGGCTCTTCAAAATGTTCAGATTTCAACTGGCGACTACAAACAGACACAAAACTTTATCGACGCAAAGACGTTCGTTTATATAGACCCGCCTTACAGACCTTTGACTCAATCAGCTTCATTTACTTCTTATGCTAAAGATGGATTTGGAGACAAAGAACAAGTTGAACTAGGTAACTTTGTAAGCCTGATTCATGGTATGGGAACGAAGGTTCTTCTTAGCAATTCGGATCCTAAAAACACTGATAAAAACGATAACTTCTTCGATGACTTGTATGGTGCCTATGAAATTAATAGGGTCCATGCCTCCAGAATGATAAATAGCAAGGCAAACGGTCGCGGAGAAATAACTGAATTGATGGTTGCTTGCTTATAAAACTTTTAAGGAGAATATATTATATGCCGTATGGAAAAGATGATTTTGCGAAATGTCCTAATTGTGGAAAAACTGCAATTGGCAAAGAAGAAATTGAAAAATTATTTGGTTACAGGAATATAGGTGATAGAATTATTCCTCAATCTTATTGTCGTGACTGTAGATTCCCAATAAATGGGGGAAATGTTGATAATAAATGATGCGTAATTTTAATTTATGGTTCCGCACCTTCAGAGAAAGCATTGCCACGTATTCCTACTACATTGATTTTGAGAAAGTTTATGCCAATGTTGATAGAGTCAAAGTTGAATTGAATATCCTCAATTCCTTGATTGGTTCTAAAAACATAAAGGATGAATTCAAAGCAATCATCCAGAAATATCCAGACACTTTAAAATGCATTCCAATTCTTCTGGCCGTTAGAGGTTCTGAGATTCCTATTACAGATAAATCAGGAAGTTTTATCTTTGACTTTGCCCAGCCTGCTTTTACTCTGGATCAGTATTCTGAGTTCATGGAAAAGTCAGGTCTTTTCAATCTTCTTTCCAATCATTTAATCAGCAATCTGATTGATTATGTTACTGGTGTTGAAACTGGGCTTGATTCCAATGGTAGAAAAAATCGCGGCGGTCACCTGATGGAAGACCTTGTTGAAATGTATATACAGAAAGCTGGGCCTTCAATGAAGTGATGAAAATCTCTACTTTCAAAGAAATGTTAAATAATTAATGAATTTACATCAGAAGTGGGAAACGGATCCTTTCGGCAATCCCAATTCAGGGCAAGTATGGAAAAACGCTTTTTGATTACGTTGTATAGAACACCAAACCTAGATTTAGTAATTGAAACAAACTTTCTACTGGTCTGGCGTTCAAATTATTTGAATTGAGACTTCCAGAACTAGCTATAAATACACTGGCCAATTGGGAAATCGCAACAATTAAACGGAGTAATCTTTCCTCGTTTACGATGGCAGTGGATTGGGAAGGTGCCGCCCCACAATTCTAGAAGAAACTTTTGATGTTTCTTGAATACAATCTTTTTTTTTTTTTTTTTACCAAAAAAACATTTCTTTTTTTTTTTTTTTTTTTTTTTTTTCTTCGCAGGACATGGAAAGCGGTGTTATGGAGGAGTTGTTTAAATGAACGAAAGAGAAATGCCTACTTCCGCTAAACTTGGGATGCAGGAAGTAAAGTTATTGAATCAATTCCCAGTAAATTCTCATTTTCAGATAGGAATTTATGAAGGAACTATTTCACCATTGGATATTGTCATAAAATATAAGCAATCGATTAATGGAGAATGGACTAGACCTCGTACTCCTAAACATATCCATTGGGCCGTAGATATTTTAATAAAGCAAAATGAAGATCCTAAAGAGACTGATAAATTTTTAGATTTTTTAATTTCTCAATGGAATAAGACCACTCCTTTTAAATCAGAAGAAGACAGAAAGAATTTTTTGGATACTGAGAAATTAATGAATGAAGTTGAATCTGAATCTCAAGAATATTCCGCTTTAGCAGAAAAAGGTGAGTTTAGTATAAAATTTCTTATATTGCTTGCAAAATTATTGATGGTGCAAGAAAAGACTAATAGATCTGATGCGTATATGTTCGGTAAGGTTATTGAGCAATTAAAGAATCATGCTGGAATATATAAAGTTGTTTCTTCTGCTACTTTTCATTAAAAATGCTAAAGTCTTACTATAAGTCCAATAATCACGATTTTACTCTTGTTCAAGGCGACTGCACCAAACTCCTTCCTCAATTTGACTTTAAGTTCAATATGATTTTTGCGGATCCGCCTTATTTTTTAAGCAATGGCGGTATATCAGTTCAAAGCGGTAGACAAGTTTCAGTAAATAAAGGCGATTGGGACAAGTCGCATGGCTTTGATAAAAACAACGAATTCAATAAAAATTGGCTTTCCCTTTGTCGTGAAAAACTTTCTGATGATGGAACAATCTGGGTTTCAGGAACCTACCACAATATCTTTTCTATAGCGCAAGCTATGACAGAATTGGGATACAAGATTCTCAATTGCATTACTTGGCAGAAAACAAATCCACCGCCTAATCTTGCTTGCAGATGTTTTACACATTCAACCGAATTTATCCTCTGGGCCAGAAAGTCTGAAAAATCAAAGCATTATTTTAATTATGGATTGATGAAAGCTATAAATGGAGGAACCCAGATGCGCGATGTTTGGACACTCCCCGCTATTGCGAAGTGGGAAAAGTCTTGCGGTAAGCATCCTACGCAGAAACCGCTTCCTTTGCTGGCTCGTATAATCTTGGCTTCCACAAAAGAAAACGATTGGATCCTTGACCCATTTACCGGCAGTTCCACGACTGGAATCGCGGCAAACTTACTTGGAAGACGGAGGACGATTCTTAGGTATTGATAGGGAAGCTGGGTTCCTTGGAAATGTCAAAGATGCGTAGAGAAGAAATCGAGGATATTGCCGTGTTTTGCAAGACTACAGGCATAGAATTGCCAGTTACAGTGACAAGAAAATTGCAGATATTCTGGAAATCAGGGAACCGGGAAGTTTATTAGGAATTGATTTGCCGATTGAATAGTACTGAAATAAAAGATACAACAAGGTAAAAGTGTAAAGGTAAAAGGGAAGTTTCGCTGACGGGCGACGCCGCTGTTTCACCAAGACGCATCGTTTTTCTTGTTCCACCTGTCCCTTTATACTTTTCTTACTTTACCCTTGTTTCTTCTTATTTTTCATCTTTTCTTCCTTTTCAAACTTTTCCCCTGTTATGGCTATCATTTGCGTTATGAGCACACCAAGAAAGGATGCCGATCGGCATTCAGCAGCTTTGAAAAAACTTCGGCAATGAAGGCTACGTGTACGTGGACAAGACGCAGTACGTGTGGAGCCTCGTGCAGAACGGGAACCCCATATTTCTGTCGCGCCCGCGGCCGGTTCGGCAAGAGACCTCTTTCCTCTCCACGCTCGAAGCGTACTTCCTGGGCAAGAAGGAGCTTTCTCCGGACCTCCGCCGCCTCGAAACGCGCTGGAAGAGCAGAACACGAAGGAGCCGTGGACGGTGTACCCGGGTGCTCCCCACTTGGACCTGAACAGTCCAAAAAATATGACGGACCGTTCATTCCGCTGAACAAGATGCTATCCGCCCAGCTTGAACGAATGGGAAAAGGAATATAATTCTGCCGCACCAGCGACAAAGACCCCAGCTTAGTTTACGGCGGTGATCCGCGGCGGCGCACGAGGCGAGCGGGCCCGGCAGGTGGCGGTGCTTGGTGGACGAGTACGGACATCAGCGCCGCTCATCCGAAGTGCTCGGACAATCGAGCGCTGTACGAGGGGGACTACCCGCAAGACGCTCAAGGCGTTTCTACGGCGCGTGCCTCAAGAGCGGAGGACGCGGCACCTCAAGTTGCGTGTTCCTCACGCGTGGACAAAGTTCAGCCAGGTGGAGGCGTGGTTCAGCGGGACTTAAACCAGCTGCGCGAACATCAGCATGGAAGAAAATATGCGGCGGTGTGCGGCATTTCGGAGACTGAGCTCGCCTCTTCCTTCAAACCGGGATTTGCCCCGCGGCTTGCACAGAAGACCGGCGGCACGGGAGGCCGAGGTTGCGGAAAATCCTCCCGCGCACGTACGACGGCTACACTTCTGCGGAGGACACGCCGGGCATGTACAATCCGTTCAGGCCTGCTCAACACGTTCGAAAAGCTCAAGTTCAACTACTCACTGGTTCCAGACGGGCACGGCCCCCACGTTCCTGGTAAAGCTGATGGCGAAGACCTACTTCGAGTCCTTTCTTCGGATGGCGACGGGCATAGAGGCGAGCGACATCGGTATTCACCGAATACCGGTTCGACATGAACACGGCGGTGCCGCTGCTGTATCAGTCGCGGCGCTATTCTCCACCATAATCGACTACAACAAGGAATTTCGAATATACACCCTTCGCGTTCCCAAACGAGGAGGTGCGGTACGGTTCATAACTTCCTGCCTGCCGCCACGAGACCAGGCCATCCCCCCGCGGAGACTGCGTTCTACCCATCGGCAAGTCGTCGCCACCGGACCTGCGGACGGGGCGGGCCGTGTTTTGAAAGATAGGCGTGGGGTCTCGACAAAGAAGCGTGCACGATTACCGGGTGGAAATGTGGGGACTTGCTGACGGGGCGGATGCTGCCTCACCCAAGGCGCATCCTTCTTCACTTATTTCAAATAAGTCTGCGTGAGATCCGGCGTCCCGCAGTGCTGTGCCATCTGCCAGCTGCCGACCAATACAGCAATAAGTTTGAATATCAATTTACCGCGTTTCTGCATCAGCTTGGGCCAATACAATAGTTATCCTCCAGCATGGGAAGCCCACTGCCATCGGATGCGTTTGTATACGGTCCGTGGAGATTGGTCCGGGTTCTGGTGTCGGGAAACAGCCTGTGCAAAGCGAATGTCGCTCTGCGGTTGGCTGGACGGCAAAAGGAATGCCTTGTTTTACTTACGGGCCGGACGTGAGGAATATTCTTATTTGCCGTGGAGTTGTTGTCCATTCCCAGTGACGCAAAAAGTTGCGGTCCGATTGTGTTTTAAGTTTATCATTCAACACGCAGTTGTAAATGTGCCATAGTATGCTCTTGTTAATAACCTGTTATTACAATTATAGTTGCAAAATGTAATGGATAAAACAAGTAAAAGCGTGAAAGGTTTGATGAAGATACCCAAAGAAAAAAGGCGGGAGAAGCTGTTTGGACTCGCTGGGGCTTGATACGAGATCCGCGATACGGCTTGTTCCTGAAACAGGGTCAGTCAACCAGCCAGCGGATTTCCGTTTCGAATCGTGCCGGCCGTCCAAGGAAGCAAAGCCGGCAATAAGCCGCGACACCGAAGTAAAATCCCATATTTCAAGGCGCAAAGGAAACTGCTTGAGGATTGTGGACTGGATGGATTGATAACAGGCCCCCCCGAGGCAGGACATAGCGATATTTTCAATAACTGAATAAGGCAAAGATGCGAAGCCCCCCCGCCGCAGTACGACATGCTGTTCACAAAGTCGCATTCTTTCTTTTCTTCCTTCAACTTTACCACTTGTTATGTGTTATATATACATATTTGGGAAGAGTTAAGAAAAAAGTATTTTGAAACGCGCCAGCCTGATTTGCAAGCTTAATTTTCACACCGGCCAAACAGTACGCGGGCACATACCCCATTGACTCACCCAGCCACAGTAAAAACAAGCGCCACCTGCGGACCCCGTTCCGCGGGCGCACTTTTTAATAAATATAAAACCGTTTACCGGAGAAAATTATGAAAACGTATTGTAACCGTCCTGCTCGCGTCATTCGCAGTGGTGCTGCACTGCCCGCTTGCAGCCACAGAATGCCAGCGGAGCTCCCCGCGCTAGGGGTAAGCCGCCCCGCTTTCGTGATCTCT
>JGI20225J20221_1002389_pt1 | contig 14225 bp, 13 predicted proteins | sample BioMet4_FD_20221 | JGI IMG/M metagenome (IMG submission 20221) | reverse complement strand
TTTGCAGCAATATTACCACCTGCAGCGCAATAGACTGTCGCACCGCTCCGTGCCCGCTTTTTGAGAATTTGTCCTTAAATTAAATATATTCCCTCTGGGCAATTGCTATCGCCCCCAGAATCTCATAGCCAGATAACTGAGGGTAACAGCACTCGCTCATCGGACTGCTTACCTCCACTGCTGCCAACACCTTTTGAGGCAAGAGCTTTGAATAGCGTTTCGGAAAAGCATCGCAGATGACCGGAAGCTGAGCAACGCTGTCCCGAAAATAATTCCACGAGCGGTTGGCCCCCCATTTGCCCTTTGCCCTTTCAGTGGCCAGGGTCACACTGACCAGCGAACACGGCAAACCCCACAATATAACAAACCATGTTAATTAGTTCTAAGGCGGGGGCGCCCATGTCGTTAACGAGATTATTAATGCTGCAGCAAATCCGCGCTTCATGTGCAACCTTATTTTTTTGAGGGTGGACAGCTCCCCCGGCGCTTGTCTTAACGTCTCCCCTTACAAGGTTCGACGTTCTTGTAATTTTCCACGCCTTTGAGGAGTGTTTCCCGCTTCAATTTAGCGTTGCATTTCGCCGGGTCTTCATCCTGTATGACCACACGATTGGCAAAAGCGCGAGGCGGACAACGGGACGCCATTATCCCGATGCGGCTGTCTGTCTGCGCGTCCTGACTCTTTGCCCTCTTTTGTCCTTTGTTGTTTTTTTCCTTGGGCTCTTGTTTGCCTTTTGTACTGCATGTCTTTGTCAGAGCGGGCCCTTTGGCCGGGAATTTTCCTGCCGTGAGGGCGACCCACCTGTTTTTCCAGGTGGATTCAATGCAGCCGGCAGGTCTTCCTGGGGTTCTTCTTCAGCTTGTCGTTTTTATTCCCTGATGCCCTTCCACGTTGTCCCCGCTATGCTTTGAGTTCTTGGTTTTCTCTTGCCGCGGCCTGCAGCTCGTCCTGTCATAGTTTGCAGAAACCTTGGTAAATCGCTGGATCTTTCTTTTTGCTGGCAGGAGCACCCGGGCCAAAAATCCATCGAGATTTTCACGGAGTGAAGTGATTTCGTTATGTAAGGATTCCAAAGCGCTCAAGAAAACTACGATCCAATCAGGCAAGGCCCTTCTTTTCAGTTGGTGCCGCGGGCAGTTTCGTAATGACCCTCAACTTCGGTCCTTGCACATTTCTTGGGCGGATTGTGCCGCCTGGCAAGGGATCGGTCTTTCAGCCGGGTGGACAAAGGCGGCCTGCGCGCCCTTGCACCTCAGGACCATGTATTTGATTTGCAGAGGGCCCCCCCTGCGGTGCGGTAGCAAATGGAGGCACATTGTGAGGGGGTATTGGGGGGTAGGGCATCGTCCGTGGCAGCCCCAGTGCCATTGTGGGTTCAGATGCCCTTGAAATCACGAACCAGGCAAACACCCCCGAGATACTACAATCAAAAGCGCAGAAGCGGCCGACAGGGACAAAATTCATTTTTTTCTTTTTGAAAGCCCGTTCTTCGTCTGCATTCCTTCCGCGGCCGCCATCGGTCCTTGCTGCTGCCCTGCCCGCCGCATTTTGAGGGCTTTGCTCTCCTCATCACCAGGCCAAGGATTTTTGCCGTGATAATTCTTCATCAAGTTTCATTGGGTTCCAATCTTTTATCTCCCTTGCTGAGATATTAATGGGACGCACCCTTGTTAAATACGGGTACGTTCTGTTTTGCTGTTGCTGCGTTAATGGACGGCTATTATATACGGTTTGCCCTTCCCGCGCTGTTGGACGGCGTTTTGTTGCGTCTGGATTGCTTCATTCACGCCATTTTCAGCTTTACCGACTGAAAGACAATGAGTTACGGCCATTCTCCGTGCCGCTTTTGAGGAGTCACCGTAGCGTGGAACATCAAATTCCCTCATGGAAAACATTGCTGGGTTTATCTGCGGCCTTGCTGACGCAAGTGGTATTGGGGCCTCAGGTCATATTTGGGCCACTGTTACCCCAACCGCCGTACATCAGAGGAGTAGGATGATGCTACCCGACTTACTGCCTCTCCCCATCCCAAAAATGATGCCGCCGAAGAAAATTTGCCCATTGCGTCCAGGCAAGGCCGCCGCAGATAAAGCCAGCAATGTTTTCCAGAGGGAATTTGATGTTCCACCTACGGTGACTCTCAAAAGCGGCACGGAGATGGGCGTACTCATTCTTTCAGTCGGTAAAGCTGAAAATGGCGTGAATGAAGCAATTCAGACGCAACAAAACGCCGTCCAACAGCGCGAAGGGCAACCCGTATATAATAGCCGTCCATTAACGCAGCAACAGCAAAACAGAACGTACCCGTATTAACAAGGTGCGTCATTAAATCTCAGCAGGGGAGATAAAGATGGAACCCAATGAACTTGATGAAGAATTTCACGGCAAAAATCCTTGGCCTGGTGATGAGGAGAGCAGCCTCAAAATGCGCGGGCAGGGCACAGCAAGGACCGATGCGGCGCGGAAGGATGCAGACGAAGAACGGGCTTTCAAAAAGAAAAAAATGATTGTCCTGTCGGCCGCTTCTGCGCTTTTGATTGTAGTTCTCGGGGGTGTTGCCTGGTTCGTGATTTCAAGGGCATCTGAACCCACAATGGCACTGGGGCTGCCACGGACGATGCCTACCCCCAATACCCCCTCACAATTGCCTCCATTTGCTACCGCACCGCAGGGGGGGGCCTCTGCAAATCAAATACATGGTCCTGAGGTGCAAGGGCCGCAGGCCGCCTTGTCACCGGCTGAAAGACCGATCCTTGCCAGCGCACAACCGCCAAGAAATGTGCAGCCCGAAGTTGAGGTATTACAAACTGCCGCGGCACCAACTGAAAAGAAGGCCTTGCCTGATGGCGTAGTTCTTGAGCGCTTGGAATCCTTACATACCGAAATCACTTCACTCCGTGAAAATCTCGATGGATTTTGCGGTGCTCCTGCCAGCAACAAGAAAGATCCAGCGATTACCAAGGTTCTGCAAACTATGACAGACGAGCTGCAGGCCGCGGCAAGAGAAAATCAAGAACTCAAAGCATCGCGGGACAACGTGAAGGGCATCAGGGAAGAAAACGACAAGCTGAAGAAGACCCAGGAAGACCTGCAGGCTGCATTGAGATCCACTGAAAAACAGGTGGATCGCCTCACGCAGGAAAATTCCCGGCTCAAAGGCCGCTCTGACAAAGACAGCAGTGACAAAGGCAACAAAGAGCCCAAGGAAAAAGACAACAAAAAGGACAAAAAAGAGGGCAAGAGTCAGGACGCGCAAGCAGACAGCCGCATCGGGAAATGGGTCGTTGTCGGCCTCGCTGCCAATCGTGTGGTCATACAGGATGAAGACGGCGAAATGCACGCTATTGAAGCGGGAAACACTCTCAAAGGCGTGAAAATTCAGAACGTCGACCTTGTAAGCGGAGACGTTAAGACAAGCGCCGGGACGCTGTCCTACCTCAAAAAATAAGGTTGAAACATGAACGGCGATTTGCTGGCAGCACTTAATAATCTCGTTAACGACATGGGCGCCCCCGCCTTAGAACTAATTAACATGGTTTGTTATATTGTGGGGTTTGCCGTGTTCGCTGTCAGTGTGACCCTGCCACTGAAGGGCAAAGGGCAAATGGGGGCAACCGCTCGTGGAATTATTTCGGGGACAGCGTTGCTCAGCTTTCCGGTCATCTGCGATGCTCTTTCCGAAACGCTATTTCAAAGCTCTGCCTCAATAGGTGTTGGCAGCAGTGGAGGAAGCAGTCCGATAGCGAGTGCTGTTACCTTCAGTATCTGGGCTATGAGAATTTCTGGGGCGATAGCAATTGCCAGAGGGATATATTTATTTAAGACAAATTCTCAAAGCGGGCACGGAAGCGGTGCGACAGTCTATTGCGCTGCAGGGGTAATATTGCTCAACAGCGTTACCGCAGCAAGAGCTTTGGCTGCCTCTGCTGGTGGAATAGTACAGGATGTTATTAACAATTTACTTCAGTAGGAGAATATAAAGTGAAAGGCAACCTCAAATGTATTGCGATAGGGCTGCAAATATTCTTTACCGCAACACCTGCCGCGGCCGCTTCCATCGGCAGCATAATGAGTGGCGCTACTTCAGACCTTTCCAGTGCTGGTCAGCTCGGACTTATTATTGCTGCTATTGCTGGATTGGGACTGACAGTAAAGGGCTTTATCGGAATGGCAAAAGGCAGCAGAGGTGGGGAAGGCCTCGGGATAAATCTCATGAGCGTCATTATTGGGGTTATTTTGATCAGCATCCCGACCATGATCCTTGCCACCAGCGGCACTTTCACTAACAACGGTGCTTCCACCGGTTTGTCCAAACTGGGCATAGGGGGCTAACGCAATGGGGCTCATCCCTAAACCTGAAACCCTTCCACCTCTGATCATAGGTGTAAAAACTGGTCTCTATCGTAAAGATGACAAGGCTGGCGGGAATGCTGACAAAGAATTCCGTGACATAAAGCCTGAGATTCTCCAGAGGGACCATAACACCTGTGGTTATTGTGGGGTACAAACTCAAGGGGATGAGAAGTCGCCGGGCGGAGGCCTGGAGGTTCACCATATAGATGATAATCACCGTGACAACAGGGGCCAGAACCTGATCTCAATCTGTCCCCTGTGTCATGCAATTTTCCATTTTGGTCATGCAGCGAGAGTCTATAAGACCCTTAAAATCGGCTATCTCCCCTGGATCTCCCAAGAAAATCTGAACATCCTGACATGGACCCTTGCAATCGCATCTCACAGAAGAAAAGCGATTGGGACCATAACAGATCTGAGTGAAGAGGAGCGTGCGGCAGTAGAAATAAGCACCAAGGCAGATGAACTTTTTTGGGCAATCAAGACTGAGGCGATTCTGCCGGCGAAACATTTTACCTCTGAAGATACTGATGGGTCTGAAATCACGCGCCTGCTTACAGATGATCCTTCGGCTCTCGCTACGGCTCTCGCTGGTATCGCTATTGAGCAACCACACCTCTATCAGCAACGGGCTAAAGTGATCGGCAACCTGAGGGTAATATACCAACCAGATCGCATTGGGGAACTGATCCCACGATTTTCTGACATGCCTCTCTGGTTCCCAGGAAAATCATGGGCGAGTACCTGGAAGGCTATCGCAAATGCATCTTAAGTTTTTAAGAATATAAAACATTAAAAACATATAAAATATATAAAACATATAAAGCACATTAATCAATGGCTGGGTATCAAATGGAGTTGGACGGCAAGCTTAAGTACGGGTGCCTCATTTGGGACGATCCGTGCATACACACAACCGGCTGGAAGGCCGTCGGTGAGGGCGCTGCCGGTCGAGTAAATATTCAAGGTACAGCTGATTTGTCTAGTGATACTGTTTATTTAACAAACATGCAGTATCAAATGTCTAAAGAAAGTGGTTTGAGCGGGAACTACCGCTTTAAAATGGATAACTATTTGAGAGAGGGAATTATACAGTTAGCGGAACGACACGGGATTGATGAACCCAGGAGCGTTACCGAACTCGGATCAAAGATATTTTCCAGATGCATGGCCGCCTCGCGGAAGCTTTTGTCAATAGCAGAAGATGAAGAGTTTCTTCCTGAATACTCCCTGAAGCAGGGGTACAGGGACATAATTGGATTTGGCCGGGATGAGGTATTTACCACAGGAATGGCCAAAATAATCAATGAGGCTACCTCCTACTATACAAACTGTGAGCGAGATGCGTGGAGATCAAAAGAAAATCTCATTGGCGTTTTCCGAGTGCCGCAACGTTCCCACGCTTATAATGTCCTGAATGCAGCATTGCCCTATGGCGATTTTGTTGAGGTACCCCAGAATGAACTCCCTGGACCGAAGGCAGACCGTGATGTTGTACAGCATTGGCTCGCAACCTACGGTATGAATGACGGGATGCCTGGCCTTTTCAAAATCACATGCAAATCATTTGAGCCACGGTTTAACAGGCTCATCAGTTTTGGGAGCGGTGCCGGCGGGACTGATGCATACAAGAGACAATGGATTTCGACCCCTGAAGTTGTATTTCTCAGCGCGTTTGCCGAAATAGTGATCCATGAAGCCTACATTTCAAAATCCGTTTTTCGGTTGAGTCCCGCGCTGAAGCTGCTTGAAAGGCTGCCACCACAGACCGATGTGTCTCTAAGTATGGGGCTATGTTTTGAAAATTTATGGACTGGCATGTGCCAGAAGAGCAGTTACCGGAGTAGCCCTCCATCACCTGATAAAGTGTTTGCCAATCCATTTTTGCCTTTCCTGCGAGCCCAAGATCGGATTGAATTGTTCAAAAAAGCTCTCGTATTTTCCGAAGCGGGCTATGAGGTTGCTGGGTATTCCACTGGTGCATTGCGCATCAATATGCGCAACCAAAGCCCGGCTGAGATTTATAATTTCTGCAGGCAACAGAGAGTTATTCCTCCATTTTTAGGACTTGAAGCCAAGGATCTGCCAAAGCCTGAAGGAAAAGACCCGCTTGTTTTTTTGCAGCATTGGTATGCAACAAACGACATAAAAAAAATAATGGACTGGGATAAGGCTGTTGTGGATAAATTTATACAACTGTAAGCAGGTGCAATATGTCGGCTGATATAGTACACAGAAGCATAAGTTTTCTTGAATCATCTTTGAAACAAAGTCAAAAGATATCCATTGCATTGGGAATTTCCCTGTTTGTCAGTCTTGTTGGGAATGGCATCCAACTTTTTTTTCAGCCGAAGCCAGAAATAATCGGAATGACGCAGAACATGGATGTTCTGAAAATTACAGCCTTGGAAGAACCCATGATAAATGAGCCAGCTCTTAAATCATGGCTCGTAAGCGCGCTGACCGATTCTTTGAACATGGATTTCCTGAACTGGCAGGAACGGCTGCAGAATGCCAGGCAGTATTTTTCAAAAGATGCTTTTACTGGATTCGCGACCTCATTGGACTCTGGTGGTAATATCCCTCTGCTGAAACAACACAGGGCAATATTGCATGCCGTTGTAACAGGCGCGCCTCTTCTGAATTATGCAGGAAAATACAAAGGTGTAATGACATGGGATTTTGATGTTCCGATGCTGCTCAACTTTGAAACCAGCGCACAAAGGATTCAATCCCAAAAGATAATTGTGACCGTCCGAGTGCAGCGTGTCGATACTCGCGAATATCCTCGAGGCGTTGCAATCGTTCAAATTATTACCACTGCCGATAAAAGAAGGTCATAGGGTCAACTTATGAACTATGTCGACCGATTTTTTTATTCTTTGGATCAATTCCGGATGAACTTTGCCGACTTGGTAGGTGGTTCTGCGAAATCATATACATTTCTGTACACCACTGATGTGGATAGCGTCCTTGTAGCTGAAGACAATAGCATGGTGTCTATAATCGGCATCAAGGGCTGCATGAAGATGATCGGGGATGAAGAATTTGAAGAAATTGTCGACCGCCTGCTGACGGCACTCCGTACCCCACTCGGGAAAAAATGCCATACGATGCAATTCATTTTTGATTATGATCCTCAAGGAGCGAAACGCTCAATTGAGCGGCAGTTTAAGCCATTGTACAATTCGTCCAAAAATTTGGGCCTGGGTGGCATCGCATCTGTTTTAAAGGACAACCAGGAAAAGATTACGGCATACTGCGCTGATGAGCAGATATTTATCGCCGTCTGGACCAGACCTCAGGCATTAAGCCCTTCTGAACTTAAAACAGCGCGTAAGGAGTTGAAAAAGTCAGTTGCTCCAGTTTTGGAAACATCCAGCTCTCAGGGGAGAAAAGTAACTATCGAGCGGATGCGTGAAGATCATAGGTCCGTGGTAAAAACCTTGGCTAAGGCCCTTGAGGGTTTGCTCTTTGATGCCAAAATACTCCCTTCAGCTGATGCCATACGCGTAATGCGGAAGATGGTTGCAAAAAATACAACTGCAGATAACTGGATGCCACGCTTGTGGCCATCGCCAAAAGAGGGGGGAGCCGAACCAGATGCCAAAAAGCCTAACCCCAAAAAGCCGGTTTTGCCGACAATAATGGCAAAGCTGCCAGGAGCATCCTCAGAAGCAATGGACAACCTGTTTCCACCATCGATTGCTCAGCAAATATGGCCATGCGACGCGCAAATTATTGATAAGAAGTATGTGGAAATTGACGGGTATCTTTACGCCCCTGTAATCATGGAACGCCCGCCAGTTGATGTAAAGCCATTCAATGTGTTGTATCAGCTTTTGAGATTGGAAATTCCTTGGCGCTGTAGCATCTTGGTTAAAGGTGGAGGACTTTCATCTCAGTTTATCAAATCTGTTGCTTCTCAAATATTATATTTTACATCTGATCAAAATAAGCAGTTCAACAACGCATATCGCCAGGTTCGCGATGCAAACATCAAAAATGAAGTAGATGTAACATTCCAGGCTATATTTACCACTTGGGTTAATTACAACGATTATGAAAATCCTGTTAAGGAAGTAAGACGGCGCTCAGCACAGCTGTCCACTGCAATCCAATCATGGGGTTCGTGTGACACGTCAGAAATGACGGGAGATCCTCTCTTGGCATTTACCGCTACGTTGCCTGGGTGCATTCCTTCTTCGCCGGCTCCCGCGGCTGTGGCACCTCTAATGGATGTCTTGGACATGCTGCCCCTGTTTCGGCCTTGTTCGCCATGGAATAGCACAGATTTGCCACTCCGGACGCCTGACGGCAAATATATGCCGGTCGGCATGATGAGCAGTGAGCAGGCAAGTTGGAACGAGATTATTTTTGCAGCCATGGGCCAGGGTAAATCCTTTTTTCTCAATACCCTTAATCTGCATTTTTTTATCCGTCCTCAATCTAAGATTCCACGCGTCACACTGATCGATATCGGCGTGTCTGGATCCGGCCTAGTATCTCTGCTGCATGCATCTCTGCCTACAAGCATGCGGCATCTTGCCGTATACGCTAAGCTTAAAAATACAAAGGAAGCGGCAATCAATCCATTTGATACACCGCTGGGCGTAGAGTTCCCCTTTCCAAATCAAATGAATTTTATTGTTAATTTGATTTCATTACTTTGTACGCCACTGGACCGGGATGCCCCGTATGACGGTGTGACGGGCATGGTTATTGAAGCCGTCAAGGAAGCCTACAAGGTGCACGCCCCAAAAGGTGAACACCCCAAAAGATACTATCCTCATATGGATAATGAAATCTCAAAGAAACTTGAAGAAACACAGTATTCCGTAGCTTCAAGAACTACATGGTGGGATATTGTTGAACATTTGTTCAACGTCAAGGAATATAGTTTGGCTGTCAAAGCGCAGGCATATGCAATGCCTGTAATCTCTGACATTATTAGTGCTTTTAGTTCCCCTAAAATCAAAAGCACATATGAAAGTATCACAATAGGTAATTCGTCAGAAACAGTTCCCGCAGCATGCAGACGGTATTTGGCGCAAGCCATGGATGAATACCCCATCCTGAGCAACCCAACAAAATTTACGTTGGGCACAGCGTATGTGATTGTTCTGGATCTGCAAGATGTCACCGCCAAAGGCGGGGCTTCGTCGAATCGCAAGACTGCGATTATGTACATGGTAGCGCGACACGTCGGCGCCAGCCATTTTTTCTACACGATCGATGATCTCGCAAATGTGCCTGAATTGTATCGCCCTTATCATAGGCCGCAATTTGAGAGCATGGCAAATGCTCCAAAAAGATTGTGCTATGACGAGTTGCACCGCGCGAGCAGTAACGATGAGGACAACCCTCTGATGAAGCAGCTCGTTACGGATCTGACAACGACAAGCCGCGAAACAAGAAAACACAATTTGTCGATCTGCCTTTCCAGCCAGCAGCTTGACGACTTTGCACAGGCATTGGTCAACCTCAGCACTAATATCTATATTCTGGGCGCAGATAATGCCCAGCAGGCAGAGTACATTGGAGACAAGTTTGGTCTGTCCCAAATAGCCCGGCTGACGCTGAGACGTATTTCCCGACCGACCACTGCTGGCGCAAACTTTTTGGCGGTATACCGCACCTCAAAAGGTGAGTCTCTGAACTATTTGACCAATACAACCGGCAGCCGTTCCAGGTGGGCCTTTTCGACAACCGCGGAAGATATGCGTGTGCGCAATAGGCTGTATCAAAAATTTGGCGGCTACCTGGCGCTAGAAACGCTGTCACAACAATATCCAGGCGGAACCATCAAAGACGAGCTTGAGCGCCGCAGGCTCAATATTACGGCAACTGACGGTGAGTTGGCAGAGGATATTGAAGACGAGATCTTTAGCGAACTGGTGGCCGCTGCGCGTTTGCTTCAGGCGAAATAAATCCTTTTCATATCAAAAAAGAATTTTGTGAGAATTGCCATGGCTAAAAAGGGAAACCCCATTGAGCAAATCGATAATCGTCTTGCGCAGATTGAAAATGAAGCTAAGGCGCTACGCGTCCAAAAAAAGGTTCTCAAGAAAACATCTATCACCGTTGCCCCAAATAAGGCCCGGGCAATGCTTCCTGGCCCTGACGAAATACAGGCCAAATCACTCATATGGGAGCAGCTGACCTCGTGTACAAGGGTAGAGGTCTCACTTGAGGAATTGAAGGCAGCATTTGCTGCACCCACCTGGAGAAAAATCATCAACCGGCTGTGCCTGTTGTTGAACTGTGCAGGTCCGGACATTGTCATTGTCTACAGGACGTCCAAGACACGTGAGTGCCTGAAATTTAGCGTGATCGCGTTTAAAAACAGGATCAACTACCGATTTCGTACTTTCTGCGACAGTTTGCCTGAAGATGATGGGAAAATAGTTTTTTGGCCAGCGACAGGAACAATGACAATCCCAGATACCCCCCGCCTTAAAGGATTGGTCGCTGATCAACTGCATGATTATTTTCGGATTATCATTGATGTGCGAGGGGGAAGTGTCTTTAAGGCCAACTCTGAAAGCGTAGGTTTTCGACCCTCATTTTCAAAGCGCGAAGGTATTGTACACGCAAAAATGTTAAATAACATTGTGGCATATGCATACCGCGCTGAGAAAAACGGAGATAAAGAGTGGAATAAAGTTCTCCGGCGGCACACGGGTAGTGATGCTGACGCGCGTGAGTGTGCCATAGCCAAGCGTGGATCTGAAATTGGAGAAATCGTCCTCGATATCCTTCATGGTAAGACTGTCTTGCCTGAGGGCATGTCGTTGAAAGATCGCATCCTCCAGAAATACTCTGAACTGCTCAAAGACAGCGAAGGCTACGAGTAGGAAATAATGTTTCTTAATGGCGGGGGCGACCAGCGCCCCCACCTGCCCGGAGTGTCAGCTCCGGACAACGGCCCGACATCGTGTAGCGGACACGGTGCCAGATTACCGCCTATGGCTGCCCTTGATCAGGGACGCGGCATCATAGATGCGATATCGATTGGGCGCAAGTATGGTTGGTCAAGATGGAAAAAAAGGAGTTGCCTGAGGTTCGGTGTCCGCGTTGCGGCAAGCTTTTGGCAAAAGGAGTTCCTGTCATGATGGAATTTCGATGCCCACGCTGCAAAGAACTCTTCACACTGCGAGCCATAGAGCCCCAATCAAAAATACCAATGGCGGCAAGAGGCTGAACATTTCGTGCGAAATTTGCACGAACAAATCAATTTTTTTACGAAAAAAGAGGCTGTGATGTTTAATCAGGTAACACTCATAGGAAGACTCGGGCAGGATCCTGATTTGAGGTGCCTCACCGATGGAACACCTGTCTTGACGATCAGTGTGGCCACCGACGAATCCTATACGGATCGGGATGGCAACAAGGTCGAACGTACCGAGTGGCATAGGGTGGTAGTCTATCAGCGTCGTGCCGAAGCCTGCGCGGCATACCTTCGCAAAGGCAGCCTGGTGCACGTAGTGGGCCGCCTGACCACGCGTAAATGGCAGGATAGTAGCGGGGAGGATCGCTACATTACAGAAATTCGGGCATCAAAGGTGCAATTCCTTGATCGTCGCCCGGAATCTTCTGAGTCCGCACAAGGCAGGGGTAAGCCCCCGCGAGATCAAGGCAGAGATACAAGGCCAGCACCGGGTGATGATGACTTGGGCCCAGCGTTCCCTTCAGAGGCAAGCAACATGGACGACGTGCCCTTTTAACCTTAATTCGCTCGTAGAAAAGCCCGGCAAAAGCTGGGCTTTTTGTTTGCTTAAATTTATGAAAAATTATATGTAAAATTAAAATTTCTGCAATGAGGTATTCATGCTTACGCCGGAGCAAGAACAAGTAGCAAAATTCCCATTTCATGGGAAAGATAGCACAATTGTAGTGCAAGCATATGCAGGTACTGGCAAAACAAGCACTCTTATGGAATTAGCGAATTGCCATAAAAAAGATAAAATTCTTTATCTTGCATATAACAAGAGTATGGCATCGGAGGCAAAGGAAAAATTTTGCAAGTACAACAATGTTGTTACTTCAACAATTCACTCTCTGGCTTACAAATTTATTGGGTACAAATATTCTTCACGGTTAGGAAATATAACACCATTGTCGATATCTAGTCTTGCCAGACATTTTTTCGGCAATGTGGACAAAAATACAGTATCTCCATTTATTCTTGGATGTTTTAATGGTTTTCTATCTTCACAGTATACTGATATAAAGGAATATTTCATATCTGAATGTATAAAGAAGAACTTTGACTTTATTAAAAAAAATTCGCTTCAGCCAGAAAATATTTATATGGCAATTGCTGAGATGTGGAAAGCCACTGCCAATGATGATTCAAAGATATGTTCCTTGCCTGTGCCGCATGATGTGTATTTGAAAAAGTTTCAAGCATCAAAAGTACAACTCCCATATTCAATTATTCTTGTTGATGAAGCTCAAGATATAACAGATTGCATGCTTGAAATATCTCATATGCAAAATTCACATAAAGTTTTTATTGGGGACACATATCAACAGATTTATTCGTGGAATGGAGCTGTCGATTCCTTGCAAAAAATGCAAAAGCAAGGTGCAACTTGCTTATATCTGACTAAGTCCTTTCGCTGTCCTGGCCGTGTAGCGGCCCACGCCAATCAATATTTGCGGCTCATGGGAGCCAGCAAACAATTTGTAGGGAATGACGGCACCATATCTGTTAAAAATCAATCATCAGCTTATCTTGCAAGGTCAAATGCCAGTATTTTTTTGGAAGCCTTCAAAGAAGTAGAGTCCGGGGGAAATCCATATTTTTTAGGAGGGTTTTCAGGATATAACTTTGAACTGTTGGTTGACCTTGCCCATGCACACTCAGGGAAATGGGCACATATACGAAATAGCAGCTTAAAAGAAAATTTTCATAATTTTCAGGAAATTGAGCAATATGCTGAATGCGATCAGATGCTTCAAAGTCGATGTAACTTGGTAAAAAAATTCGGCAGCTCGATTTCTGCAATGTATTTCAAAATTAAATCAAATCTTACAGAAGAGATATCTGACGCTACGCGCGTGTTCTCGACTGCCCACAAAGCAAAAGGGGCGGAGTGGCGCGATGTTGAATTAGCAGAAGATTTTTTGGACATGCACGATATTCTTAATCAACTGAAGCAAGATGATGTTGTTTCCGTAAGAAAAGAAGAATTGAATTTGCTATATGTTGCAATAACACGAAGTATGAAAAACATTGTTTTACCAAAGCAATTTGAACTTACTGATAATCATGTTGAAATTTTTAAACATGGAATTGAAGTAAAGAATATGATTTGGGAAATATAAAGAAAGGAGAAGTATACAATGAAGAAATACTATTCACATATAATTTTCTGTTTGGCACTTATAATATCTTTGTTGTGCCCAACAGTTCAAGCTGCTGATGGAACGAGCTTCGATCCAACAAAAGTAGAAGTTAAGGCCAAAGGGGTCAGCAGCATCCCCGTTGGGACCATTATCTCCTGGCCGGTTGCTCAAAATCCTGCTGATTTCCAAAATACAGACGGTACATATAACTGGCTGGAATGTAATGGACAATCCTTTGACGCAACAGTTTACCCGGAACTGTTTGCGCTCCTTGGCCCTGCCGTGCCGACGAACCTGGTTCACGGTGGCCTTCGTACTAGCAGTTGATTATGAGCTACAATGATAAGGTGCATACGACGAGCCTTACTAGGCCCTGAGAGAATCAACGTAGCGGACGGTGGACCGGTTCGACCGTCTGATACGTGTCAACGTCACCTGGTGGGGCAGCATGGCAACTGGACCCGCATCCGGACGGCCTTCGGCATCGGCGCGTTTTCTTCCAGGGCCCTCTTAGCCC
>JGI20225J20221_1002386_pt1 | contig 14236 bp, 8 predicted proteins | sample BioMet4_FD_20221 | JGI IMG/M metagenome (IMG submission 20221) | reverse complement strand
ATACGTCTACGGGCTATCGCATTCTTGGTTTCGATAGCTGAGGCAGAGAGACCATACTACTATTTCTTAATCGGACCACCTGGCTCTTCTATTGGCTACGGCCTTCTTTCGTGTCATCTTCCAAGGGTCTATGCCGTTTATACTAGTCTTTCGGAATGAGTAAATTTACCTCGTAGTATAAAATCCCTGCTCATAGTTTCCCGATCAACCGTTGCCTCGGTGACGTGTGTCGGACTATTACTAATAGTCAATATCTGATATTTTTTATCTTACTTTGACTTTTACAAATTTTCTAACAAAAGTCAACCAGGGTGAATAGCCGGAAAAGGCGGGAAAGAAAACCCACGCCGGCTATTTGCACTTGTTCCCATACACGAACAACTACTAATTGCCCTGTCGGGAAGCGGACCGCACTCACTTATAGCTGACTACCCAAGTTTTAAAGAGACAACAATGTTTAACGAAGTCCTCAGAAAAGGAATGGGAGTGAGATTAGGTTATCCCGCGCTTGACGTCAAAAGACATAATAGCCGATGATTCGCAGGGTTGCTAAATTTATAGCGCCCTATTGTACTTTCTTAACCACTAACTCAGTTTCCCCCCCCCCCCCCCCATAAGGTATTTGGGGAACTGGCTTCGAACCAGCCATCTGGTTGAGTTTTTCCTTAGGTCAGGGTCAGTCGGAATAACTTTCTGCAAGAATGTGTTGAAACCTCTTGTTTCATAACTCTTAGAATAATCCTTAAAACTGATGTTACCTGAATAACCTTTGATGGTATTGATATGATGTGTCGTGATTTTCATTTTATCGCCTTGTAACGTGATTAATCTATAAGGAGATGGATAACTGACCAAAGAACCCGTTTCAACATCATACACGCCCTTATATTGAGTGATATCCTGTGCATGGGAATGTCCAGTAAGCATGACTCGCAAGCCAGCTTTATACATCATTGAAGCTATTGCCTGACTATTCTCTATTACATAGCCGGGTATCATCTTATTTTGATACTCCCAATGTTGGAGTAAGCCATGATGCATCATTCCGATAACGGTGACACCTTGCTTCTTAGCATTAGCCAACTGCTCTTTAATAAATAATAAGGTGGCAGGTCTTAGTCTTCCCGGAGTGACACAAATATCTTTATTAAAATCATTCTGATCTGATTCGGTGGCGTCTAAAGCAAGAACACGCAGCGTTGGAGTAAGTTGATACACATAAGAAAGAGAAGCCGTGTCACGAGCGATAGCGTTGCCGTAGCCATAATCTTTATACATCTGTGCGAATTCAGAATGCGAAACGGTAGCTACTCTTGTTGTATGATCACCGTCATAGGCAACAGCGTGAGGATTGTTTACATCGTGATTACCTGGAATAACAAGTACCGTGATACCTGCATTTCTTAGTCGGCTCAAACAATTATCTATTAAATAGCGATGAGATACCAACTCACCATCCTTAGTTAAATCACCTGGTATGAGCAGATACTTAACAGAGGAATTAAGAATGCTATCAGTAAATGCACTTAATAAAGATGTAGACTCACGAAGCATTTTCCTATCTTGGCTTATATAGTCGGAAAAAGCCTTTCCGTCTTCCCTTAAAAGAGAGGGATCCATTACGTGTACGTCTGAAACGACAGCTATCTGCACTTGAGCCACTGATGATGGCGCTACTAACAATAAAGACATAATACATGTCCAGATCTTTTTGATTATTTCCATTTTCCATATTTTAGTACAATGCAAAAATAAATACATAGAATTACAAAAGGATTTAAAATACATTTAGATTATATTAAATAATGATTTAACACAAATAATAATTTGATTGATATAAAGAGCTACATATACTATTAAATTATTAAAAATAAATAAAAACAAACTAATTATCAATTCATTACAAATGATAAAACTGGAAAAAGAGTACTTTTGCAGTATAAATATTAATGACTATGAAGAAATCAACAAAGAACAATTACATTTATATCCTAATGATAACTGTATTCAGCTTGTTAATTTATATCTCATTAAAAAGCGGAATAGGACTTCATAAGATTGGATCACAAGTAGCTATAAGTGATAACAGCGGATCATTAGGCATGTTCTCAAGCATGATAAAGAATAATCTGGCAGAACCACTTATGACTCTGCTGATGCAAATAATCATCATATTATTAACATGCAAAATATTCTCTTCTATATTTAATTATATAGGGCAACCAGGTGTACTTGGTGAAATAATTGCAGGTATCATTCTTGGTCCGTCATTACTAGGTCATTACTTTCCAGATGCATTTAACTTTATATTCACAAAAGGCTCATTAGAAAACATATATTTAATAAGTCAGATAGGACTAATCCTATTCATGTTTGTTATTGGACTGGAAGTTGATTTTAAAGTTCTTAAAAATAAATTTAACGAGACTCTGGTTATCAGTCATGCAGGAATCTTAGTACCTTTTTTCCTTGGTATCATTGCATCATTCTACATATACGAGAAATACGCTTCACAACAAACATCATTCTTGGCATTTGCCTTATTCATTGGCATATCAATGAGTATAACGGCATTCCCTGTATTAGCAAGAATCGTGCAGGAAAGGAATTTGGCAAAGACGCCATTAGGAGTGCTATCAATAGCTTCGGCTGCTAACGATGACGTAACAGCATGGTGCTTGCTTGCTATTGTGATAGCATTAACAAAGTCGGGCTCATCAACGAGTGCCTTATTCACTGTAGGACTCACGATCGTTTATATCCTATTTATGTTTTTATGCGTGAGACCGTTCTTCAGAAAAATAAGTCAGATACGTGCTAACAACGAAATTCTGAACAAAAGTCTAATCGCATTTATTTTCCTTACACTCATAATATCAGCATCAATAACAGAACTGATAGGAATACATGCCCTCTTTGGAGGCTTCATTGCGGGAGTAGTAATGCCATCTAATCTTGGATTCCGCCATATCATGATGAACAAGGTGGAAGATGTTACATTAGCATTCTTCTTGCCACTATTCTTTGCCTATACTGGTTTGAACACTAATCTGTTATTAATAAACAGTTGGTCGATGGTAGGTATATGCGGACTACTTATCGTGATAGCTATTGCAGGTAAATTCGGAGGTTGCACAATAGCAGCAAAAGCTGTTGGTGAAACATGGCACGACAGTCTCACAATAGGTATGCTGATGAACACAAGAGGACTGATGGAACTTGTAGCTCTGAATATAGGATATGAGATGGGGGTTCTACCAAAGCCGATATATGCAGTGCTGATCATAATGGCTTTGGTAACTACATTTATGACGACACCTGCACTACATGTGATATCTAAGATATTTGAGAAGCAAAAGAGAACTGTGAATGCAAAACGCCAAAAGATTATGCTGAGTTTCGGTTTGCCTAGCACTGGACCTAATCTTTTACGTGCAAGCAGATTGATTTTTGGTGAATCAATAAACCAAAAACAAATTACAGCAGCTCACTTTACTCAAGGTATGGATGTCAATATGATTACTGCCGAACATTATGAGAAAGACCGTTTTCTGCCTATCGAGGAAGAAGCCATACAGCAGAATACGAAGTTGACAAAGGTATATAAAGTAACAAAAAACATCATTAGCGAGATAGCTAGAATTACAAGAAACGAGAAAATAGATTATCTTTTCATTGGCTCACAACATAGTCTTAAAAATAATAACATAACTAAGAATGTAAAAAGCAGCTATCTAAACTCGTTGATTGACAAAATACAAGGCAAATCCATTACTAGCTTGCTTAGCGATAAGACGAAGGAGATACTTAACAGGACAGAATGCACTGTATTCATACTAATATGTCCTAAAAGACTGGAAAGAATCACTCACTTATCTATCATCATAGATAGCGACAATGATTATAAGTTACTTGATTTAATTGATAATATGGCGGCATCGCTAACGTCAATACAAATTTATGCTTCCAGTAAAGTTGATAATGAAACTTATAACCATAAGATAAACAAGCTGCTTGAAAAAGATCCAAGTATGACTGATAAAATCATCATGCAAAGGTACAGCCAAATAAACAAGCTCATGATAAAGAATAAGGCGGACAAACTTGTTATATCAACTTATTCTAAGTATAAGGATATAATAGAACTATACAAGACTAAGAATGCCGCTCCAAATCTGCTGTGCGTTCGCTTTAAAGATTCAACATCTAAATTATAATGATTTGCCCCGATACTATTGTCAGTAATTAGTATCGGGGCATATTGTTTTTATAGACCACTTTATTCTGAAGAATCAAGCGACTTACTATTAATCAAGACAATAGTGACACGAAAAGAGCATTATTGCTGATTATATTCAGTTGGAAACTTCGACAATACACATTACGCAGAATGCGTTACACATTTTGTATTACACATTTTGCGTAATCAAAAAAATCATTATAGATGATAAAATGTTTTGTTGCGAGTGCCTAGGGAACATCAGCAGGAACTTGTTTCTTATAAACTAGCAACTTTAAAACCTACATAAAATGTACGCGGTAGTGTTGGACCATATATATATGCAGGATCTCGATTTATTCCTTTATCAAAATCGGATTGAAATGAATTGAATATGTTTTTCATTCCAACAAACCATTGCATATTAACTCCTGAACATAATTTCATATCATAATATAATTTTACTCCTGCATCAAAGAAAACATCTGAACGGTTAAGTGCTTCTGAATTATCTTTATAACCTTGATGATAAGGAATATACATTTTGCCAGTATAGTTTCCTGTAGCAGCCATACCAATGCGTGGTAATATTTTCCAATCTACAGTAAAAAAGCCATAGGAGTCTGGAGTACGATAAAAATCTTTTTTATTGAAATTGTCAGCCTGTACTTCATCATACTTGCTAGTCTGAACTGTAAATCCTGAATTCAACGATATATTTTTTGTTGGGAATAATTTAAGTTCAATATTTAAGATAAGTTCTATAAATCATCTTATTGATTTCGCATCAGCAAGAAATTACATAAATGTTCTTGAATAAGCATACAATCGTTCTTACGTTGTCCACCTATTGATTTCATCATTATTAATGATGATTTAATGGCAACGGTTCTATCAAGCGAATGTATTCACCATAACCTTCTTTTTCCATTTGATCTTTGGGGATAAAACGCAAGGATGCACTATTAATGCAATATCTTAATCCCCCACTCGATTTANGACCATCGTTAAAGACATGCCCCAAATGGGCATCACCTGTAGCGCTTCTTACTTCCACACGGTCAAGTCCATGAGATTTGTCGTGGTTTTCTTGCAACAGATGGNTNTCGATTGGCTTACTAAAAGCTGGCCATCCACATCCTGAGTCAAACTTATCTGTAGACAAGAACAAGGGCTCTCCGGTCGTCACATCAACATAGATGCCTGGACGGAACTCCTTATCGTAAGCATTATCAAACGGTCTTTCAGTAGCAGCCTGTTGAGTTACCTGATACTGAAGCGGTGTAAGGCGCTCCTTTAAAACACCATCCTCTGGTTTTGCGAATATCTTTTCTTGAGCAGAAGAGCGATTTGCCTTTCGAGCCATCTCGAAAAGAGCAGTCGGAAGGTGACAATAACCTGTAGGGTTCTTAACCAAATAGTCTTGATGATAATCCTCAGCACGATAGAAATTCTTCAGTGGCAACACCTCAACCATGATTGTTTTGTCTATCTGTTTACTCAACTTATCCATCTCAGCTCGTATCAAAGGCAAATCAGCTTCATCGGTATAATAAATTCCGGTGCGATATTGTGTTCCGAAATCTCCACCCTGATGGTTCAACGCCGTTGGATCGATTGTTTGAAAATAAAGCTGCAACAACAAAGTCAGAGGAAGCACTTTTGGATTGTACTCGATTTGAACAGTTTCGGCAAATCCTGTCTTGTTAGTACAAACCTGTTCATAGGTTGGATCTTTCCCGATTCCATTTGCATATCCCACTTCAGTCCTCAGAACACCATTGATTTGTTTAATAAACTGTTCTGTCCCCCAGAAGCAGCCTCCAGCTAAATATATTTCTGCTTTATTTTTCATTGTTCTATCCTCCAATTGAGACGTTTGAGCCTTGCTGGTACAGCCAAGGGTGCACCAGATCGTCAGCAAAAACACCATTTTTATTTCTAATAATTTCATCTGCTAAGATGCATGTGGTGGGTTCTAATAATTATATTTTTTGAGATACTTATTCCGCCAGAGCCCTTTATGCGGGATGCACCTCATTTCTTTTATCGCAAATATAATAAAAATCTGTTATAGCTTGGCTCCCCCCTCTCGTTTTTTTAATATCTATTGTATATATTTTACTTTAATTTTCATTTTATGCTATGGGCACAGGAGTCAGCCTCATGATTTGCGTGTAGCGACATATGTTATAGACTAGGCAGGTCATTGCGACATCTGCCCTTGCCCTGAGTATTCCAACTCTGCGAAAGATCAGTCCGCACATAGACTGTTCCATAAAGCCGAAAACGTGTTCAACAAGGCAGCGTGTCTTAGACTTTTCACGATTCTTCTTTTTCTGCTCATCCGTAAGTGGATGATTTCTGTGTCCCTTCTCACAAATGACAGGCTTCATCCTGTGCCTCTCCACAATGGGCTCCTGTGATTCGTAGCCGGCATCCAAATACAGTTCTTTGCCCTCGTCGCTCTCATCAAGCAGTGGCTCATAGCCTTTGGAGTCATGAACGTTGGCGGAGGTTGTATCATACTTCAGTACCATCTTGTGCCTTTGATCCGCCTTGGCATGCATCTTATATCCGTAGAACTTCTCGCCTCGTTTCTCCGTCCAGCGGGCATCAACGTCCTTGTGGCTCTTCTTGTGGGGCTTGTCATTCCACAACTCGCTCCCGCGACCTTCCTTGATTGCCTTGTTCTCTTCGCGTGTGTTGCGCTGACGAGGAGCCACAACGAAACTCGCATCAATAATCCGACCTTCGTTGAATTGGAACCCCATTTTGTCAAGGCTGGCGCGGAAGTCATTGAAAAGCTTGTCGTAGACTTTACCCCGTGTCAGCATCTCTTTGTAGTTCCAGACGGTTTTCTCGTCGGGAACATCTCGCACATCACGGATGCGAAGGAAGTTACGAAAACTGGTGCGGTCGATAATCTGATACTGTATCTGATGGTCGCCCAGACCGTAGTAACGCTGAAGAAATAGCACCTTGAACATCAGTACGCAGTCGAACGGCGGACGACCGGCTTTGCTCTTGCGCTCTCCTGTAAACAGCGCTGACTCCAGTGTCGGGCGAAACTGCTCGAAGTCAACCAGTCTGGACAAAGCATCCAGTGGGTTGCCCAGGTTGTTCAATACATCTGTACTCATTGCTTCATCAAACAAACTTTTGTTGTTCCTCATTTCCTTGTAATTCGATAACTTATTCATTGTTCTTTGAGTTCTATGCAAATGTACAAAAAAATATCGAGATATGCAATGTAATTGCCTGAAATACAACTATTTAATTTTTAGAACTCCCCTTAATCCTTTTACTTTGGCTCCTTGTTTTGCATTAGTTCTAGTATAAGTTACAACTCCGTCATTATCCATTGGACCTACTATATTCTGAAAAGGATTTTCGAGCTTTGTATAAAATCCCTCAATCAGAAGACTGGTATACACTCCTCCTATATTCTTATTAAAATCTAGCGACAAAGTCATGCTATTACTATTCTCTTGTTTCAAGTTAGGATCATTTTTATGAATAACCTGTATTGCACCAGAAGTATTTACATGGAGATCTTCATCAAACACCTGAGGAGCACGATAGCCTCTTGAATATCCTCCTCTGACTTGCAGATAAGGTGTGATATCATACATCAAATTCGCTCTAGGAATAAAAACATCACCAGATTTCTCTAACTTGGAATCATGAGCATCAGATATAGAATAGCGCTCTAAGCGAGCTCCGGCAAGCACCTTTAATCTGCCAATCTTAATTTCATACTGAGCAAAACCTCCTAGTGTTTGCAGGGACTGATCTGTAATAATACGATTGCTTACATGACCTACTTCTATAATTTTATCGTCTTGCCCTGGTTGTCCTGCATTAGGATTATCAACAATAGTATAGGTAGGATAACCAAGTTTTTTGTCTACAAGATAATCACCCCTATTCTCAATGCCAATCATCAAAGAAGAAGATGTCATATTTAACTTATACTGTGCGCCAAGAGCGTAAGTTTTATCTTTTGTGTTACCATAATCTTTCAATGACTCATTGGCGCCATAATAAGAATCTCTTACTAAATATTGCCCCGAAGCATAGATTGACAACAAGTCACTTTCACGAAAATATTGATCAAAGCTTAATGCTAGATTCTTCATATCATGCTTCACTGATTCAGCAATATCTCTTTCGTGCAAAGGATAATCCTGTTTATCTCCCCCATTTCTCTCTTCCCTTATGTTAAAGAAATCAACCGAAATTTTACTTTTATAAGCTGGACGATAGAATAACCGTGTACCAATAACAGTATTCTTCATTGGGGCTATCTCAGAATAGCCATCACCATTAGCATCAAACATGCTTCGTGTACGTGAATTACCATAAATAGCGATACCAGCAGTATGATCATCATTGACTAGTGACGTATTGAAATTGACATTATGATCGGCTGCAGGACCATTGGAACCACTGACTCCTGTTCCTATTAAAGAAACATTATAACCAGCCTCAAAGGAATTGTTTTTAGGGTCTTTCAGTATAAGATTGACAGTTCCTGCAATTGCATTAGATCCATAAAGAGCGGAACCTCCTCCACGAATAACCTCTAAGCGCTCAATCATGTTGGACGGAATTAATTCCAGACCATATACTCCAGCTAGACCACTGAATATTGGTCGGCTGTTAATTAATATCTGAGAATACGGTCCTTCCATACCATTCATACGAATTTGTGAGAAACCACAATTCTGGCAATCATTTTCAAAGCGTAGTCCTGTACAATAGTTAAGCCCCTCACCTAATACATTAGATTGAGTTGTTTCAAGTTGTTTTGTACTGATTGTACTCACAATGACTGAAGCATCTTTGCGTAACTCACTTGAACGACTTGAAGTTACAACAACCTCATTAAGATTCATGACATCTTCTTTGAGTGAAAAGTTTAACTCCTGAACTTTGTTTTTTACGACTGTCACTACTTTTTCTTCAGCTTTGTAACCTACACCACTTATAACAAGTTTATATGTGCCTTCCTTTAAGTTTTTAAAAAAATAAGATCCTGTAGCGTCTGTGACAGTAGCTACAGTTGTATTCTTTATACTGACATTAATTGACGGTAGGTTTTCTTTATTAAAATTTGTAATGTGGCCAAATATATTAGCATCAGCTGGTGTCTGAGTTTCTGCAGATAACTGAACTAATGACATTAAGCATAACAAAAGAAAAAATACTTTTTTCATATCTATTTTATTGAGTTTATAACTATATATATAATTAAATTTTGCAGTTGCAAAAGTATGATGAAAGTTTTAGTTGGACAATACCTAAAAATGGGGAATTATAATGATATCAAACAACAAGAAATATCGGTAATATATGAATAGTATTACTTTTATAGTATTAACAATCTAAGAGTAGATCTTTTTGGGGGGTGTATATTATCTTCATTCAAGTGTCTTTAACTTTTTTTATCACTGCCAAGTAACATATGTGACCATACATCTATTTTATAACAAATACATTTGCACCCGAAATCAAAAATATACCGTAAGGAGATATATTGACTATATAACATTATTAATATAAAAGAATATAATTATGGATGATAAAATGTTTTGTTACCAGTGTCAGGAAACAGCTAATGGAACTGGATGCGTGTTGAAGGGTGTTTGCGGAAAACAACCACAGACTTCTGAATATATGGATTTGTTACTATCTGTTGTTAGAGGTGTGGCAGTTGTTGACAGCGAACTACGCAAAACAGGTAAGACCACCTGTGACTGCGTGAACGACTTTGTTATTGATGCCCTTTTCTGCACAATCACTAATGCTAACTTTGATGACGACAGTATTGCTGCACGCATAGAGAAAGGTATTGAAATAAGAAACAAACTGATTGCAAAGGCTGACGGTATTGCGTTGCCTGATTATGAAGAACTGAAATGGAACGGCGACAAGAGTCAATATGATGAAGCATATAAAAAGGTTGGCGTGCTGAGAACAGAAAACGAAGACATCCGTTCATTGAAAGAACTAACTGTTTATGGACTTAAAGGACTTGCAGCATATTATGAACATGCGGCAAGACTTGGATACACTGATAAGGAACTGATTAACTTTACATGTGACGCACTTGCAACAATAGCAAACCCTAATGCCGGACAGGAAGAACTATTCAACCTTGTATTGGAAACAGGTAAAGCTGGAGTGAAAGCGATGGCTATGCTTGATGAAGCAAATACAAAGAGCTATGGAAATCCTGAAATAACAAAGGTGAACATCGGAGTTGGTAAAAACCCTGGTATACTGATCAGCGGTCACGACCTACACGATATTGAAGACTTGCTGAAACAGACTGAAGGTACAGGCATTGATGTGTATACTCACGGAGAAATGCTACCTGCACATTATTATCCACAACTGAAGAAATATAAGCATCTTGTAGGTAACTACGGAAACGCATGGTGGAAACAAAGAGAGGAATTCTCTAGTTTCAACGGTCCTGTTGTATTTACAACAAACTGTATCGTTCCTCCTCTTGCAAACGCAAACTACAAGGAACGTATGTTTACAATGAACAGTACTGGTTTCCCTGGATGCAAACACATAGAGACTGGAAGCGACGGACACAAGGACTTCACTGAAGTAATTAAAGCACACAATCAGGTTGCTGGGGCAGCTTGCTGACCCAAGATTGTAGTTAGAGGCTCTGTGAAGGAACGGAGAACATTTAAGAAGTTGGTCCGTTATGGCTGGCTGTGGGACCGGAAGTAATGAAAGAAAGCAGAAACGTATAACACTGACTTTGCAAAAATGCGTCTACCAAAAAGAACGCAAGTGATAACTTACAGGCTTTGAGATGCGCAAAATACCAGAAAGCAAAAAACTTTGGGAAAACTTGGGCGAAAATTCAAACGGTAATGCCAAGAAGTGGGCTCCGATTGCCAGGAACAGTGCAAACGACAGTTACCCTCAACTTGCCAGTGATTAAGCAATGGAAGCTGCAAGAGGTTGTGTTTGGAACTTTGAAACCGACATCAACAAAGGTTAGCGCGAATAGCATTTCAACCATTGCATGGTTATGAAGCAAGAAAGGGGCTGGAAAGAATATACATCTAGGTCCATCTCTACCAGCATTCCTTTCTGCAAACGTAGCAAAGGTGCTTGTTGAACAATTCGGTATTGCCGGAATAACAACAGTAGAAGACGATCTGAAAATATTTGGAATGTAATAGAGTTACGCTTTAGTTGACTCGTAAATAAAATAGTGTCCCCAAGTTGCACATCACTGTGAAGCTTGGGGACAAAGACTTTTTCTCAAAAAAAACTAATAACTAATCCTAATAATGTAAATCGTATTTCATAAAAAAATTATAGTTCGTTTTATTATATATTATACCGCAAAGGTAGTTGTTTCTGCAATACACAGGAAATTAATTCAGCAAACTGGCACTTTTGTTCAACGAACAGCTCATCACTATATCATAGCACATATGATGATCAAGCATTTCTTTTTTCCTCACATGATTATAATGCTTAAAACATAGATAACGATTATTGCTAATTTACTTGATATATAGATATTCCTATGAGGGTTTATATAAAAAAACAAATTAGCATCACCATTACTAACTAAAAGACTCACAAGGGGTATAAAACAAAAAAGTTGGTGTTTTATTTTGTATTTTCCTCAATTTGCAGTACCTTAGACGACCCTATTATTAAAATATTATGACGACAAAAGAATTGATGCGCGAAGCAATAAGCTTGGCAAACGAAAATGTAAGAAATGGCGGTGGACCTTTCGGTGCTGTAATTGCAGATAAAAACGGTAATATTATTTCTACCGGAGTAAACCGTGTTACAGCTAATCACGACCCAACAGCTCATGCCGAGGTAAGCGCAATAAGATTGGCAGGACAGAAACTAGGAACATTCTCTTTGGAAGGATGCTCTATATACACATCGTGCGAGCCTTGTCCTATGTGTCTTGGTGCAATATACTGGGCACATCTTGACAAGATATATTACGCAAACACAAAAGAAGACGCAAAGAACATTGACTTTGACGACTCTTTTATTTATGACGAGATTGCGCTTTCGCCTGACAAGAGAAAGAAACCGTCGGAACAAATGCTCAGAGAAGAGGCTATAAAGACTTTCGAAGACTGGGCGAAAAAAGACGATAAGATAGAATACTAAGGTATTTGCACGGCGCNNTGCAATCGTTTGCACACAATTTTAATTAATTGATTAGCATTGTGGAAACGATTGCANTGAAATAATTTGTATATTCGCAACATAAACTATAATTATAATATTATGAAGCGAATATATGTTATCNTATTTAATTGTATCCTNAGTATNTGNGCATTTGCNCAAGGTTGGCCAGCCAACTACGGAGGGGTGATGCTGCAAGGCTTTTACTGGGACTCTTACACTGACACAAAATGGACTAATCTTGAAAGTCAAGCTGATGAACTGTCACAATACTTTAGTTTGATTTGGGTTCCACAAAGTGGTAACTGCAATACAACAGGTAATGTAATGGGATATATGCCTGTGTATTACTTTGATCAAAACAGCAGTTTCGGAACACAAGCTGAACTGAAATCTATGATAAAGACTTTCAAGGATAAAGGACTTGGAACAATAGCTGACGTGGTAGTAAACCACAGAAACAATCTTGGAGTAAACGGCTCATGGGTTGATTATCCTTCAGAAACATACAATGGTGTTACCTATCAGATGTTGCCAACAGACATTGTTGCCAATGACGACGGAGGAGCAACTAAGACGTGGACTAACTCAAAAGGGATAAGCCTAAGCAGCAATAATGATGAAGGCGAAGACTGGAGNGGATGCAGAGANCTTGACCATAAGAGCACAAACGTGCAGACAATTATCAAAGCATACGAGAATTTCCTTATCAAAGACCTTGGATATATAGGCTTCAGATATGATATGGTAAAGGGATTCAACGCCAGTCATGTAGCTGACTATAACGATGCAGCAGGAATTAGTTATTCTGTAGGAGAATGTTGGGATTCAAACTCTACAATAGAAACATGGATTACCAATGCTAACAAGAAGAGTGCGGCATTTGATTTCCAGTTCAGATATAATGTACGCGATGCTGTAAACAACAATGACTGGTCAAGATTGAATAGCACTAATAATTTGGTACATGACGCAAACTATAGTCAATATGCTGTGACTTTCGTTGAAAACCACGATACCCAATACCGCAGTGCTACAGAGACTCTAGACCCGATAAAGAAGGATACATTGGCTACAAATGCCTATCTATTAGCAATGCCTGGAACTCCATGCGTGTTTNTGCCTCACTGGAAAGCATATAAGCAGGATATCAAGGCTATGATTGACGCACGAAAGGCTGCAGGAATTAAGAACACAAGTACATATACAAATATGGCAAACAGCCAACTNCACTACGCNAACAGAGTGGAAGGCGACCACAATATGATTGTTGTTGTAGGATTTGACGTGAATACGTATGCGCCAACAGGATATACAAACATCATTTCTGGCTATCACTATAAATACTTTATGGAGAACAAAGCTGAACTTGCTTTCGCAGACAAGGCTTCGGGGACTTATTCTGCGGCCTTTGACGTGACTGTAACAGCGGCGTCGGAGAATGCAAATGCCAAAATAGTTTATACGCTAGACGGAACAAATCCTACAGCAACCAGTATACAANTAGCTAGCGGCAGTAAGATAAATATTGCATCAAGCGAGACGTTGAAAGTGGGATTGCTGAAAGACGGTAATGTATCAAGTATTATTACACGTGACTATGTAGTAAAGCCTTTCACTGCACACACGGCAACCGTATATCTCAAAGACCCTTCATGGTCTACTGTTTACTTCTATGCTTGGGATAGCAAAGGTACACTTAACGGAGCTTGGCCTGGAAATACTATTACCGACAAGAAAATTGTCAATGGTACTACGTATTATTACAAGTCTTTTGACGTGAACACAGCAGGATACACATTTAACATTATATTT
>JGI20225J20221_1002381_pt1 | contig 14259 bp, 9 predicted proteins | sample BioMet4_FD_20221 | JGI IMG/M metagenome (IMG submission 20221) | reverse complement strand
GAGAGAGATCACCCGCTTTTTTCATGGCTTCATCATAGCTCTCGGGGATTCTTTCGCGGAGGGGAAATTAGTGGGGATGATTTTGCGGATATCGATCTGCGGAGAACAAGTTTCTCGTCCATGAAATAAGAGATAGGTTTGCTTCTTTAGTCGGGGGCAAGCGCCAAGATATTCATCGAGGTTGGAACGAGGGAAAGCTCGCGGAGGAAAACGCGCCCCACATCCGGACGGCTTTTTGGGACTAACTCCGCATAAACAGGAAGCGGCCGAAGAGCCCGTCCCGCGAAGCCCAAAATGGCATTGGGCTTTTTCATTCAGCAAGTGGAACCGAAAGATCTCCTGCGACCCGCGTCCCCAAATACTCTTTTTTTCGTCATGAAGGAATGGTAATCTCATAATTTTTAAAACCCAGTTTTTATTTTACGTATAAATCTTCCATTTAGCAAGTGGGCAAAAGGATTACGATAATTGCAAAAGAATTTGCGCCAAAAAAACGAAGGCTCAGTCCTCCCAAAACCTCGTTTTCAATCTACTGCTCATAAATCCACGATAAGCGGGCTTTTTGGATAAATAATCACGGCCATCGCGAACCGTCAGATAAACGTTGAGCGATTCATCGTATGAGCCGTGAATCCGGGCGCGATAGCCCTTTTAATCGAGCCGATTTCGTTTACCCTACCCCGAGGTTTTTTCCGCCGGATTCTTGCTGGCGGAGTTCGACGGCCCCCTGAACAGGAGAATTCGCCAAGGTGTCTTTTTGCGTTTTTCACCGGCTTTGTTGAGCGTTAAAGACCCGAGCCAGCGAAGCGTCCCCATCTTCGAGGCGAGCCCCCCCCATCCCTTTGACGATGACATCCTTGTCCGCCGAGGGCATAACGGCCTCGCTCAGATGGCTTGCCTTCATCGAATCGGTGGGGAATGAGAATGGAGCCGATCTTGACCCCTTGGCACTTATAGAGCAATTTTGACCGCATCGGGGGCGACATGAATCCAAATCGCAGATGGAGTTCGCAGGCGGAGCCCGATCGTCGAGAAGAGCATCCCCACCACTCCGAACATCCCGATGGTGGGAATCGGCCCGCTGGGCATTAAAGGTATGTGTCCACGAGCGAATGCCTTTCGCGACGCCTTCTTTGAGTCAAAGGCGGGCGGGGGCAATCGCTGTGGCCGATTGAGGGGACGATTCCTTTGTCGAGGAGATATCTCAGCAAATCCGCCCCCCGTTTTTGTTCAATAGGGCGAAGGTCCACCTCTTTGACTTCGGGGCAGGCTTGGATGGAATTCCTTCATCAAAGAAACGTCGCAAGGCCGAATGTCTTCTGCCCTTTTGCGCGCCCTTAAACGTCGGCCGAAATAAACGGCCCTTCGAATGGGCGGCCAAGGATGGGCGAGCGCATCGCGCTCATCGCCCTGGGCCCTCTTCGTGAATCCACTTTGAAGGGCAGCGAGAATGTGAGCTCGATCCCATCCGTCCATCGTCGTCGGGCAAAAGGAAGTGAGCGCCATCTTGGGCTGATTCGCGCGGCCGAATCGTGTCGGAAGAAAGCCATCTTTGCCATCCCAATGACATCGCAAACCATCTGAGGCCATGATATGCTCAATCGATGAAACCCGGCACACACAATCAGCGTTGGCGGGAAACGTGGATCCCTTCGCCCTTGACCAATGTCGGCAATTTTGCCTTCCATAACCCTGGAGGCGAAAGTTTTCCTTGATGCCGCTTCCCGGCGACATCGATATTCGAGAATCGACAAACCCCCTTTGATCATCATCATCGCATTCCCTCTTTCGCTTAACTTTTAGCATTGCCTTCGGCCTCGCAAATCAAGGGAAGGACAATTGAATTTTTAAATCCAATTTAAAATCGTTTCCTTCTCAAGAAGGAACGGCCTATAATAGTAAGCATGAAAATAGCGATGATGACTGAACTTCCTCTCCGTTACATGGATCAGGAAAGCGCGATCCGCCTCATTCGAAGCCTCGGTTACGATGGCGTCGACATCACGCTCCTAAATGCGATGGACGATCAGGACGAAATGCGGCGGGGCGACTTCCGTGAACACGCCAAACACCTTGGCGAAGTCTGCAAAGAAATCGGCCTCACCCCCGTTCAGGCGCACGCGCCTTTCCCCATTCACAAAGAGGGCGATGGCGCCTACAACACGAAAATGCTCGAAGTGACAAAACAATGCCTCGAAATCTGCTCCTTGATTGGCATTCCGGTCTTGGTGATCCATCCTTGGAATAACTGGGATGCCGAAGAGAATAAGACCCGCTGGTTCAGCCGGCTCTACCCCGAAGCCGAACGCGACCGCGTTATCATCGCGACCGAAAATATGTGGAACTGGGACAAGAGCAAAAACCGGGCGACGAAAGCCGCCTGCTCAAGCCCGAAGGACTTTTTCGCCCTCTGCGCTTTGATGAATCGGCCCTATTTCAAGGCCTGCGTCGACGTCGGCCACGCCAACATGTTCCCCTTCGACCCCACCATCAGCCCTGCTAAGATGATCAAGACCCTTGGGAATCAATACGTCCGTGCCCTCCACCTCCATGATAACGATGGCTGGCACGATCTCCATCAAGTGCCGATGGCTCCGGGCGGCACCCTCGATTGGACCGCGACCCTTCAGGCGCTCAAAGATATCCGCTACTCCTTTGATCTCGTCGCCGAGACTGCCATCTCCCACGAGGCTTCTTTGGCAAATCTCATCAAGCAAGCCCAAGAGCAAAAAGAGGTGCTGGAGTACTTCCGGAGATTCCTTTTGGCAAAATAAGACTGCAAAGCCCCGTTCATTTGGGCCTTTCACGAAAAAAGGATGCGCGTTGGCGCATCCTTGAAACTCAAAGGAGTGAGTTTTATTTCGTAAGCTGCAGTTTGCTGAAGGTGACGCTGCCAGCGGTGCCAGTAACGCCATAGTTGACGAAGCAGGTGACGAACGCTTTGCTCGAAGCGGCAATCGCCGTTGTGATCGGCAAGACGAAGTCATTGGTCAGATCGCTCAGATCATCGATGTTGTACTCTTGGCTGTCGTTGAGCTTGAACTTCAACTTGATGCCCGCAGTCACGGCATCAATGTGGAAAACCAGTTTGGTGTAGGCGCTGTAATCGACCGTCTTATCGAGAGCAAAACCCATCGCTTCCCAATCGCCTTTATCGGCGGTGTAATCGACTTTGACCGCCGCGCCACGAGTGAAGCTATAACCGCTCGGGCCAAAGAGTCCGCCTAAGCAATCATAGGTATCGGTGCCGGCAACCGGGGTAACCGGGTTGGTGAAAGCAGCGGAATTGATGGCAATCGAACCAGCGGCGAGCTGCTCGCCATCGTTGCCCGCTAACGGGAAGATGTAGACATTGGTGTAGCTCTGACGCTGGGCAATCGTCTTGGCTGAAAGGTCAAGAACGACATCCTGAGTCAGCGTAGAAGCCGTCGTCGTAACCCACTGCTCAAAATTGGCATCGGCGGCCGCGCCTTGGACTTTGACCAAGAAACGGGTTGCACCGGAAACCGTGAGATTAAGCGTGAGTTTCGTTAAGAAGGAAAAGTCGCCTTGTAACGGAGCGGTGAAGGAACTCCAAGACTGAGTCAGCGGCTGGCCGCTCCAAGCGGCAGTCGTCACGCCCGCCGTGGTCGTAACGGCGAATTTCGCATCGCCATTGTCTTTCCAAGCGGTGAGAGCCCAGGAAGAATCCCAAACATTCATGCCGGTGTACTTGTTGTTGATGACCACGCCGCCTTCTTGGGTCGAGAGTTCGATCTTGCTGAAGGTGACGCTGCCAGCGGTTCCGTGGCTGCCATAGTTGATGAACATGCCAACGAAGGGTTTACTCGCCGCATCGATCGCCGTGGTGATCGGCAAGACGAAGTCATTGGTCAGATCGCTCAGATCATCGATGTTGTACTCTTGGCTGTCGTTGAGCTTGAACTTGATCTTGCTGCAACCATCGACCGCATCGATGTGGACGCGGAGGGTTTTGATGCCCGAGTAATCGACCGTCTTATCAAGAGCAAAACCGGCCATTTCCCAATCGCCTTTCTCGGCGGTGTAGTCAACTTTGGTCGTCGTGCCATAGGTCACATCCTGATTGACCTGCGCCACCAAGCCGCCCATGGCTTCATAGCCATCGGTGACGGCGGTCGGAACGATTGGATTCGTGAGCAAGAAGGACTCAACGGTCAAGGTGCCTGAAGCGGCGTGGGCATCCGGGCCAAACGGGAAGACAATCGCCTTGTTGATACCGCCGCGTTGAGCGATGGTATAAGAGGAGAGATCGAAATCAATCGTCTGGGTCAAAGCCGCCTCGGTGAAGGCCACGTCTTTTTCAACGGCATTCGCCACATCGAATTCGACTTTGCCTTTAACAGTGCCGGCCACGCTCGAGGTCATCTTCATCTGAACGTGGGTATAGACGCCGCGCATCGTCTTGCCTGAGATTGGAGTGCCGAACCAGTTCCAGCCATCGCCGGTCTGATTGGACCAAGTCGCGGTGACTTTGCCAGCGGTATCGGTGCCGAGCTTAATGATGCTGGCGCCATCTTCTTTGAAGTTAGTTAAGCCATAGGAAGCATCCCACGGATTGACCGCGGTGACTTCGTTCTTCACCTCAACGACTGGCGTGACAAGCGCGGTGTTGGAGAATTCGATCTTGCTGAAGGTAATCGTGCCCGACGAAACGGCGGTCGAACCCGGCTCAGCGAAGAAGTTGAGACCGATCTGGCCCGTCCGAGTGGTCTTCTTTTCGAAGTCGAAGGTATAGTCCTGCGAAGCGCCGGTCATCTTGACTTGCTCTTCGCGAGCATCGCCACCGCCTTCGGTCTTCATCAACAAGCTCTTGTCGGCGACACCAGTGAAGGTGACGTTGATGTACTTGAAGCCGCTGACATTCGCATCGTAGCTGCCGAAATAAGAATAATCCTGGCCCCACTTATTGTATTTAACGGTGAGAGCCGTATCGGTTTTGGTCAAATCATAAGCATAATCGCCGCCATCGAAGAAGTTTGCCATCGCGTTGAAGGTGTCACCACTCGCGTAGGTATTGACATCGCGGACGATCGTCCCGCCAACGACAGTGACGCCGCTCTTTGACATACTGGCGTTCGAGAAATAAATCTCGCTGAACACCACTTTCCCTGCACTCGCGCCGGCTGTCGGCTCGATGAACATCAGCATCTGAAGCGCGTCGCTGAGCGGAGCAGCGGAGAGGTCCCATTCATAGGTGACTTCGGTTTCACTCAATTTGAATTTGCATTCCACCGCCGGCGATTTGGTCGGATCATTGAATTCGATTTTCGGAAGGATGGTTAACGGGCCAGCGCCAGTATGATCCGTGAGTTTGGCCTTCATCACGAGTTTCACCGTATCGCCGAGTTGGGGTGCGATGGTTCCCATCGAGAACTTGACGGCCGCCCACGAAGCGCCTGCCTTATCATAGGCTAAGGTTAGCGAAGAGCCGCTGACGGTCGGCGTATATACCGAATCGCCATTGTCTTGCCAGCCCTTGACGGCAAGCGAGACTTTTGTTTCAACATCCGGTACGCTGGTCGACGGTGTTGAACTAGTCCCTGTAGTTGACGAAGCCGTGGTAGACGAGTTTGCTATGCTCGTTGTCCCGCCTCCACAGGCAGCAAGTCCAAGGACTCCTGCTGTAAGGACGGTTACCAAAGCCATTTTCTTTTTGTACATTGAAGTACCTCCTTACTGAAAATGACAACTTTATTGTAAACGCTTACATATGTGAAAACAAACTTTTTGGGGTACCTATTTTACTAGGAATGATCGAATAAAAATGGACTATTTGAAAAATGAAAGTCCTGAAAACTTTTTCAGAAGGATTAACGAGGCGATTTTCATAGTCTTTACAAGGGGCGAGGGACTATTATAAAGGCAGAAAAGGGCTTATTTTTTATGAATGGACAAGCGCTGAAACAACTCCTAAAGAAGCTTTCGCTGAATGAGAAAGTCGGCCAACTCAACATGCTCGGTGGTTCCATCTACAGCGAATTTTCGCCCGAGAAACAAAACGATTTGCTCCTCAAAGGCCAAATCGGCAGCATGATGTATTTCGATCCGAAAACCAATAACGCGCTGCAAAAGAGGAACCTCGCGCTTAACGCGCACGCGGTTCCTATCCTTTTCTGCGGCGACATGCTGCATGGCCTCCGCACCATCTTCCCCTGCCCTTTAGCCGAAGATGCGACGTTCGACCCCGCCCTTGCCGAAGAAACCAACCGCTTCATGGCTCTTGAAGGCTCAGCCCTCGGGGCCAAGTGGGCGTTCGGACCGATGTGCGATATCGCCCGAGACGCGAGGTGGGGCCGCAACATCGAAGGCGGCGGTGAGGACGTCTACTTAGCCGAAGAAATGAGCAAAGCCAAGGTTCGGGGCCTCCAAGGAAAAGGAACGATCGATTCCGATCACATGGCCGCCACCGTCAAACATTTCGCTGGCTACTCCTTTCTCGAAGAAGGCTGCGAATACGAACGGGTCATCGCCTCCTCTCATGAATTAGAAACTTACGCGTTCCCCGTCTACGAAGCGGCAATCAAAGAAGGGGCACTCGCCCTGATGTCCGCCTTTAGCGATGTCGAAGGCATCCCCTGCACAGCCAATAAAGCCCTGATCACGGATTTACTGCGCAAAAAATGGCACTTCAAGGGCGTGGTCGTCAGCGATTACGCCGCGGTCGCTCAACTCCAGAATTCCCATTATGTCGATTCGGCCAAAGAAGCGGTCTACCAATCTTTCAAAGCCGGAAACGACATCGATATGGAAAGCCGACTCTACGTCAAATACCTGCCCGAATTGATTGAGGAAGGCCGCATCAGCGAAAAAGAGCTCGATGCCGCGGTCCTCCGCGTCCTAGAACTCAAGAACAAGTTGGGTCTCTTCGAACATCCTTATACCGACGAAAGTCGCGCGAGGAAAGATCTTTTGACCCCCGAAGCTTTAGCCCAAGCGAAGAAAGAAGCCCTTCGCGGAGCGGTTCTTCTCAAAAATAACGGGGTTTTACCGTTAAACCTGAATTCCGTTATCGCCGCCGAAGGCCCTTATTTTGATTCCGCCATCGCTCAAAACGGCCCCTGGTCCTACGACGATAGCCTTGAACGCTCGGTGACCTATAAAAAAGCTTTGCTCCGCGATTTCCCCAACCTCAAAGAAGGAAAAGACGCTCCGATCGTTCTCTATTTTGGCGGGATTGAACGCGACAAGGCGGGCGAGGCAGCCAGTTTGAGCAATCTCGATCTTCCCCTTGAGCAAAAAGAAGAGATCCGCGCCCTTGTCAAAGAAGGCAAACAAGTGATATTGCTTCTAACCTCGGCTCGGGTGCTTTCTTTAGCCGAAGAAGAGGGGAATTGCGCAGCAATCCTCGATCTCTGGGCTCCGGGGATCGAAGGCGGGGATGCCCTCAGCGAGCTTTTGTCGGGCAAGGAAGAGCCGACGGGCCACACGGCGATGAGCTTCCCCCGCAGCGCCAGCGAATGCCCGATTTACTTCAACGGTTTTTCTTCACCCCGCCCCAATGACGACAACAACTACTACACTACCAAGTGGCGCGATCTTCCCTATGGGCCCCTCTACCCTTTTGGTTATGGGCTTTATTACTACCCCTCCAAACTCATTTCTTTACGCGTTATCTCGACCAAGGTGACCTTAAATGAGCAAATCCATGCCCTAGTAGGCATCGCCAACCTCTCGGATAAGCCGCTTCGGCGCTTAATCCAGATCTATGGCCACAAGATCGCTTCGATGCCCTTAAGGCCTGGCAAAGAGCTCTATGGCTTTGCCTGGTGCGAACTCCAGCCGCACGAGACGAAAGAGGTGAGCCTAGCCATCCCCGCCCTTCGGCTGGCAAAAAGAAAAGACGGCAGCGGATCATACGTCCTTTATCTTGGCGAGAATTCGCGCGACTTCATCGCCGAAGCGCGGATTGAAATCGTTATCTAAACCGTTTTTTCAAAAGCGGAGGATATTTATTTCGCTTTATGATACTTGAATGCCGCTTGGGTATAGAGATAATCAAGACCCAATAAGGGGCGGAGATAATCGCGGAAAGCGTCGCTCATCCGCCGGTCGCTTTGCCTGAACTCGGCTGGGACGTATTTTATCCGATTAGCCACATGAGAAACATCGGCTAAAACAAAGGCGATTTGATAGGGATTCGATGAAATCCGATTGAGGCAAACCATTTGGTCTTTGGCTCCTTTTAGAAGGGATTGAACGGCAAATGAGCCTGCATCTATTGCCTCTTGGATGTCAATTTCAGAAGCCAAAAGAGGATCAGCCCGCTGCGAGATCGAGAGTTCAACGACCCGCGAAGAATAGCCGAGTTTGTCCTTGATGAGGGCGGCGACGCTGACGCAGCAGCCTTCGAGAGCCCTGTGGCCGAAGCCGTCGACGATGCCATCGTTGAGGTGCTGGACGGGAACCCCCTCGCTGACCGCGCAGACGATGTAGCCTTGCGTCTCGTAAGTGTTTTTGACTTCTTTGAGAAATCTCGCCTCGTCCCATCTCGCCTCGGGGAGGAAGAGGAAATCGGGGCGCCGGTCGTCGGGAAGAAGATCAACGGCAGCGGTGAGCCAGCCAGTGTCACGCCCCATGATTTCGATCAGGATTATCTTGCCCTTGCGATAGGTTTTGGCATCTTGGACGATCATCGAGACGAAATTGATGATGTGCCTGGCGGCCGAAGGGTAGCCAAGGGCATGGTCGGTTAACTCGAGATCGTTGTCGATGGTTTTCGGGATGCCTAAAACTTGGACGGGCAGATCCTTCGCCACGAAGAACTGACTTAGACGATGGCAAGTATCCATCGAATCGTTGCCGCCGTTGACCAAGACGTAACCGATGTTATGCTTTTGAATTGTCCCGATGATTTCGTCAAAGAGGGGATCCGCGATCCCGGGCATCTTGCGACGGGTACTGCCAAGGATGGCCCCCGGGGTGTGCTTCAAAAGGGAAAGGTCGTTCTCATCCTCGTCGCGGAGGTCGATCAAATTGTCCTCGATCAGGCCTTCGACGCCATACATCGCGCCGTAGATCCCATCAATTTCCGAATGCCGTTTCGCTTCCTGAACGACCCCGAGCAGAGAGGAATTGATGACGGTGGTCGGGCCACCCGATTGGAAATAGACCAACGATTTCTTTGCCATGGAATTCATACTATCCTTAATCGCGTTCAATCCTATGAAAATCAGTGGTTGAAATCACGATTGAAAAATAGTCAAAAATCCGCTAATCCTTAAGAGCCATCAAGAACGCTCAAAGTTCGATAAATGGCGAAGAAACGAAACCGTTTGCACCATTGAGATCAACTTTGACTTCCAAATAATAGGCCACCGCTTCCGCTGGCAGCGAGCCGGTTATTTCGTGATTGGCCAAGCCCAAACGAAGGCCGGTAAAAGCCACAGCAATCGTCGAGGACGAATCGTAGGCAAGAGGGGAAGTAAGATAGTAGGCCTTCACCGAAAGATTCGAAAAGGCCGTTTCATCATAATCGAGGTGCCATGATAGTTGCCGTTTGGCGCTTGAATTCGCGGTGAAACTGGGAAGCTCGGCCTTCCCGAAACAGACCGTATCCGCAAAATAATAAGGTTCTTCTCTTCCCCAAGCAATCGAATGGGAATGCAACATATTGTTCACTAAAGAGAGGCGGGTTCTGCCATTGATTTTCGCTGTATCGCCATAGCTTTTGCTTATCGAATTGATTGAAAAATTATTGTCGGCATTCCAACCCTGCCACAGAATCGGCATTTGGGCCTTGGCAAAACGGTGCTGGGCGAGCCAAAGGTTTTGGGTCGCTGGGTTAGAGAAATACTTCCCCTGATAACTCAAAGCTTCATCGAGGTATCCCGAACCATAAATTGGCAAGGCAAAAGCGTAAGGATAAAACGTTAACGCCAGCGAAGTGATGACGCCGCCCCACGAAATGCCCATGATGCCGACCTTGTTTGCATCGACGCCTTCTTGCGAAGCGATAATCCGAGAAGCGATAAGGGTGTCAGCGAGCGCGTGATACATCCACTGCTGATCAATGGGCAAAAGCGAATGCTGCATCCCATCGTTATCAGGCTGAAGCGCATAGCCCTCCGCCGCAAAAGGAGCGACGAGTTCGCGCTTCCACGCGCTGGAGGTCTCGCTGTCTCCGGCGTTGACCGCCGTGGGAAAATAACCCGTTGTTTCCAAAGCAATGGCTGCGTAGCCTCGATTGAGCCAAAGGGTCATCCACTCCAAAAAGGGGTGTCCGCCACCGCCGTGGACCAAAACGATAGCGGGAACAGGATGGTCTTTGCTGGCGGCCTTCGGCAGAGCGAGATAGGCAAACACCTTCGTTTTTCTCCCCGCAATGGGCAAGGCATCAAAAGTTATCGCCTGAATCCCCTGATAGGACCCCGTCGGCTGATAAGCATCTACGGTTTGGACGCTAAGATCGACAGTCTTCGCCACATCCATCGCCTCGGCGACGGTTTTTTCGCCTTCAGTCAGCGACAGAGCAATCGAAGAGGATGATTGGAACATGGATTGAATCCCTCCTTTTATTTCGCAGCTCGCCAAAAGAAAAAAGCTTGCCGCGATGAGAAAAACCCGATGAGACTTTATTTTTTTCATAGTTGAATGATTGAACGAATGTTCCCTAAAGCAGTTGCCTCGACGGGGCCGCGGAAAACGGGCAAACGGCTTTCCGCAGACGTCAATTCGTTGAGCAATTCGTTTTTACTCCCCCCACCAAAAATGCGGATGGCTGAAAAATTCTGGCCCGTCAATCTAGACATCTGCTGAATGGCCAAAGCATAAGAACGGGCCAAAGAATGAAAGACTGAATAATAAAGCTCCGCTTCATTTTTTGGCAAAGCAAAATGACGTTCTCTTAACAGCGACAATAACTCCGCTTTCATGTCGTCGGGATTCAAAAGCCGTTCATCGGTCGCGTCAAAATAGCCAAGGTAATCGCGACCATCTCTTGCCATCCCCACCACTTGAGCGATCGGGCGGGAAACAGGGGACTCTTTCATTAGGCGATTCACCATCCACATTCCCGTCACATTTTTCAAAAAACGAACCTCATTTTTATGAGAAAGCTCATTGGTAAAACCCGCCTGATAGGTTTCAGAAGTGACGATGGGTTCGCCGACAATCGAGCCCAACAAACTCCAAGTTCCGCTCGAAATCAGCACTTCATGCGTTTTGCTTCCCGAACCATAGAACGCTGAAGCGGTATCGTGTTCGAGCGCGGCGTAGACTTGGGCGGAAAAGCCAACTTCGTCGGCGATTTCTTTCTTAAAAGGGCCGATGCAGGTCCCCGCTTCGACGAGCGGAGCAAAAAAAGCTTTCGTTAGGTGAAGCGCGCCGAGGAGCCTGGGCGAATAATCGTTGCTTCTCCCATCAAAAAGGCCGCTCGTTGAGATGATAGACCGTTCATTTTGAAGAACGCCCGTTAGCCGATAGGCAAGATAAGATGGAAGGAAAAGAAGTTGTTTCGCCCGCGGCAAAATCCCGCTGGCCTGGTCGGCGGCAAGCTGATAAACCGTATCAAAACTCTGAGGTTGAATTCCCGTTTCCTGAAAAATCGTTTCTGGAGAAAGGAAGTTGGCTTTCGCGGCAATCGTTCGTTCATCGCGATAGGAGGAAACCGGCGCAAGAAGAACGCCTTTATCGTCCAAAAGAGCATAATCAACACCGAAGGTATCAATGCCAATCCGCTCCGGAAAAATCCCGCCTTCTTTAACCTTTTTAAGACCAACGATCATTTCGCGAAGCAGTCCTTCGACATCCCAAAAGAAATGGTCGGCGTTGTGGATAAGCGGCGTTTGAAAACGATAGACTTCTTTAAGGATCGGGCGGCCGTCTTCTTGAAAGGAGAGAATCAGGCGGCCGCTCGAGGCGCCAACGTCAATCGCGAGGGCAATCATATTAATCCAAATAGCCTTCGTGAGGCTTCACTTTGAATAATTCAACGACTTGCTTAAGCTCGGCATCGGTGATGGTGTTGAGTTCTTTTTTGTCGGCATAGCCCAAATACAGCTGAGCGCCCTTCTCGACCGTTTCGACAAGGCCAAACGCCTCGTCGAGGGTTTCGCCGCAGCCATAGACGCCGTGCAAAGCCCAAATGACCACGCGGTATTCTTTCATTTTTTCCGCCGTCGCTTCGCCAATCAAATTGGTCCCGCAAAGCATCCACGGAAGGACTCCAACGCCTTCGGGGAAAACAACGACGCATTCCGTCATCGTTCGCCAAAGATCTTTGGTAAAGCTCTTCTCGTCGAGCGAATGAAGATGAGTCATAATCAAAAGATTGGTTGGATGCGTGTGGAGAACGACGTGGTGATTGGGGTTGATTTTGAGACGGGTGGCATGGCAAAGGAGGTGGGCAAAGATTTCGCTGGTGAAACGTCCGCCGCCTTCAAAGCCCCAGAGAACCTCGGCGTTCTGCAGGTCTTCGCTGATGCGAATGATGCCGACATTGTGGGCCGGATCCGCTTTGGTATTTCGGAAATACTTACCCGTTCCGGTGAAAATGAAACTGCGGCCCTTCAAAATCGGGTCCGCCCTCAAAGGAAGGGGGATGACGCGAACGACCTGTTTGCCCCCAGCGAGATAACGGTCGACCTCCGCCGGATCAAGAAGGATTGAAACATTGCCGCCGTTGCGTTCATCCCAGCCGAGACGATACATGTTATCGATGACGCCAAGATAGTCTTGCATTTTTGGGCAATCGAGAATTGTGTTAGTCATAAAACTCCTTTGTTCGCGAATTAAATCCGCTTCATTTGAACGGTCTTCTCATATTCTTTAAGCGCTTGTTCCATCGCCAGCCCGCTGACGATTCCTTTTTGGGCCAGTAGGTATTCCCAAACAGCGTTATATGGCAGATTGTGGAAATCCTCCATATAGAGAAGCCGGGCTCCGAAATCACCCTTCTTTTCGTCGTCTTGAAGCAATGCCGTCGGTTCCAAAAGGGAATAGAGGATTGCTTTGGCCGCAGCCCGAAGGCCAATCACCCAGCCATAAACCCGGCTGATGGAAGCATCAAAATAATCAAGTCCAATCGCCACTTTGCCATAATAATCACCGCGTTTTAGCTCCAGCATCATGTTATTGAGGGCATCGTCTTCGATCACCACGTGATCGCTGTCCCAATGAATGCCACGGCTCACGTGAAGCATCATGCCATTGACGAAGGGGTAGATGGCGCTGATTTTATCCGAAACATCTTCCGAAGGACGGAAATGGCCCATATCCAGCGTCACGCCGACGTTATGCTTTGCCGCGTAGCCAATGTAGAATTCATGGCTTCCAACGACAAAGGCTTCCGTTGAAATGCCGAACCATTTTCCTTCAAGCATATCGGCAGCGTAATGGCTTTCTTCTGCGCTGTAAGGAACCTGAAGCATCTGGTTGAGCGAGTCTTCCAATAGTTCCCGATAAAGCTTGCGATTGGCTGGCTGGTCTTTCATGCCGTCGGGAAACCAAAAGTTGTTGTAGCATTTTTGGCCCAATTCCTTGCCGATGGCCACCGAGATCTTGCGGGAGTCAAGCCCGGCTTTGATCCAATAGTCACGCGTGCCTTGATCAAGGCAGGCGCAGCTCATGCCGTTTTTCATCATCGGATGGGTGAAGAACGAGGTATTGAAATCAAGGCCATATCCTTTTGCTTTCGCCCAGTCAACCCATTCGCGGAAATCTTCAATCGTTAAGTCGTTGCGCGGATGATGATGTTCGGCATACATGCTGTGAAGATTAACCTTGTGCTTCAAAGGGCTGAAGGAAAAGGCCTCATCGATATCGGAGCGAAGTTCCTCGCCATTCCGGGCGATGTAAGGATAGGACCCCGTCACAACGTTTTCGCTCGCGACTGGCCCCAAACCCTCAAAACCTTTGACATCGTCTTCCACCGGCCAGCACGTGAAGCGAACCGGAATTGGGCGAATGGGCTCAAGACTTTGTTCGTGTATAGATTCGACCCCGGTGTTAGCGCGCTATAGGATTCTCGCGGCCTGCGATAATTTGCCTGGCAAATAAACCGTCTTATTTCATTTGTTTTTCCCCGGTGGATTTTTATAAGGCGATATCCGTCAGGGTGTGATGCCCTGGCGGTCAATACGAAATTCATTCGGCGCCGCGCTTGCGTCCATCGATGTAGCCAGATAATACCCCTTTTTGAAAGCAAACCCGGGGTTTCAATGTTTGGGCGTAATCGCAAATTGCGTACTACAAATGGTCCCGGTTGCTTTCCGCCGATTCTGCTCGCAAAAGCTTTTGGGT
>JGI20225J20221_1001468_pt5 | contig 14283 bp, 12 predicted proteins | sample BioMet4_FD_20221 | JGI IMG/M metagenome (IMG submission 20221) | reverse complement strand
GCGTTTTGTGCTGCTGAAATGGCTGGGGAATCGTTCAGAAACCTGTCGGAAAAACTGCCCGCTGAAGGGGCTTGCCCCCGTCTTTGGTGTAGAGCCAAAAACTGCCCGCTGAAGGGGCTTGCCCCCGTCTTTGGTGTAGAGCCGCATACGGCCGCTCCATAGCCTGGCAGGGGCTGGCAGGATACGGTCTTGAAAACCAACAGGGCCGCCCGCAGTTGCGGGCGGCCCTGAAAATTGTGCGGGGGCTATAAAATGAAGAAACGGGAGGTCAGTGATCTGACCTCCCGGTGACTTCTGGCGGAGCGGAAGGGACTCGAACCCTCGGCCTCCGGCGTGACAGGCCGGCGTTATAACCGACTTAACTACCGCTCCGTTTTTGGGGATGGTGGGCAGTACAGGACTTGAACCTGTGGCCCCCGCCGTGTGAAGGCGGTGCTCTACCAGCTGAGCTAACTGCCCTCCCGGCGAATTCGAGTTCTACGCAAACACCCCCCCAGAGTCAAGCGAAATTTTTGAAGTAAAAAAATTTTTACATAACTCGGCTCTTTAACCATCCGATTTTAAAAGGAAAGCGAAAAGGTGTCCAAAAAATGGCGCAATGGTGTTGTTGCGGAGCCTCTTTGGGAGTGCTAGACCTCCTGTAGCACAGTGCAGATCGCTGAATTCCGCTGTTTTCGCGCTTGCGGCGCGATAGGGCAGCCGTGGATGCGCCGCCGGGGGAGGCGGTTTTCTGTTCTGGGCAATTCGATGCTGAGGCACTAGAAAATGAGAGTTTTTTTCAGGCGGATATGGCTTGCGGCTTTTTGCCTTGCTGTCGGCGTTGCTGCACTGCCAGCACAGGCGCGCGTGGTGGACGGCAATGTCATCATGGATCAACCCATGCGCGAAAATCTGTGCGCCCTCACCTTTGACGACGGCCCTTCGATAAACACGCCGCACCTGCTGGACATGCTTGAAGAATACGGCATACCCGCCACGTTCTTCATGCTGGGCAACCAGGCCGAGCGCCATCCTGACATTGTACGACGCGTCATTGCCGAGGGACATGAGGTGGGCAACCACTCCTACTCGCATCCCAACCTGCGCGTCGTCAGCCCTGCCCGCAAAGAAGACGAGCTGCACCGCACCGATACCATTTTGCGCAATCTGGGGGCCACCCCTACCTTTATACGTCCGCCCTACGGCTCGTACGACGCCAGTACTGAAAAAATCGCCGAGGGTCTGGGCCTGACCGTGATACTGTGGTCAATGGACAGCCGCGACTGGCAGCGCCTGCCGGATAACTACGCCACCCTGCGCAACAATCGCGGCACGGTCTATGCGCCGGGAACCCTGCGCGGCATCTTTCTGTTTCACGATTCGCACAAGCGCACGGTCGACGACCTGCCGCGCATCATCCGCGACCTGCGGGCCGGCGGTTGCCAGCGTTTTGTGACGGTAAGCGACTACCTAGCAGGGCTTATGGATCCCGAACCGGGACTGCTCATGACCCGCATCAAGCGCGGCGCGCCCGGAACCGATGAGCCTTCCATGGTTGCCAGGCATCAGGTTGAGGGCGTGCACCAGTCGGAAGAGCTGCCCCCGCACAGTTTCCCCGCCGGATCCAGCGAGATCCCCCTGGCCCGCAGCAGCACCCCCTGGCAGCTGAATGACTCCCCAGCTGCGGACATGGGCGGGCAGGCAGCTCTGCCGGGCGCTACGGCCCAGCCAGAGCAGGAGCGCGCCAAGCCCGTGAGCAACGGAGCCGCCCAGTCACGCGAGGGTTCCCCGCTTCCCGCGCCGCAGACGCCGGCCTCGTAAGTATTAAAACGATTGTTTTGACATTGCCACGTTAAAGGAGTGTAATTTCCTTAAGGCGGCAATGGCCGCTTGAGAAAGATTTTCCACTGTCCTCCCCCCACAGGGAAGTACAAATGAAAGGCCCGGAGCACATTGCTTCGGGCCTTTCTGCGTGTATCCGCCGTGAGCGGTGTACTACGAAAGCCGCGACCTGAACTCCTCGTAGCCAAATTCGCGTATCATGCGAAAGCGGCTTGCGCCCGCCGCGTCTGCCTCGCAAATGCCGATGGAGGGCAGCCGCAAGCCGTTGAAGGTGGTAGTTTTGACCATGCTGTAAATGGCCATGTCTTCAAAAACCAGCCTCTGACCCGGCACAAGCGGCGCGTCAAACGAGTATTCGCCCGCCACGTCGCCCGCCAGGCACGACTTGCCCGCCAGGCGGCAGGTCCAGGGCCTTTCGCCCGCCTCGCCCGCCAGCTCGGCCACGCCGTCCGATTCATAACGCACGCGGGGGCGGTAGGGCATTTCGATCACATCGGGCATGTGGCAGGGCACGCCGATGTCAAGGATGGCCACAGGCACGTCGGCCTGCACCACGTCAAGCACCGTGGCCACAAGCCAGCCCGCGTCAAGGGCAACGGCTTCGCCGGGCTCAAGGTATATTTGCGCTCTGTAGCGGTCGCGCCAGCCGGTCAGGCAGCGGCAGAGCAGGTCCAGGTCGTAACCCGGCTTGGTAATGTGGTGTCCGCCGCCCATGTTTATCCAGCGGCATTGGGGCAGCCATTGGCCAAAATGACGTTCAACGGCGGTCAGCGTGCGCTCCAGCGCATCGGCCCCCTGCTCGCACAGGGTATGGAAATGCAGCCCAGAGATGCCCTCCAGCGCGTCGGATTCAAAGTGCCGGGGGCGTATGCCCAGACGCGAACCGGGCGCGCAGGGATTGTATATGGCCGTTGCGCCCTCGGAGTGCTCGGGATTGATGCGCAGACCGCATTGTATCTGGCGGTCTGGGCAGCGGCTCTTGTTCTGCATGGCCACGGCCGGGGCAAACTCGCGCCACTGGGCAAAGGAGTTGAACACGATGTGGTCCACCAGGGTGAGCAGCTCGGCCATCTCGCGCCGGTTCCAGGCTGCGGCGAAAGCGTGCACCTCGCCGCCAAAGTCTTCACGCGCCAGACGCGCCTCGTCCACAGAACTTGCGCAGGCTCCCCACAGGGGGCCGTGCCCCTTGACGCGCGAAAGCAGCGGAAACGTGGCCCAGGCGGCGTAGCCCTTGAGCGCAAGCAGGATTTTTGCCCCTGTGCGTTCCTGCACCGTGTTGAGAACTGCGGCGTTGGCCAGCAACTGGGATTCATCCAGCACAAAGCAGGGGGACGGAATGCGGGCCGGGTCAAATAGAAGGTTCTGGCAGTGCATGGGTGATCCTTTACGCAGAAAATATTTTTGACGGTTGTCCGTAATGCACTCGGCTACGGCTGCCAGACAAAGCGGTCGCGTCCTTCGCGTTTGGCCGTGTACAGCTGGGCGTCCGCTGCGCTGATGAGCGTTTCAAGGTCGTTGGCCCTGAGCTCGGCCATGCCGATAGAGACGGAAATAACAATGCTGAGCGCACCGATCTGTACGGGTTTTGAGCTCACCGTGGTACGAAAGTTCTCAAGTTTGTGGGCAAAATCCTTTTTATCCATGCCGGGGGCAACCACGCAAAATTCTTCGCCGCCGTAGCGGCCGCATATGTAGGGCGCGGGAAACTCCTCGCGCAGCATGGCCCCAAGCTGGCGCAGGGCAATGTCGCCCGCCAGGTGCCCATAGCGGTCATTGACCTGCTTGAAGTAATCCACGTCGATCATGGCCGCGCACAGGGGCGTGCGTTTTTTTCTGGCCTCGGCTACGGCCTCTTGCGCCACGGTAAAAAACTGGCGGCGCACAAGCAGGTTGGTGAGGGCGTCGCGCTCGGCCAGGGCGCGGTTGTTGCGGATAAGGTCCTGAATGTCGAGGTTCATGGAGATGCGGCAAAGCAGCTCTTCAAACGAGGAGGTCTTGAACACGTAGTCGTTGGCACCGGAGCGGAGAAAGCGCGCCCCCGCGTCGGTACCCACGGAAATGACGATGATGGACAGCTCGTCCATGGTGTGGGTTTTGCGGATGGCGGCGGTCAGCTCAATGCCGTCCATGCCGGGCATATAGTGGTCGGCCAGCACAATGCGTATGCCCGGATGCTCCCTGAGCAGCCTCATGGCCTGGATCCCGTTGTTTGCGGTATAGGCCATGATGCGCTGCCGCTTCAGGAGCTCGGAAACCTGCATGCACCAAAGGTTTGAGTCGTCCACGATCAACGCCTCAACGCCGCTGTTGGCGCGCAGGCGGCGCACCACGCGCATGAGGTACATCATGTCGTCGGGGGTGCGTTTGACATTATAGTCGGTAACTCCCTGCAACATAAGACGCTTGTAGATATCCTCGTCAAAATTGGCGCTGACTACGACCACGGGGATATTACGAGCAAGAATCTCGGACACTATTTCGCCATTGGGGGCGTCAGGCAGATTGAGGTCGCACAGGGCAAGAAAATACTGTGAGGCGTCTGTATCCAGCAGGGTAAGCGCGGTCTTGCGGTTTTCGGCGCAGTCGTGTGCAAGCCCCAGTTGTTCCTTGAGATTGTGCGCCATGAAACGCGCGGTTGTTCGGCTGTCTTCAACGATAAGAACTTTTTGCATGACTGCTTCCGCATGGCGCGTGGGGTTGGGGCAGAAAGAATGGTCAGCCGCATTTATAGTGTGGCTGACCCGTGTCCTAATGACTTTTTAATGGTATTCTTTTTTGTCCTGACAGTCAAAAATAGCGCAACATTTTAGCTACTGCAGTTGCGTAGTGGTGCGCCGCAAAGCGTATAATAAAATAGAGGAGCTGAGCTGTCTGACAAATGCCCATGGCAGCTCCGCTCTGCAGTACGGGGGTATATACTTGGCAATAAGTTTAGAATGTAAGTGCCAGACCGACAATGGGGCCGTGCAGTGTGACGTTTGCCTTGAAGTTGTCCCTGCCGCCGCATGGCTTGCGCCGTTCTTTGTTCGTATATCGTTTGCCGCGTCATGGCTGCAGCCAGCGCTGTCTGTCCGCGCCCGCTGTTTGCAGATTGCGCGTCTCGCCGTCGGCGCAGGCGAACGCAACGGAGTCTGTCGATCCGGCAACGAAAAAGGGCGCTCCCTTGCGGGAGCGCCCTTTTGTATCCTGAAGCAAAAACAGACTAGTTGTTTTCGCTTTCTTCAAACTTCTGCTTGAGCAGATCGCCCAGGCTCTGACCAGCTTCTTGCGGGCCGGAATGGAATTCCTTGGGCTTGCGGCGTTCTTCCTCGTCCTTGATCTGCTTGATGGACAGGCCCAGACGGCGCTCTTCAGCGCTGACGTGGATGACCTTGGCCTGGATTTCCTGGCCTTCCTTGTAGATCTCGGCGGGGGTCTTCACTTTCTTGCTGGAAAGTTCGGACACGTGCACCAGACCTTCAATGCCTTCTTCCACTTCAACAAAGAGGCCGAAGTCGGTGATATTGGTCACGGTGCCCTTGATGGTGCAACCCACGGGGTAGGTGTTGGGCACGTGGCCCCACGGATCGTCCACCAGCTGCTTGACGCCGAGGGTGAACTTTTCGTTTTCCTGATCCACTGTCAGCACCTTGGCCTGCACGGTGTCGCCCACCTTGTACAGTTCGTTGGGGTGACGCACCTTCTTGGTCCAGGAAATGTCGGAAACATGGATAAGACCGTCGATGCCGTCCTCGATGCCGATGAACATGCCGAATTCGGTGATGTTCTTGATGACGCCTTCAAGGATGGTGCCTTCGGGGTACTTTTCAGCAACCAGTTCCCAGGGGTTGGGACGAACCTGCTTCATGCCGAGGCTGATGCGCTTTTTGTCGCCGTCCACGCCCAGGATGACCACGTCGACTTCGTCGCCGGTGTGAACCATCTGGGAAGGATGACGCAGCTTGCGGGTCCAGGACATTTCAGAAATGTGCACCAGACCTTCAACGCCGGGTTCCAGTTCCACAAACGCGCCGTAGTCGACAAGGTTGGTGACCTTGCCGCTGCACTTGGCGCCCTCGGGGAAGCGGGCGGAAATATCCTGCCACGGATCAGGCACAAGCTGCTTGAGGCCCAGGGAGACCTTGTTGTTGTCGCGGTCGAAGGAGAGCACCTTCAGGGTCAGTTCCTGACCGATGGTGATCATTTCCTTGGGGTGGCGAATGCGCTTCCAGCTCATGTCGGTGATGTGCAGCAGGCCGTCGAGGCCGCCAAGGTCAACAAACACGCCGTACTCGGTGATGTTTTTGGCCTTACCGGTAACAATCTGGTTTTCTTCAAGGGTGCGCAGCAGATCCTGACGCTTTGAATCGCGCTCCTCTTCAAGCAGCACGCGGCGAGAAACGATGACATTGCTGCGGCGGCGGTTGATCTTGAGCACGCGGAATTCGAATTCCTGGTTGACCAGGGCATCCATATCCGGCACGGGACGCAAATCCACATGCGAACCGGGCAAAAATGCTTCCACACCGCCGATGTCCACGGTGTAGCCACCCTTGATGCGGCGGACAATGTGGCCCTTGATGACCCGGTTGTTTTCCTGCACGTCTTCGAGCTGGTCGAACACCTGCATGCGCTTGGCTTTCTCGAAAGAAAGGGTGATGGTGCCGTCGTTTTCGTTCTTGCGAACGACATAAACGTCAACACGATCGCCAACTTTGACGCAAATGTTGCCGGCGGGGTCGCGGAATTCGGCCGCGGGAATCTGCCCTTCGGACTTGAAATTCACGTCTACAAGCACATTGTCGTCATCCACGCGGACGATTTCGCCCTTCGTGATAGAGCCTTCCTCAAGATCGCCGAAATCGGGATTGAGGTAGTTTTCAAGGGCGCTTTCGAAATTAATTTCGGTGTCGTGCCCGGTTTCAAAACCTGCCATATGTCCAGCCTCCAAACATAATTTCCCCATAACAGGGAGGTGACTTATTATCAGTATTTCAGCAAAAGAACAAGAAAAAAGAAGCGCCAAATCGGCGATTGTCGCCGAAAAAACGGAATTTGGACAGGTCCCCGAAGCGGCGCTGGGCGGGGGCCGCCGAAGGGGTCGGCTGCCAGCCCCTGCCAGACGGGGGCCGCAGGGTTTGGAGCGCTTGACTTTTGCGGGCGCATGCAGTGTTTTTAAAAAGTCGGCGGGGAATTCCGTGCAAATCGGAAACAGTCGCGCTGCGGTAAGAGGGAACGAAGCTTCACTGTTCCGCCACGGGCGGAGTGCACAAGCCAGTCGCGCAAGCGGCGAAGGCGAAGTCTAGGCGCGGGGTGCAGGCCCCCATGGCCCTCGAGTCCGAATATCCACCGGCATTTCATACACTTCAACCTGCCAACGCGCCATTGAGGAGGTTGCCATGCTGCGTAATGCGCCGCATTCCATTTTGCATTTTTTCACCCGCACCCTGTTGCCCCTGTTGCTGCTGTGCGCCGTAATGGGCGCGCCTGTTGCCGTCGTCGCCGGCGAGCCTGCGGCCAAAGCCCCCGCCGCCGTGCCTCAGGGCAAGGCTGGCGTGCTGCTGGTAGCCTTTGGCACCAGCGTGCCCGAAGCCCTCGTTTCCATGAAGGCCGTGGACGAAGAATTTAAGGCGGCTTTTCCCGGCCAGCCGGTGGTGTGGGCCTATACCTCGCAGATCATCCGCAAAAAGATCGCCGCGCAGGGACATCCTGTGGGCGGCATCAGCGACGGCCTGGCGCAGCTTGCCAGCGACGGCGTAAAGGTCGTGCGTGTGCAGTCGCTGCATGTCATGGCGGGCGAAGAGTTCAGCGAGCTTGAGCGGGCCGTGCTCATCGACCTGCAGAAAAACCCCGGACGTTTTGACGCGGTGTTTCTCGGCAGACCCATGCTGGAATCCCAAAAAGACGCGCAGGAACTTATCCGGGCCATCACTGACGACGTAAAGCCCCTGCGCGGCAAGGATGTGGCCCTGGTGCTCATGGGGCACGGACAGAGCCACGGCCGGGCCGATCTGACCTTTGAAGGCACGCGCGCCGTGTTCCACGATGCGGACAAGCGCGTGTTTATGGCTACGGTCGAGGGCGCGCGCAGCGTGGACGACCTGCTGGCCGAGCTTAAAAACGCCAAGGTCAAAAAGGTCGTGATTGAACCGCTTATGCTGGTGGCGGGCGACCACGCCCACAACGACATGGCCGGGTCCGAAGACGATTCGTGGGTCTCCAGACTCAAGGCTGCAGGGTACAAGGTTGAGACCAACCTCAAGGGCCTGGGCCAGATAGAGGGAGCCCGCGCCATTCTGGTGCGCCATGCGAGTGAAAGCGGCGACGACCTGACAAAGGAACCCAAAAAGCAGTAGCGGCAACCGCCAGCTGCACGTTTTTTGTAAACGGGCCGCATGAGCCGGGACAGCGCGTCCGGCTTGCGCGGCCTTTTTTGCGGCCCCGGTTTTGTTGCGGGGAGGGGAATAGCCGCTGCTGCGCTAGCCCTGGCGCGCCAGCAGCCACGCCAGCATGCCCCCCTGTGCCGCAAGCGCCCCCAGCAGCGCGCAGCAGCGCCATGAGAGCGTCAGGGCCTTGGGCGCGATGCCTCCGGCCAGAGCCAGCATGCCCTGTATGGCCCGTTTAAGGGGCCACAACAGCGCCAGACCCGCCCATACCGAAGCCCCCAGGGTGAAGGGACGCAACTTTTCAATGTCCCACAGCCCGGCCAGCGAGGCGTACAGGTTTACCGTGCCCGCATTGTAGGCGTTGCCGATGGTTTCCAGCCGGTCCAGGGCCGGGCCGTCGGTGCAGCTTGCGCCCAGCGCAAAAAAGATTGCCACAAGGGCGAGAAAAAGCAGCAAAAAAAGCCCAAATGTACGCATTTGCCAGCGGGAATGCGCCACGCCCGCAAAGTCGCCAATGCGGCGTGCAAAGAGATGCAGAGGGATAGCCAGAAGCGGCACGGGTACGATCAGCAGCCCCAGGCCCGGTTTCACAAGCGCAAACGATCCCCCGGCCAGCATTACGTAGCCGACCAGAAAGAAAAGAGATGCAGGTGTGACGGCAAGGGGCATGCAGGCTCCTGTGTCGGCGTTTATCAGGCGTGCACAACGGAAGAACGCCTGTGTTTGAGGATATGCCAAAAGAAGACAAAGGTCTATGCGCTCAGGAGGATCGCGAGCGTCCTCAACCCGAAAGGGCCGATTGTCGGTGGCCAGAAGTGCGCGACCAGAGGGTCCGCCAGCGGACAGGGCGAACAGGTGTTTATGACGTGCGGTTTAAATTGGGGAGAGGGGCCGCTGGGGGCAGACCTTCCCTAAGAGTCGGGCAGGACAATGACGTTGGGCATGCTGGCCATGGCAGACCTGCAGGCCGGATTGTCCGGGTCAAAGCAGCACAGTATGGCGCACAACGAGCCGTTGGCTCCCTGACTGACCACGCAGGCCTCAAGCTGCCGGTCAGGGCAGCCGCCCGCAGAGGGCATGTCCGGCAGCGCGGCCCGGCATTCGCTTTCGGCCCTGAGGCATNCCTGCTTCTGGCCCGGAGCGTGGATGACGCACCATGCGGCGCTGTCCACCTTGGCCAGCTCGTTGGCCCGCGCCAGGGCAGGCGTCAGGCATGCCGCAGCAAGGCAAAGGGCAACAATGCCAGCAATGCCAGCAAGGCGGGCTGCGGCGACTCGCAGCCTGCTGACGTGGGCCCTCAGGCCCTTGCCGGTGCGGTTGGCATGGCGTTTCATGGTCAGCGCTTGTCGACGACGCGTTTGGACTTGCTGAATGTGCGCGGCAGGCTGGCGTACTCGGCCACGCTGACAGAAACCCGGGCCATGATGGCCTTGTGCAGCCGGTGTTCCAGCTCGCGGGCCAGGGCCTCGTCGTTGCCTGCGGCGTGGTTCTGACCGCGTTCAACGGTGAGGGCCAGATGGTCGAGGGCGCGCTCGTCGCGGGTCAGCTCCACCTGATATTCGCCGCCAAGCTCCGCAAACTGGCCGATGACTTCCATGATCTGGCCGGGGTAAATGTTGACGCCGCGGTAAATGATCATGTCGTCCGAGCGGCCAAGGATGCGGTCATGCCGGGGCATGCCGAGCCCGCACGAGCACTTGCCCGGCAGCAGACGCGAAAGGTCGTGGGTGCGGTAGCGCAGCAGGGGCACAGCCTCCTTGCACAGGCTGGTGACCACCATTTCGCCCACTTCGCCCTCGGCAACGGGCTGCATGGTGGCCGGGTCGAGCACCTCGATGATGAAGAGGTCGGCCCAGTAGTGCAGGCCCTCGTGGGCGTCGCAGTCTATGGCTGTGCCGGGGCCGTACATTTCGGTCATGCCGCCGATGTCGTAACAGCCTTCAAGCCCCAGTTTGCTCTCGATGGCCAGACGCATTTTTTCGCTGCGGGTTTCAGAACCGCAGACCATGCGCCTGAGCTTGATCTTGTTGCGCAGGCCCGCGCGTTCCACTTCTTCGGCCAGCAGCAGGGCCATGGAGGCCGTGGCCGTAAAGCCGGTGGAACCCAGATCTTCCAAAAGCTGCAAGTGCATCTCGAGGTTGCCGGGGCCCACTGGCACGGTCAGCATGCCGAGCCTTTCGCTGCCAGCCTGAAACCCTGCCCCGGCGGTCCACAGACCGTAACCCACGGCCAGCTGCATACGGTCTTCGGGGGTAAAACCCGCCAGCTCGAAGCAGCGGGCAATCTGCAGGCTGAACGTATCAATGTCGCGCTGGGTGTAGGCAAGAATTTTGCGCTTGCCGGTGGTGCCGCTGGAGGCGTGGATGCGCGCCACGTCACGCGGGGGCACGCACAAAAGGGGCAGGGGATACCCTTCGCGCAGGTCTTCCACATCGCAGGTGGGCAGGAGGCGCAGGTCGTCCAGGCTTGTGATGTCGTCGGGCTTTACGCCGCAGGCCTCCAGCTTTGCCCGGTACTGGGGCGAATTCCAGGCCTGGCGCACGGTGTAGCGCAGGCCTTCAAGCTGCTTGCGGTGGATTTCCTCATCGGTGAGCTGGGGAATAAAGCGGTACGACATGAAGCTCTCCTGATTCCATGGCGATCATGGACGTGAAAAAGAAAAATAAAAACCACACTGCGGTTTTTTTGCGCCGCAGGCAAGCCCAAAGGGCGGCCAAGCCTACAGCTTGCCCCCAAGGGCAAAAACCTCGCGCACCGCAAGCATGCGCTGCGCGGACTCGGAGTCTTTTTGCTGCTCCAGGGCCAGCATGAGCAGCACGCGGGCCTTGGCGGGCGAAAGCATGCCGCCGGGCACAAAGCCCTCATATTCGTCAAGGGGCGTCACCGGGCCGGAGCCGGTGCGGCTGCAGCGTATGACGGGTATGCCCCCGGCGATGGCCTGCCGCAGCTCGTGACGCACGGCATCGGGCATGGAGCCGTTGCCCATGCCTGCCAGCACAATGCCCGCGCTGCGCTGCATGGAGTAGCGCACAAGATCAACGGGCATGCCCGCGCAACCGTAAACAACATCCACGCGCGGCAGATCGCTGACGCCCGCCAGCCCGGCAAACGTACCGGCGAGGGCGGGGGTTTCCTCCCCGCCGTAATAGAACTGCGGCTCGCCGTTGATAACGCGGCCAAGGCAGCCCGATTCCAGCGCGCGAAANGCCTCCACATCAAGGGTGGCAACCTTAACCGCCGTGCGGGCCGACAGCACGCGGCTGTTCATGACCAGCAGCGCGCCGCGTCCCTGCGCCTGGGGGCAGGCCGCCACGGCCACGGCATCGCGGATATTGATGGGGCCGTCGGCGCTCAGCGAGGTGGACGGGCGCATGGAGCCGGTGAGCACAACGGGCTTTTGGCTGGCAAGGGTAAGGTGCAGGTAGAAGGCTGATTCTTCAAGCGTATCTGTGCCGTGGGTCAGCACTACGCCGCAGATTTCGGGGTCTTGCAGCACCTGCGCGCACTGCCTGCCCAGCAGGGCCCAATGCTCGGGGGTGATGTTTTCACTGGGCAGGTTGCCGCACTGCACGCTGGCGATGCGGGCCACGCCCTCGATGCCGGGCAGGGTCTCAAGCATGCGGTCGACGGTGAGTACGCCAGCCTGATAGCTGATCTGCTCAAGCGGCGTGGGGGCCACGCCCGCAATAGTGCCGCCAGTGGCGATAAGCGCCACCTTGGGCAACGTATGGGAAGGGGATGTCGTCATGGCTGTTCCTGAAAAAAGTGCGCAGCAGGCTGCGATGTGCGCAACGTAGCGCAAGGCGGCAAAAAAATGAAGAGTCGCAGTTGCGCACCCCCGCGCGCGGCTTGGATTTGGCAAAACATTGGTGTAGCGTGCCGCAATGGACAAAAAGAAAATACTCCTCGTGTCGTTGGGGCATTTGTCGTGCGACATCAACGGCGGGGCGCTGCCCGCCATACTGCCGTTTTTGCGGGCGGCATACGACCTGAGTTATCAGGCCACAGGCGGGCTCATGTTTGCCTATGCCTGCCTGTCTTCCATGATTCAGCCGCTGTTCGGCCTGCTTTCAGACCGGCTTTCCAAACCCTGGTTTATCCCCGTGGGCGTGCTGCTGGCTGGCTGCGGCCTCGCCGCCATTGGCTGGATGCCCGGCTACTGGGGCATTTTTGCGGCCATCGGTCTCAGCGGCGTGGGCGCGGCGCTGTTTCACCCTGAAGGCGCGCGCTTTGCCAACGCGGTTTCGGGGCAGAACAAGGGCACGGGCATGAGCCTGTTTTCCATTGGCGGCAACGGGGGCTTTGTNCTGGGGCCGCTGCTGGCTACCGCCTGCCTTGGGGCCTTCGGCCTGCCGGGAACAACCATTTTTGCCGTGCTGGCCGTCATGACGGCGGGTACGCTCGTGTGGTCCATCGCCCGCATGGGGGCGACCAAAAAGACCGCTGCCGCAGGCAAAGCCGGNCCTGCCCTGGGANCGGAGGGCGAAACCCCCGCCGAAAACAACTGGCGCGAATTTTTAAAGCTGACGGTTTCCATNGTGACCCGTTCCATCACCTTTGTGGGCTTTAACACGTTTATTCCGCTCTACTGGGTGAGCGCCTTTGGGCAGTCCACGGCCACGGGGGCGATTGCGCTGACATTTTTTAGCGTGTGCGGGGTTGTCAGCAACGTTTTTGGCGGCATGCTTTCTGACAAATTTGGCTACCGCACCGTCATCCGCGTGGTGTTTGCCCTCATGCCGCCGGTGGTGGCCGGCTTTAGCCTGAGCCAGAACCTCTACGCGGCCTGGGCCTTGCTGCCCCTGCTGGGCTTTGTGCTGTACGCGCCCTTCAGCGCGCAGGTGGTGCTGGGCCAGCAGTATCTGGCCAAAAACATCGGCTTTGCCTCGGGCATTACCCTTGGGCTGGCCACAAGCCTTGGCGGCGTGGTGGCGCCCCTGCTCGGCTGGATCGCCGACAACTACGGCATGGCCGCCACCTTTCAGTCTCTGGCGGCGCTTTCCGTAGTGGGTGCGATTTTTGCCTACGCGTTGAAGCCCGTGACCGTTAAGAAAGAAGGGAAAGCATGAGCAGCAGACAAAAGGCCGAACCTCCGCATGTGGACCCTCCCGCGTATGCGCTGACGTGCGAGGTTTCGCTGATAGGCACGGTGCGCATTGTGGAGCGCGGGCAGAGCATCGTGCGGCTTGATCTGGGGCCCAAGGCCCCCTTTGAACCGCTGGAGGGCGCCGTAGAGCAGCAGACCCCACTTTTGCAGCGGGCCTTCAAGCAACTGGAAGAATATCTGGCAGGAACGCGCGAAAGTTTTGACCTGCCCCTTGCTCCGGAAGGCACGCCCTTTCAGCGCAAGGTGTGGGATGCCCTGTTGCAGATCCCTTACGGTCAGACCCGCAGCTACCGGCAGATTGCCGAGGCCGTCGACAGCCCCAGGGGGTTTCGCGCTGTGGGCATGGCCAACAACCGCAACCCTATTGCCGTGTTTATTCCCTGTCACCGTGTTGTCGGCGCGGACGGCAGTATGGTGGGCTACGGCGGCGGGCTGCCCATAAAGAAAGCCCTGTTGAAGCTGGAGGGCTGCCTGTAGCCGCCTGAAATATCTGACTGTCGTCATTTGAGGCCGTCCACTGGGCGGCCTTTTTTTGCGCCCGCGTCACTTGTGTGCGTGCATGTGCGCTAAGCCTTGGGCGCAATGTNCATAAATAAGATAACATCCTTAAAATAAAAAGTAATCATTGATGCTGCGTGTGCGTATGTTGAGTTTTGCCAATGCTTGCGTCCGTCAGGGCGGGGATGCCTGCGCACTGTCGCCACTGTGCGCAAACAAAAAATGGGCACGTTGCTATTGTGCGCAACTTGAATAACTAGCTGTTGTTTTTGAATTTGTTTTGAACAAGTTACGGTGCGGCGGCTGGCCTTGTCCGTGCGCAGGTTTTTTGCTGTGCCAGCGCCAGCGTTAGGCCAGTTTGCACTGGCTCTGCACTGGCCGGTACTGGGTCTGCTCTGGGTCTGCACTGGGCCTGTACTTGGTTTGGCCCGGGCCTGATTTGGGTCAGCTTTGGGCCAGCTTATGGTTATGGTGAAAGTCTGGTTGCAGCAG
>JGI20225J20221_1002373_pt1 | contig 14314 bp, 12 predicted proteins | sample BioMet4_FD_20221 | JGI IMG/M metagenome (IMG submission 20221) | reverse complement strand
GTACTTGTAGGACTATAAGAAGTCATATCATAGTCAGCAGTATCTGTTGCCGGATTAATCAATTTGTCACATTCATTTCCAAACACATATCTTTCGTGGTAATACTGCTTTGCAAATGTGTCTGCCAAGTTCTGTGCAACGGCGGTATTAATCTTTTTGCCTGAGCTGGTACTGCTTGTGTAGCAATCATCATCTACCCAAAGAAGACATTTCTCCGTAAAACCTTCTTTTGTATCGGTTGCCGTACCAATTGCGCGCAACGTCACATTCTTCGGCTCATAGCTGTTCAGTTCTTTATTGTTATCAACAAACACGGAACGATACTGCCCCACCTCAGGATTTGTAACATCAAATGCTCCTGCTGTTGAAGCACCCCGCGCTGCAGCACGCGCCGTCTTGCTAAGCCTTGATTCGCACGCAAAGGACGCCGGCGGTATGAAGTGGCGGATTTTTCCTGCAGAAAGCTCTTTTATTTCTTCCTGCTCACTTGCAGTTTTGAGCGCCGAATTTGTAAGAGCGCTTCTGCCTATTACGCTTGTTGCAATAGTCACGTCGGAAGATTCAATAGCCTTTTCTCCAATATTTGCGTTTGCAAAAACAATTGATTTGTCTGAAACACCCGTAAGCGTAACAAAGCTACCTGTCACTTCAGTGCATGGGTTTGTAGAATCATATGCAACTGTTTGCACGCTATCTGTAGAAGGAGTGCCCGTATCTTGTGCAGATGAATATACATTGCCGTCATCATCAAAATTTTCAACCGTAAACGTATATGTTGTTCCGTTTGACAAACCTTCAACAAGCAAATAATCAGTGCCGGAAGAAACAGCTTTTGGATATTCCCCCGAAGAAGGAGACGGACTTACAGCAACGTATATTGTTGACTCATTGAGCGATACAGAAGTCTTCCAGCCTACCATGGCCTTTGTGTTTCCGACATTCACGGTACACGATGTAACTTTTTCCTGAGAAAAAATATCTGTCAAACAACTTGTTGATGAAGCGCAAATAAAAAGCGCAGCAAGCACGGCAATCACATTTCTACATAAAACTTTTCTCTTCATGCATTGTCTTCTTTCTTTCATCTGTATCTACAAATGTCATTTCTTTTCAGCAGCGGAATAGACAACAAATGTGCCGTCCTTAAGTTCATTAAATGAAGGAACAGCTCCGTTCTTACCTTGTCGCAGGCGGCCCGTAAGTTCAACATGCATCCCCTGCATTGACTGCAAACCTTCAAGCGTCACTTCACTTTTGTCATCAACTTCAAGCGAATACATTTTTCCATCGTCAGCAACAAAGCCTGGATACACATGTGGCGCGCTGCCATACATATGAACAAGCCCCGTTATTTTCATCTTGGAAGAAAATGCAAAAAGCGGAATCGATGCCGCCGCAATGCATATGCATAAAACAAACAATGTCTTTTTCATAACAAATCCTTAGATTTTAAACAGCGGATTTTGCAAAAAAGTACACCTCTTTGCAAATAATTGAATAAATTTTTAAGGTCTGTTTATACTGTACCACTCGATTGTATTTGTCGCAACATTTAAATCAAAAAAAACGCATCACGAACGACACAAAGCCGCTGCATGACACGTTTTTCAGGGATATTTTTATTTCATTCAACCATAATCAGCAGTTCTTCATTTGATGAATCTGGTTCTGTAATGGAAAGCGTCACGGTATCTGAAGAAGCAGTGCAATACTGTGGCACGGGTAAATCCGGCACGGCCGGCAGTGTTTTACTGGCCGCTTGATGAAGATGACAAGGAGCGCAGGCCCCCCGTTTGTCCTGTACCAGAAGTTGCCGTCCACCCGTACGCCCTGTCCCACAAAATTGATTTGCAATTCCATGGGGATACGCATATCCATTGCCAGTGTACGTAAGTGACACGTAACCAAGAACTGTCGCCTTTGCTGCCTGATTAAAGGTTGGCTGTTGAAGCGCTGTTATCTTTGAAACACAAGAGAGCGGCACATATGATTCAAGTATGTCTTTGCGAACGTCCACCGTTGTTCCCGTCACTTCACTTACCGCAGTTGCAATGCTGTCTTTATCTACATAACTGTTTGTCATTATTTTGCTTATCAAGATTTGCACCGCCATACCATCGGCAAGGCCACGCACCAAAAGCGTATGCCCGTTGAATACGGATCTAAGAATAGCTGAAAGTGCTTGAGGGTAACGAAATCTGTAACTCCGCTCACGTAGTAGTATTGGTGAATGGTAAAATCCTAACTTTGGAGAAATCATCATCGGTCTATGGCAATGCTGGCCTCTGGCATCATATCTTTCGCCAAACCATTGAAAAGCATTTTCGTTGTACCACGTGGCTGGGACTTGTACATTATGTGCAATTTCCTTCATGCCAAAATTAATCATGTGCTGGAATTCATGAGCAAGTGTTGAATACGTCACGTCGAGATACGCATTTGCAAAATATGAATCAACATAGAAATATTTTCCCTTGTTTGAATAATTGATTGCACTATTTTTGCTTGAGCTTGAAGTCACCGCGTAGTAATCCTTGCTATAAAAATAGCCGACAATTCCAGACGTAGAGCCGCTTGATGCGCTGTAGTCTTTTGCAATGTCGTAAATGACAATGTTCACCATAGTGCCGGTGTCATACGATGACATGCTGTCTTTTGAAAGAGTTGAACCGTTGTATTTTAAAATTAAATCAGACTCGTAGCCAAAAACATTTGTTATCATCGGGTACAGTTCATCAAATTTATTTGCATACGCTTCTGCAACAGTGGCATTTACTTTGTCACCGGAAGCAGTTGCATTGTAGTAATCATCTACAATCCACACATAACAGTGAGTTCCCTTTGCATAGAGCGTTGCTTGCTTTTCCGCAAATGTTGAAATGTCAGAATCCTGATCCACATACAATGACTTTGTAGCGCCGACAGTGTATTCTGAACTGTCTGTAGTAGTTGCCACCGTTGTTGTGCTCGCACAGGCGGAACGGCTGGCAGAAGTGTTTCCGTTTGAAACAATATCACGCGAACCCGTCAAAGACTCTGCAACGTCAGCAGGATTTAAATCTTCCGGAGGAATAAAATTCACAATCTGACCAGATGAAGCGCTGCTTAAAGTTTCTAAAGCGGCGGCAGACCTTACGTTTGTTGAAGAAGATGAAATTCCTGTTGTGCTGTAGATGCACCCCGTGCTTGCTGCAGAAATTGCTGTTGAACCGGTGTTGAGCTTCACCAGATATAGATTGCTCACTCCGGAAGTAAGTCCCGAAATGGTAAGGGAAGCAACAGAAGACCCAACTTTGTACATAGGCGATGACGAACTGTATGTCCATGCCGCGTTCACGTCAGCTTCATTACCGTCATTATTTGCACATGAAACAATCAAAACTACCGCAAACAAAATTGCGAAAAGGAATAAATTTTTCCTCATAAAAGGTACCTCCGGTACATTCATCAGAAACACATGGGATTTTATTTATTCACTATAAGTATGATATAGTTTTCTTAAATATCACTGTACATAACAAAATATTTATTTCAATTTTGTTTTAAGAGAACGTCTCTTTTTATTGCCCATTGTTTTCTTTTCTTCTATAATAAAGACGTACCATGAACATTTGTTTATTCACTACAGATGAAATTAAAAAACCACTTGATATACGCGATGAACGCGCACAACATATCATAAAAATTCTTCATAAAAAAGAAGGCGATTCTTTTGCCGCAGGAATAATCGGCGGCATGGCAGGAACCGCGACAATCACTTCCATTGAAAAACACGCAGTTACCAAAGGAAATAGGAAAGAATTTGACGAAGGAACGCTTACTTTTTCGTTTACACCTCAAAGCGACGGTAAACGCTTGCATCCGCTCATCATGCTCATTGGATTTCCACGCCCCATTCAGCTTAAACGACTCTTACGCGACATGGCAGGCCTTGGAGTTCAGGCTGTATACCTTACCGGTACCGAGCTTGGAGAAAAGTCGTATCTTGATTCAGACCTTGCAACGACGGACAGCGGCTATCAAATGCTTCTTGAAGGAACCGAACAGGCGGCAAGCACACATGTTCCGTTGCTGATTAAAACAAATTCCCTTTCAGAATGCATTAACCAAATTGAGCTAACGTATATCAAGTCTGCAAACAAACACACGCTCGTTGCGCTCGACAATATTGACGCTTCACAAAGCATTACAACATTTTTGCAACAAAATCCATTGTTTGACGAAACAGCAAACGCTCCCATTGTCACTGTCGCAGCAATTGGCAGTGAACGTGGCTGGACAAGAAATGAACGCCAGCTCCTTGAATCACACGGATACACAAGGATAAGCATGGGCAGCAGAGTGCTCCGTACTGAAACAGCAGCAACAGTTGCAGCAAGTCTTCTTCTTTCTTCAATGCAGGCTCTTTTGTAAAACAAGAATTCGTACCGCTGTTTGATTGAATATCAAAAGCAAATCGTATATGATTTGAACACTAAGGAAAGTAATAATGGACAATGACAAAATAAAACAGATGCTGCTCGACATTCAGGAATCAAAACTTGAATTCAGCGTCATTATGACTGGCAAAGAAAGCAAACGCGTAAACGGTTTATACAAACCTGAAACACGGGAAATCCTACTTCACAATAAAAATTTCAAAACAGACAACGAACTTATATACACCGCAATACATGAATACGCTCACCATCTCATCAACGAAGAAGACATTGCAGCCAACGGCGGCCGCGAACCTCCTCACCAGGCAAAAAGCCACACAAATGCGTTCTGGGCAAAATTCCATGACTTGCTTGAAGTTGCAGAAAAAAAAGGCTACTACAAAATAGATTTATCTGCTTCGCCTGAACTTGAAAAACTCACCAATGAATTACGGTCAAAATATATCGAACCAAACGGAAAACTTATGCAGGAATTTGGCAAGGCGCTCATAAAGGCACATGCGCTCTGCGAACAGGCGAATATTCGCTACGAAGATTATCTTGACCGCGTACTACAGCTTCCTCGCACCACCGCAGCATCTGTAACGCAAGTCGGAATGCTTCCTGCAGAAGATGCATCGCTCGGTTTTGACAACATGAAGATTGTTGCTTCAATAAAAAAACCTGATGAACGTGCAAAAGCACAAGATGCACTCAAACAAGGCGAGAGTCCTGACAGCGTCATTGCCATGATGAAAAAGAAAGCCACATCGGTTGATCCAAAAACAAAACTTGAAAAAGAACGTGAACGTCTGACAAAAACAATAGACGAGCTTACACATCGTCTTGAATTTGTGGAGGAAAGTCCTTGCAAGTCTGTAACCCGTATTATTTCTTTCATAAAGCACATGCCTTTTGCAACCGCAATAGCACTCTTTGCAATAACGCCTTATGGCCGTTGCACAGCAAGGTGTCAAATCAACCAGCGGTTTCTTTCCGTCATTGACAACGTACAGTCTCCCAGGCAATGCCAACTATTTCTTCCACCAACAATTGGTGAAGGTTTTTTACACGCCCGGCAACAAGAACAACGAAATCTACACCGGACCATCTTCTATCGTGCAAAGCAGTTCTAAAAGAAACAAGTACACAACTGCTTCAACACAAAATAAAACGGCAACAACAGAAGACTCTCAAAAAAAATACAACACAGAAAAGACAAAACATTTGCAGCGAAGAACCACGGCGGCAAATGTACTGTCAATCGCTTAGTGCAAGCGATATTTCTTCACTTGGCAACATGGGTTTGCTGAACCAGCTGTATTCCGCAACAGGGGCAACCACTGCGGACAATGCTCTTTCAAACGCATATGCATCGACAGCAGCAAACGTAACAACAACGCAGCTCAATGAAATTCTTTCTGAACTTCAGGAACTCAAGCAAAAAGTCAACGCCGCAAATGCAACAACGGCAACGCAAACAGCCGTCACTTCAACGGCAAACGCACCGACTGCCACAAGAGTTATTCCTTCAAAACTTATACGCTTTACTGTCAACGGATATGATGTACTAAAAACATGTCGCATCATATACATTTCAAAAGTACAAAAAGATGGAACGTTTCTTGTTACTGGCGACCGCAAATATCAGAGCGATGGTGCAACACGCTCAGAAACATTTTATGTTCTCTTCAAATCAAAAGGCGTAGTCAACGGTCAACAATCATACACAGTGGCAACAGAAGTAACACAAGATTATACAAATCAATATTCATTTCTTTATCAGCTTGCTCAGAAAAGAAATCTTACCGCAACACAGGTTGGCAATCTGGTAAGTTTTAGAACAACAGACCCTTCATGGAAGCTCGACATGCTTCTTGACTTGGAATAAAACAATGACAAAACTTGAAGAAGGAGCTTCACGGCTCGGCATTACACTTTCCTTGCAGCAAGTTGACGCGCTCAACACTTACTGTTCGGCTGTTTTAAAATGCAATGAATCTTACAATCTTATGAAAGCAGACAATGCTGACGAACTCATGGTAAGTCATGTTCTTGACAGTCTTGCTCCGTATGCCGAACTAAAGAAATTGATTGATGAGCGCAGCCAAAATGGAAAAATTGCCGTGGGTGACATTGGCAGTGGCGGCGGGTGTCCGGGTATTCCGCTCGCTGTCGTGTTTGATGACGTGCAATTCATCCTTGTTGAACGGATGGAACGCCGTTGTGATTTTCTAAACGATACAATTGAAAAAATGCATCTTACCAATGTAAAAGTTCTGTGCGCACAGGCAGACAAAGTTCCTGCAGAATCTTTTGACATTGAAGTGTTCCGTGCATTTCATCCGTTTGACAAAGACATTGCCAAACTTCTTTTCAGAATGCTCAAGAAAGGCGGTTACATTGCGGCCTACAAAGCGCGCAGCGAAAAAATAATTGCTGAAATGGAAGCAGTTAAGAACATCATTCCTGTATATAAAAAAATTGCGCTCACCGTCCCCTTTCTTGAAGACCATGAACGCAATCTCTTAATCATTCAGAAATAATCAGTCTACCTTTTTTAAAACTTTTATCAGCATTGATTTTTCCATAAGGTCAATTGGGCGTCCCTCAACAAACTTTCGTGCCTCTTCGGTAAACGTTCCTGCAGTAATACAGAATCCGCGGTCAGCCTTTATATCATGCAGATGTCCGTGGAAGTCTCGTAAATACAGCTCACCAGTTGAACCTGTTGTGCGGAAGAATCTAAACACTTCCACATCTTCCCATTTTGTTGTTTCAACTTCTGCAAGAATATCTGTAAATATTGGACCGACGTTTATGTCCTGAATTTTTACCGTTGCATCAGAATACATGGCACTGACAATTTTTCTACAAAGCGCAACAAAATCACTTGTGCTGGCAACAAGGTAAATCTGAAGGTTGGAATTCTGGCTCAATTCCTGATATCGATTTATCAATATAGGAACATCCTTGTATGCAGGATTTGCCAGCTGAATTTTGCGCAATTCTTGAAGTCCGCGCCCAATTTCATTTGTGGCAAAACATGATTGCGCAAGACGATACTGAATTTCAAGTTTAATTTCCTGCGGAGTGTTCTCATGCTTAAGACCAATCTCAAAATCCTGAATTGCCGCTTCATTGTCGTTGTTGTGCGCATGAATCATTCCTGCTTCAAGACAAGACCGCGCGCCAAACACAGGATCTGGACGCAAGTGCATAAACACTTTCATTGCCTTGTCGCCAAAACCTTCTTCAGCCATTGCATCGGCCATATCAAAAAGAGCTTCTTTGTTCTGCGGATCTTCATCAAGGGCTTTCTTCAAGTACACCAAGCTCTCATGAAAGTGAGCCGCCATGTACAAGCACTGACCAAGAAGAAAATAAATGTTTTCAGAATTTTCATTAAGGATAAGCGCTTTCTTTAAACTTGGAATTGCCTTTTCATATTCTTCCGTCTTATAACACGTAAGTCCGATATAATAATTCACTTCATAATCATGGGAATTTAATCTGTAGGCGACGTCCAGCGCTGCAAGTGCCTCTGGATTTTTGTCGAGTTTAGCGGCACAAATGCCTGTGCGCAACGAAGTGGTAAATAAATCAATCTCAGGATGAACACTTGCAATTTTAAACATGGTGTCGTAAAGAGGATATGCCTTGTCCCAAAGGTGCTCAGAAAAATACAAATCACCAAGGGAAGCAAGGGCTTCTGGATTATGTGGATCCTGCGATAATTTTCTTGTTGCCTCGCGGATTATCTGGTTGCGATTGCGCTGTTTTAAGGGGCCTTCTTCTTTTTTAATCTTCTTGTTTTCTACAACACGGCCCTTTCTGCCAGCTACAGCAACAAGAATTGCAAGAAATGCGAAAACAATAACCGCAGTAATGACATAGGGATAGACGTTTTCCATGTGACAAGTATAAACGCATTCCTCTATAAATTCAACAATAAGCCGGCGTTATTCTTTTACGCAAAGCATCCGCTACTTGCGGTGTTCCTGGACAAGTTGGGCTATTCGGTCAAGCGCAATCTTTATCTTGTCTATTGATGTCGCATAGCAGCAGCGCACGTGGCCCTCGCCGCCCGCACCAAAGACATTGCCCGGCACTACGGCGACTGCATATTTCTGAATAAGCTCTGTTGCAAACTCCTCGCTCGTCATGCCCGTAGAGGTGATGTCAGGGAACATATAGAACGCGCCCGCCGGCTCAGGAACAGGAAGCCCCATGTCGGTGAACGACTTGTACATGAGATTGCGACGTTGCTGATAGCTTACGCGCATCTTTTCTACTTCGGACCAGCCGTTCTTCAAGCCTTCGATTGCCGCATACTGACTCATGATTGGTGCGCAAATCGTGTTGTACTGATGGAGCTTCACAATCTGCGCCATGAGATCGTCCGGTGCCGCAACATAGCCGATACGCCAGCCGGTCATAGCGAATGATTTTGAAAAGCCGTTCATTATAATGGAATAATCTTTGAGTCCCGGATAACTTCCGATTGACGTATGCTTAGCACCGTCGTACACAAGCTCGCAGTAGATTTCATCACTCAGCGCCCAAATCTGATGCTTCTTCACCACTTCTGCAATCTTTGCAAGTTCCGGTTCTGGAATCAAACAGCCCGTCGGGTTGCTCGGTGAACAGAACATCACTGCCTTTGTCTTTGGCGTGCAGAGTTTTTCAATTGCTTCGGCAGTCGGATAAAAATTTGTCTTGCTGGTGTCGAGCGAAACTACTTTGACCCCGCACAACGCGGCAAGCGGAATGTAGCTGACATAGCATGGTTCACATACGATAAGCTCGTCGCCCGGATTTAAAATGGAACGGAGCACTGCATCGACTGCTTCACTTGCGCCAACCGTCACGAGAATTTCTTTGCGCGGATTGTAGAACATACCGTACCGCTCAAGATACTTCGCAATCTGTTCACGAAGCTCAAGCAAGCCCCAGTTGCTCGTGTAGCTTGTGTGCCCCTGCTCAAGATGATAGAACGCCTCTTCGCGCATGAGCCACGGCGTTGCAAAGTCAGGTTCGCCCACAGACAACGAGATGATGTCGTTGCGTCCGATAATCATTTCAAAAAACTTACGTATGCCGCTTGGAGGAATGCCCACCATGCTGCGGCTGAATCTATCTTCACGCGTATTCATTATGCAGTCACTCCTTCACGACTGTCGGTGCTCTCTTCAACGTACACAATGTCGTTCTCTTTGTACGTCTTTAGAATGAAATGTGTCTTTGTTGAACGCACGCCTTCGAGTGTAGAAAGTTTCCGAGCCACAAAGAATGCAACTTCCTGCAGCGTGTCGCCTTCAATAATCACCTTGAGATCGTAGCCACCGCTCATGAGGTACAGCGACTTCACCTGCGGGAAACGATAGATGCGGTCGGCAATAGCGTCAAAGCCATGCTCGCGCTCAGGGGCAACTTGGATTTCTATTTCAGCGCGCACTTTTTCTTTTGCGCCGGCGTCCTTCTCCGGATTCACAATGGCGGCGTACTTCATAATGATGCCATCGTTTTCCAGCTTCTGGATGATGGCGGCCACTTCAGCAGGCGTCTTCTTCGTCATTGCGGAAATGTCGTCTACAGAAAGACGAGCGTTGTCGCGCAGCAGGTTTAAAATTTCTTCTGTTCCATCCATATTCGTACCCCCAAAACAATTTTCTTGTTATCAGTATATATCGGACGATACAGGTGATTCTATATCGTTTCATTGCTAAAAAAAAACGACATGCTGAAAAAGCACGTCGTTTTGTAAACTCACACAATCACTCCCTTGGTGGAAGGAATTGCTCCGTTTCGACGTGGATCAATTTCAACGGCGGCGCGAATTGCGCGGGCGGCTGCTTTGAAGAGACCTTCCATTTTATGATGGTCGCTGCGACCACGAATCGTGTCCAAGTGGAGATTGCATTTTGCACTGCTTACAAAGCCCTGCCAGAAGTCCTCGAAACAGTCAGTTTGGAAACTCGCTTCCTTTCCGTCTTCACCAATTGAAACGAGCGGAATATTCGTGAGCTGCGCGTTGCACACCAAGTACGGTCTGCCGCCAAAATCGACCGCAGCCTGAAGCAGACTTTCGTCCATGGGATAGATGAAGCAACCGCTGCGGTAAATGCCCGCACAGTTTCCGAGCGCCTTTGCAAAACACATGCCGAGCGCAATGCCCGTGTCTTCAATCAAGTGGTGCTGGTCAACCTGCAGGTCACCCTTTAAAGTTCCCGTCAAGTCGAACATGCCGTGCTTGCAGAACGAACGGAGCATGTGGTCAAAGAACCCGATTGGATTCTGCACATCACACTTGCCGGTGCCGTCAAGATTGAGCGTCAACGTAATTTGTGTTTCCGAAGTATTCCGTTCGATTGTTGCAATACGGTCCATTGTATCAACTCCTAAATATGCGCCCAAGAAGCATCATTTGCCGCGTAACAAAAAGTTTGTCGCGCAAAGCAATGCTTCGGGCACCTGTTACGCAGCAATTCGCTTGTCTTGCAAACAAATGCCGCGCATCAGTTTCATGCCATTACCTTTCTTAATTCATATTCCAGAATGTCCGTCGCGCCCAATGACTTGAGCTTTGGCAGAAGATTTGGAACATCACTTTTCTTCACTGCGATTTTGATTGCGTAACCATCGTTGCCGTAGAGCGGGCTGACCGTCGGGCTGCGCATTGCAGGAAGACCCTTCACGAGCGCGTCAAAGTGATCTTTTGAAACATTCATTTCAAGCATCACGCGGTCACGCGCATCAATCACCGCTTCGAACAGCATCTTGAGCTCAAGAATCTTCTGCTTTTTTGCAGGATCCTTCATCGCCGCTTTTGAAGCGAACATGCAGGTTGAGCTCGTCATGATTTCGTCAACAATACGCAGACCGTTTTCCATAAGCGTGCGGCCAGTGGCAGTATTGTCTACAATCATGTCTGCATCATCAGGCGGGAACACTTCCGTTGCGCCGTATGTGCGGATTATTTCGTTATCGATTTTGCGGCTCTCAAGCCACGTCTTTGCGATATGTTCATATTCAGTTGCGACAATCACATGTTTGTGAGCGAGCGTATGGTCGTCGAGTGCGTTCGGCACTGCGGCAACAATGCGAACCTGGTCAAAATGCGTGTCCATGATTTCTTCAACATCAGCATTCGTCTCTTTAATCCAGTCGCGTCCCGTAAAGCCCATGTCGTGTGCGCCCAGCTCAAGCAACTTGCCGATGTTCTGCGGCTTCATGACCTTGGCCTCAATGTCGTCCTGATTCACGATAGGACGGTAAGCGCGCTCCGGAAGTGAAATACTAATTCCGGCACCCGAAAAAAGGGCGATGACATTGTCGTAAATTCTACCTTTTGGCAGAAGAATCTTCAGTTTTTCCATAGTGTTACTATACAGGAAATAAGGTGGTTTAGCAATAACAGACAGCCTGAACTGAATAATACCTGCCGCCCGCTCAATTGAAAATTTCAGCATACCCTGCTATGCTGCTACATACCATGAAACACTTCGAAGTGTGCGCCGCCGTCATCACACGTAAAACCGCTGACGGACGAACAGAATTCTTTACCGCCAAACGCCCCGGCCCCAAGCCAGGCAAAGATTGTCAACCCGAAACAAATTACAGAGTGGGAACTTTCCCGGACGGAAAAAATTGAACGTAAGGCGAACACTGCGAAACAAGGCCAACGTCGGCCCGTGAAATACCGCGAAGAGTTTGACACTCGAAGTATGCCGTCGGCCCAGTAGCATCATGCGAGCCGTCGGACCACCAGTAGCAAACATTCCAGCATCACGCCATGCACGCCCACTTCCTACTGCACCGTTTCCCCATCAAAAGGCAGGCCCTGCGACCACTCAAGAAGCAACCCTCGGCCCTCAAAAATGGCTTGGCACCGCAGCCGACCATGGCCTCCTCGACTGGGCTGCGCGGGGACTTCGTACCAATTCCATGGCTTGCCGTCACGAAATAATTTCTTCCCGCCAACCGCCGCTGGAATTACTGGTGGCAAATGCCACCCATACCCATAGCCGTAAAGATCATTTGGACTTTTGAAGGTTTATTAACCCATTTCTATTGTAATTAATAAATACATTTTAATAATAATTCACGTAAATAGATATACGGCATTTCAGCCTTTTTAAAGAGCCCTGCCTGCCAATTCTTTCGGTGGCCCCTCTTTTTTAGTTGTGAAGTTTCCCCACGGGGCCGTCCAGTCGCTGACAAAGTTTTGGAGGAAGACCGAAAAAAGTGAACCAAGCCCAGACGAGTCCGCTGAGGCTCAGCATTCAAACACGGAGTTGAAGGAATAAAGGTATGGTCTTTAAGTAAACAATCAGATCCTGAGACAGTATGCAAGGCCTTGAACTTACGGCAACTTGGTTTCTGGAACTCCACCATTCCCCTCATGTTCTGGTTCTACCAACCATTCCACTCCTTGGCAGGCACAGCAATTTTGTGGCGCATTCACCTGGAACCGGAGCTAATATGGCCGCATTTATTCAACGCAGGAGGAAATGCTTATACTTCTTGCCAACCGGAATGAGTCACCACTTGCGAACCAATCCGGAACAAAGGCCACCAGCTCGTCCCTCAATCACCCTCGCTCATACCAGGAATATCTCCTACCGTCCTTCTGGCTTTTTCTTCCGCCGCACGACTATTGCCCCACGTACTATTCACCGCAATATTCATCATCCACCATGTTCCGCAGTCTTTCCGCGTCACCCCCCACTACTCCCACCACACTCATGAACACACAATATGCTGACCACACCGACATCGATGCCACCCGCTCGCTTTCGGTGGTGTTTCACATGATTTGAACACGAATCCATTCAACTCTCACTGCTTCCTTATCGCCGCTTGCCGGGGTACTCCAATGGATCTTCTCTGGCCCGGTCGGACCATACCCTTGTCCACAGGACTGCAGTACCTCGTTTGGGGTCGTCCATTCTTAGCTTCCGCGTGGAAGCATGGCTGAATTACATAACATGACGGACACACCAGCAACGACCGCGGTTGCTATCCGATTCAACGGGTCTAGATAATCGACACCCAGTAGATTCCATCTCTGGACGCGGCAAGGCTCTCACGGTGCCTCAACAAGGCCCATTAGTTTTGGGATCTAGCAACACGGTTAGAGAACTTCTGTTGTGAACTCTCTGAAACTTCTCCGCTCAGGTCATCCTTGAGCTATCTTGATTCTACAACAGTAGGAAAGTTCTTGTTATGAAGCGTCTGAAACCATATGGCATCCTGTCCATGGCGAGGGCTTCCAGACGTCTTACAACAGGTAGAAATTTCTTTTGGATATAACTTCTGAAACCGCAAGGTGAAAGCCGGTACGTTTGAATACAGGACCAATCTTACAAGCAGTAGATAATTTCTTTATAACTCTGAAACACATACAGGATATATTAAGGTGTCAACGATCTACAACAAGTATGAAGATTTCTTTATAAAACTCTGAAAACGCTTTCTCCATTTGCCACTTCTTAATCGGCTTTAATCTAACAACAGTAGGAAATTCTTCTAGTAACTCTGGACAACGCAAGAATGTGAAATCGTTCAACAACGTTTATCTACAAACAAGGGTAGAAACTTCTTTATAACTTACTGAAAGCTATATGCCAGGAAGTCTAATTGGCGATTATATCTTGCAATCAGGTATAGAAATTTCTTTATAAGGCTCTGGGAAACCTTTCTCTCCTACCGCACCTTCCCGCATCTCAACAAGTTAGAATTCTTTAATATACTCTGAAACAGTGTAAACGTTCCATCGAAGGACGTTAAATTATACAACAGTAGAAATTCTTATAATCCTCTGAAACTGAATGCGTCGTTGATTTCTCCTCTTATCTACAAACAGTAGAAATTCAGTACTTAATATCTCTCTC
>JGI20225J20221_1002372_pt1 | contig 14317 bp, 11 predicted proteins | sample BioMet4_FD_20221 | JGI IMG/M metagenome (IMG submission 20221) | reverse complement strand
TCAGTAAAGCGTTTTCGCCTTTGGTTTTGGAGTTCTCATAGATTAACCGGTGCTCGAAGTAAGAATTGTTGGTAATTATTAGTATTCGCACGGCAACCCCAACATTTCGCGTAGTTGTAATGGTAGACGCTAAAGTAATATGCCATCGCGTTGCTCTTCCGCTTAAGATACAAAGAAATCTTTTCCCGTTAATGACAGCCGTAAAAAGGTTAATATCAGTAAGTCGAGTCGTTAACCGTCTTCACTTGGTTTGCTTATCAATATTTACGTCGGCGTTACTGAATATGGGTGAGGTCGGTTTACTGTTTTTTTGCAGGGACAAAAGTTCTAATTTTAGGAAGTCGCGCATTGTCATTGAAAATAATTTTACCCTTCAAAGGTATTTGTGCAGTATTTACTGTTTTAGTAAAACTTTGCGCTTTTTAAAAGATACGCCGGTTATAATTTATACCCGTCTCGTTCTAACCACGGAAGGTGTTTCGTGTAAAAGATGGGTAACGTTCGGTTTAATTTCTTTAACTTACAGAGTTCTCACTTTTTACTCCCGTCGTTAATATACGTTTCTTAGTGATAATACCGTATTATACGTTTGAACAATACGGAAGGGGTTTGATACGTAGCTGCCTCCGGTTCAGTAGCCGCGAATAGTGCAACCGTTCTTGTAAACAGGTTTGGGTCAGCCAAACATACTCAGGATCTTTTCAAGTAACTAACGGTATCTTTTGGTGGTCCCCATAGACTCTCATTAGATAGATGTTTTTTGGGGTTAATGATTTCGGTATTCGTCGGTAAGGTTCGGGGTCGCCGCCTAATTTAAAGCCACCTTTATCGTTATGGTATATATCGTATTTTCGTTAGCCGCACCGCGTTTTAACTTGGCTACATATACTAAGTTGTGGCAGTGGACATGGTTATTATTATACCGTTTCCCGTTTTTTCGGGAGATATCGTTGAACTTATACAGTATTGAAAGGATATGACAATAAAAAGAAGAAATCAAAAATAGCTTAGGAACGCGGTCGTGGCATTATAGGAACTTCCGCAAGTCGGTATTGTGCTAACAGGATCCGGTGTGTATGCCAGTGCGGTCGTAAAGGTTTTAAGACAAGGCTTTCATAGTGGAAATCAGATATGCTGTTAGACTAGCCGTCTTTTAATATAATGCACAGAATTGAATGAAGGAATGGGGAATGAGGGCGTCCCTTGTTGACTTCTTATAGGTGAAAAGTCGGCTGTATTAGTATATTGAAATTTTACTCGGTACCGCACCGGTCGTAGTAGTATGGTATTCGTAACACTTTCCGTTTAGTTGGTGGACAGGTCACTTCTACTTTTTTGCGCTTTATCCCGGTACAAGGAACTTTACTGTCGTGGATTTACAAAACTTGACACCCTTAATTCATTGACCCTTATTGTTGTCTAATTACACGCCTTCATTCTATAAGTGCTATGGATGCCTGTGGGTTAAAGGACTTTGATTGAGGTAGTACGAAAAAAAATAGTGGGTAGTCCGGAGTGGAAAAAATAACCAACTAATAATTGCAACACGTACGGAAACAGTTGTCTTAATCAAATAATGGAAACGGTCCCTTATTCAGACTTTTCCAACGGTTTTCGAAAAGTCTTTAAGCCGGACAAAAGTACTAACTTAGTCGAGTTACCTTTAAGTCGGTTTACGACGACTACTTCAAGAGATTCCAGCCGACGAGTTCTAAAAAGGCTGAGTTTATAAAGCGTATGAGCGATATCAAGGACCGAAACAAAAATCCTGGTTATAGTCGCTTTACACAGCAGCTTTTTAAAAGTCAGCTTTCTGACAAGGAATTCAGTGTCTTCCGTGAAAAAATGTTCCGTTTCCCTGGATTCTATGTGCAAAAACGTAGCATCAGACAGTATGAATATCCTTATGCAGCCCATGTCTTAGGTGATGTAGGTGAGGTATCTGATGCTGATATAGAAGAAGATGATTACTATCAGCCTGGTGACTATATTGGTAAACTAGGTGTGGAGAAGGCTTATGAGAAACAGCTGCGTGGTGAGAAAGGAGTTCAGATTCTTCTTCGTGATGCCCATGGGCGAATTCAGGGCAGTTATCAAGACGGAAAGTTTGATAAAAAGCCTGTGGCAGGTAAGGATTTGACATTGAGCATTGATGTTAATTTACAGGCTCTTGCCGAAAGGATGTTGCAAGGAAAGATAGGCAGTGTTGTTGCGATAGAACCTTCGACAGGTGAAGTTCTTGCACTTGTTTCTTCTCCTACTTATGATCCGAGGGGACTTGTTGGAAGAATGAGAAGTAAGACGCATCGTGCATTGTCACGAAATGTGTGGAAACCTCTTCTGAACCGTGCCATCATGGGACAGTATCCTCCAGGTTCAACATTCAAGACAACCCAGGCACTTACATATCTAACAGAAGGTATCATCACACCGTCGACAATGTTCCCGTGTAATCATGGATTCTCATATCATGGATTGCATGTAGGATGTCACGGTCACCCATCACCATTAAATCTAATTGATGCTATCAGTACCTCATGTAACGGATACTTCTGTTGGGGACTTTACCACATGATGAGTAATCGAAGCAAATACAAGAATGTGGAGGCTGCAATGAATGTATGGCGAGACTATATGGTGAGCATGGGATTTGGATATAAGTTGGGTATTGACTTACCTGGAGAAAAGCGAGGACTTATACCTAATTCAACTTTCTATGATAAAGCTTATCATGGATCATGGAACGGACTTACTGTCATCAGTATTGCAATTGGACAGGGTGAGGTGAACCTTACTCCATTGCAGATAGCTAATCTTGGAGCTACTATTGCTAACCGCGGTTACTATTATGCACCTCATGTAGTGAGGAAAGTACAATATGAACCTCTTGATACAATGTATATGCGTCGTCATCGTACGATGGCGAGTGAACGTGCATACAGAGCAGTTATTACCGGTATGAGATCGTCAGCACTAAAAGGAACATGTAAGGCTTTGGCACATCTTCCCTTTACTGTATGCGGAAAGACCGGAACGGCACAGAATAGGGGGCAAGACCACTCTGTCTTTATGGGCTTTGCACCAATGGATAAACCTAAAATAGCCATTGCTGTTTATGTTGAAAATGGTGGATTCGGAGCAGACTTCGCAGTTCCTATTGCGGGAGTGCTGTTTGAACAATATATGAATGGTAAACTATCACCGTCAGCAATGAAGCAGGCGGAAGAATTGCAGAAACGTAGAATTGCTTATGGCTCGCATAACAGATAAACAACCTAGTGTACTTCGTTCACTTGACTGGTGGACAATAGGCATATATATCGCATTGCTAATCTTCGGATGGATTAGCGTGTGCGGTGCTAGCTATACATATGGAGATACTGATATTTTCAGTCTTTCCACACGATCGGGTATGCAGATAGTATGGATAGGAACATCGCTGTTTCTTGGACTTGTTATCTTGTTGCTTGATGATAAGTTTTACGATACGTTCTCTTATGTTATATATGGCATATTCTTATTATTGCTGTTTCTCACAATCTTCAATCCACATGAAATAAAAGGCTCGCGCTCATGGCTCGTATTGGGGCCGTTGCGTCTACAACCCGCAGAGTTTGCTAAGTTTGCCACAGCATTGGCGATATCCAAGCTTATGGGGGCTTATGGTTTTAATATTCATCGTTTGAAGGATTTTGCTGCGGCATGTGCCGTTGTTGTATTGCCAATGTTGTTTATTGTAGCCCAGAAGGAAACTGGTTCAGCTTTGGTTTATTTATCATTCTTCCTAATGTTCTATCGTGAAGGAATGCCTGGAAGCGTTTTGTTTACAGGCTTGGCGATGGTCATATATTTCGTGCTTGGAATAAAATATGAGAATGTAATGCTGTTCGATACTCAGACTTCAGTAGGTAAGTTTATAGTTCTGCTCCTTGTACAGATATTCTCAGCAGTGCTTATCAATGTGTATTGTAAGGACAAAAAGAAAATGTTGATAGTGCTATATTCATGTCTGGGAATTACTTTAATCTGTTTCTTGTTTTCGGTATATGTAATTCCTTCGTTCGATATAGTATGGGTACAACTTATAATTTGTGTAGTTCTTATAGGATACCTTCTTTACAATTGGTTACGTACTCACTTGTCAAGTTACTTCTTTATATTGGCATTTACAATAGGTTCAATCGTGTTTTTCTATTCAGCAGACTATGTGCTAAATAATGTCATGGAGCCACACCAACGTGTACGTATTAATGTGCTGTTGGGGCTCGATGATGATATAAGTGGTGCAGGATATAATGTACATCAAAGTGAGATAGCAATAGGCTCAGGAGGATTGCAGGGAAAGGGATTCCTTAATGGAACTCAGACTAAATTGAAATTTGTTCCAGAACAGGACACCGACTTTATATTCTGTACTGTAGGTGAGGAAGAAGGCTTTCTTGGTTCGGCAGGAGTTTTATGTCTGTTCCTTGCTTTGATATTAAGATTGATGTATCTTTCTGAACGGCAACCGTTTGGCTTTGGACGAATATATGGTTATTGCGTGTTGGGCATATTCCTGTTCCACGTATTTATAAATGTTGGTATGGTGCTAGGCCTGACTCCGGTAATCGGAATTCCGTTACCATTCTTCAGCTATGGAGGTTCCTCCTTGTGGGGATTCACGCTGCTATTGTTTATCTTCCTGCGAATAGATGCAGGAAGAAATCTAGTGCGTACTTAGTGAATATCCAATGTCGCTGATACCAGGAAGTATCTCTCGCTTCATGTTGTGTCTTATGCTTACAACAAGACTGTCACCTTTGTTAAGGCTAACTTTGTCTATGTTGAAATTATATTGATAGTAACTTATCCCTAGTCCTTTGCTATTGCCGTTCTTGTCGATAAGTTGACAGTTTATGGTATCACTTTTTGTGATATGTGATGGAAATACAGTCTGGTCAACAATAAGTGTGAGTCCCATAAATGGATAAGAACTATTGATTCTCAATCCTAGATTAGCAGCAAACACACCTTCTGTATTCATCTTAGGAACTTCAAATTTCAAAGTGTCATTTTTTTCCCATCCAGAAACAGGTGTATGCTGATATTTGTCATACACCTTATTCCCGGTACAGGAACTTATAACAGCAATTGCCGTTATAATTAATATCGTAGAGATGCTCTTTCTCATCTTATGTTATCCTTCTTGGCCGTTGTTCTCAACTTTAGGTGGATAGTTTCTTCTTCGGTTATTATTACGTTGAGGACGGTAGTTGCTTTTGTTATTATCAGCATTACCATTTTCAGCGTTGTCTACCTGAGGTTTAATGTTATTAGGAACATTGCGGTTCTTATTTTTCTTCTTTCGTTTAGAACTGTCAAAACGGTTGATATCGTCTTCAAGCAAATCTTTATGCTTTTTCGGTGCTTTTGCCCTATCATTTTCAAGAAGCGATAATGGCTTTTCACCGTGTCTATTCATATCAATAATCTCATGCGCACGCTGTGCAGTAATTGTCTCCAAATTAGCTGCCATATTCTTGTCGGTAGAGTAGGTGATGAGTCCTGAAAGAATATCACTCTTGAACAAATGATAATCGTTGTCCATGGTTTGTAATATGATTTCTCTACTAGGAACCTTCTTTCCTGCTTCAACGTATCCGTCAACCTCATAGTTAAGGCAACATTTCAGTTTTGCACACATTCCTGCTAGTTTCTGTGGATTCAGTGATATGTCCTGAAAACGTGCTGCATTGGTGCTAACGCTCACAAAGTTCTTCATCCATGTGGCGCAGCATAGCTCACGTCCGCAAGGGCCTGTACCGCCGATTCGTCCAGCTTCTTGTCTGGCACCAATCTGCTTCATCTCTATCCTTACGTGGAAAGCGGCAGCTAAATCCTTAATAAGTTGTCTAAAGTCTACTCTCTCGTCAGCGATATAATAAAAAATGGCTTTGTTTCCGTCACCTTGATATTCCACATCACCAATCTTCATTTGTAGATTAAGATTCTTTGCAATCTGGCGGCTTTGAATCATTGTGTCGTGTTCACGTGATTTTGCTTCTTCGTATTTTTCAATATCAACAGGTTTTGCAATACGGTAAATACGCTTTATATCATCGGCAGATTTCAGGTTAGCCTTTTTTATCTGCAACTTTACCAGTCTTCCTGTAAGAGTTACGATACCTATATCATGTCCAGGAGTTGATTCTACGGCAACGATGTCGCCTTTCATCAAATCCAGTCCGTTAACGTTATGATAATATCCTTTACGTGTGTTCTTGAATTGAACCTCAACGAGGTCTGTACTCTCTGCGTTACCAGGAACATCAGCCAACCAGTCACAAGTGTTGAGTTGTCTATCCTGTCTACCGTAAGCTCGGCAGCAGAGTCCGTGGTCACAGCCCTTAGAGACCTTGAATTTCATATTTTTATAATCCATACGAATTGTTATTTTCTAATTAGTAAAACAATCATTTGCAGAGCCAGATCGAAAAAAACAATCTTTCCGTTGGCATTCTGCCCTATATCTCTTCTTGCCTTCTGCAATAGTTCTGAGATCTCTATCACATTGGCTTCGTTAATGAATCTTGCAAATTTGCTAGAGAAGTTCTCCTCCTCTTGAGTCATATAGCACAACTCCGATTGCTTAAAGTTATACATGAAATTTTCTCTTACCATTCTAGAGAAATAGTTAAGCATGCGACGCTGCTTTTCTCTTCCATAGCTTGTAGATGCAATCTCACTCCATTTCTTTAGTTCCTTGATGTTGCGTTGATACGACAGTCGCATAAACATTATGAACATGTCGAGGAATTGACGGTTTTCGTTTCCTGCATCAAGATTTTCTAGTGCGCGCATCCAGTTGCCGTTAGCTATACGTGCAATTCTGTGTGCAATGTCTTGGTCTAGTCCACGTCGTTCAGTTAAAGCTTTTTCTATGGCATTGTCATCAATCTTCTTTATGTCTATTCTTTGTGTACGGCTTTTTATAGTGTCAAGCAGTATTTCTGGTTCTTCGCAAACCATTATGAATACCGTCTTGTGTGGCGGTTCTTCCAATAGCTTCAATAGCTTGTTGGCACATTCGGCATTCATCCTCTCCGGGAGCCATATAATACTGACTTTATATCCACCCTGACTTGATTTCAAACTCATCTTTCGAGTAAGTTCGTCGCTTTCTCCCGCACCAATAATAGCTTGCTGGTTGGCTGCATCCATTTTAGCGAGCCAGTTATCCATAAAGAAATATTGACTTTCTGAAATCATTTCATGCCATTCTCTAGTAAAGTCGTCACTAATCATTTTGTGATCGGCAGACATGCCTGCTGGTTTAATAACAGGATAAGTGAAGTGAAGGTCTGGATGTTCCCAATTTTTCAGCATCGCTTCGGCGTTCTTTATTGCCATAGGGTCACTCAATAATGATTTTTCTCCGTCACGTTCACCTAAGAGGTATGACGCGAAAGCCATTGCAAGAGCCATTTTACCGCTTCCCAACGGACCGCATAGCATCATGGTACTCGGTACTCGTTGTTCTTCAACAAGTTGTCTGAGTCTTCCAATTGCCTCTTCCTGACCTATAACATCACTGAACTTCATCTGTCTATAATATTTCCTTAGCTATTTCCTTTACGCTGTCTACTGCTGAAACTGTGTAGAAATGGATAGTTTCAAATCCTGCGGCATAGAGTTCTTTGCATTGTTGTATGCCCCATTCTATACCTAATTTCTTTGCGTCATCATCAGTCTTGCATTTTATTACTTCCTCAGCCAGAGCTTCTGGTAAATCGCATCTGAATGTTCGTGGTACGATTGTTAACTGTGAAAGTTTTGCTAAAGGTTTTATTCCTGGTATGATAGGAATGGTGACGCCCATTTCTCTCGCCCGTTTTACGAAATCAAAAAACTTATCATTGTCATAAAACAGTTGTGTTACAGCATACTGCGCACCAAGATCCTGTTTCATTTTCAGGTATTTAATGTCCATTTCCAAATTAGGAGCTTCTTCATGTCGTTCTGGATAAGCGGCTACACCAAAAGTGAATTTCTCACCAGGATGCTTGATAGGAGTCCCATCGTTGAAGAAACCATCGTTGAAATTGTTAACCTGTTCAATAAGTTCTGTTGTATGTGTATACCCACCTTTAGTAGGGGTAAATATTCTGTCATCTTTAGCCTTGTCACCACGAAGCAGTAATAGGTCTTCTATACCAAGAAATTGTAAATCAAGTAGTTCGTACTCAATGTCTTCAGCACTGGCTCCACTACAAATTATGTGTGGAATCACTGGAATATTGTATTTATTTCTTATAGCAGCAGCTATAGCTATTGTTCCTGGACGTCTACGCACCCTGTTGCGTTCAAACTGTCCATTAGGAAGTTCTTTATAGACATATTCGCTATGATGAGTGGTAATATTTATATAAAGCGGGTCGAATACTTTTAGCTTGTCAATTGTCGCAAACAGATTTTCTGTGCCGTTTCCTTTTAATGGAGGCAGCACTTCAAATGATAATTTTCGTTTACCCTTATTCTGGTTTATTATTTCTATTACTTTCATGTTTGTCGGGCGCAGGTACAATTTGTTGCAAAGTTAGTAAAAAACTATATAAAAAACGAAGAAAATAATAAAAATGACGTTAACGGTCTTTACAATATAATCCTTATAATATTTATATTTTTATAGCACAAGTATTTGCATATTAGTCTTCGATACTAATACTAGTAAATTTTTAGAATATTTTTCGTTATTTCTTTAACTAGTAATACTACTCTAAGGTTGGCATTAAGCAAAAACCATAAGACCTATAATATGTGTATTGTGGATATAAACTTCCCGAAGTAAAATTTAAGTATATAGCATTTGATGGTGAAGATGTACCTACAGACCAATAATAACCATTGTCATATATATAACCAGCGTCACCAGAGCCTTGTCTCAAGCCCTGTGTAGGAAAAAATATGATATCACCGTTATTATTATTTGGATTGCATAAAAAATGCCAGCCATGATTAAAAATTCCTGATACATTTGATAAGGAAAAACCTGTGTAAGCATTAGAACTAGGGACTCTATAACCGCTTGGCGATGGATCATAAATTGTCTTAATTATACTTAGGTCATTTCCTTTATTCCAAAGTTCTAAAGAGCCATTTCCTATTGATGTATTGAACATGTTAGGGTGGAGAATCACGTCTTTAATATCAGCACTACTTAATGTTTGTCTTGGGTTATACATATTATCGTAATAAGGTTTATCACTATTTACCCCATCACTTGGCAAAATAGGATCCTTACGTCCATATTGATAGTATGGTAAATTTAAATTATACGTATAGTTACCTGTAATCTGAGGAATGCTAATATTTGCAGTTTCACCCTCTGAATCCGATTGTTTAACTGTTATATTAAATCTTCTGAACTCGTTGCCTACACGAATTTCGGGATCACAATAACCAAGAGGCACTTCCATGAATTTATTTATTGCATCGGATGCATTATGTACTTCATAAGTTTTCATTAAAGTATAGTCTGTTACCCAAATATGCCAGCTCCACATTATGTTGCCATCCTTATCTCTTATTGCTATTAAACTGTTACCTTGGCAAATATTACTACGCTCTATATCAAATTCCATACTATGATTATCGTTTGATAGTTTAAGTGATGATGGAGTTATAAGATTAGGCGCATCTTGCCATACTATACACGCATCATATGGAATATTTGCACCTCCGTTGGTTTCATAGATATATGGACTTGTTATCTGTTTGCCTTGATGATCTACAAACGTGGAAGAATTATATGAATTCGTATTGTATGTTTTGTCACCATTTAGTGCATTACCATAAACCAAAGGTAAAGAATAATGCCCAGGAGCATGTATTACATAGCAGTTAGCTGTCTGCTTGCCATTTGCCAAGTCACAACTGCCGTCTGAAGCTTCACGAAGTATTTTTGTATGCGTACTATTTTCAACAGTACTTCTATACTGTGGTTTTGTGGTTGAAGATGAGGCAGAAGCAACCGTAAAATTTATATTTTCTCCAGATATACTACCATTGCTACTTGCAGTAAAGGCTGTTACTACTGAATTGGCAGAACTGTAAACGTTGGTTCCTTTTATTCCATTTTCATCATATGAATATGTTGCAGTCCAAGGAATGGCAACTTGACTGCCATAATATGTCTGTTTATAACTATTTATGTTTAACATGTCTGTCCCACCACTATAGTTAAGAGATGTTGATGCTGGGGAAACAGACAAAACATAGTCTGTATTTACATCTGCAGTTGATAAATAATAAGTTACAGTATATCCTTTTAGCCATGTGTCATTATCAATGCAAGCCTTTAATACATGTTCTTGACCATCATCTATTGTTACAGCAAGAGTCGCATTAACAGGTACTTTTTGCGGTATCATCATGAATATATCATCATCATTGTTCAATATAATATTACTATCTGTGGCTTTTATTGGTATGTCTTTAGTAAGGCTGAATGTTGTCAGTGTTTTTAAATTTGTCCAACTTTCTGTCTGATATAAATAATCAGCCTCACCATAAACGTTTTGTATTTCAATTTTTTTGATAGTCCCAGGTGCCATTTGTTTACCTATTGCAAAACGAATAGCTGTACAAGCATGGTCAAAAGTTACAGAATCATTCATATTGAAGTTTCCTGGTACATCAATGTTTCCGTAATCGCCAATACCAGTTGATGTATCATTACGTGTAACAAGCAAATCATTTTGATCAGTTGCACTAGCTGGTACTGAATAATGGAATGTTGGCCAACCTGATATGGCAAAGCCTGAAAGTCCTGTTGCGTGATATGGTGCGTATGCAAAAAAACAACAATTTTTACCAATACCAGGCCAGAATTCTGTAGTTTTCCATTTCATGGTTTTGTAAACCTTTTCATCAGAGTATGTAGAATTTATAGATGATGCAACTGTTGCCCAAGTATTATTGTTTGGATAAAGGTACGTATATAGACTATAAGAGTCGTAAAAATTATTTGTTGTAATTGATGTACCACGTGTTGATACATTATTAGTCTGTTTCGGATGTATTCCTGGTGTTGTTGTATACCTCAAATAGATTGTTTTGTTGTTTATACTAACTTTTGAGGTATGAATAGGCGGAGCTAGTAAGTTCGCACCTGTGCGACTCTTTGCACTAGCAAGATTCTCATTCATAACATTAACACTACCTGGCAAACCAATCCCCTCTTGAGTACCATTGTTGTCAACAAAATATTCTGTACATGCAGTAAAGGTGGTAATGACAACAATCAAGGAGCAATATACCAAAAAAGAAATTTTTCTCATGCGACTTTAATAAAAAATATGAACTTAATGAATATAAAGCTTATGGAGTAGTAGTCAATCCTTTGAATACGACAGGAATTACATATTCTGTACGTACTGGGCGTCCCTTTTCTGTTCCAGGTTTCCATTTAGGCATTTTCCTCATAACGCGAAGTACTTCGTTATCACAATCTGGATCCAATGACTTTACAATTTTTATATCAGAAATTGTTCCATTTTTGTTTATAATGAAACTTACTACAACCTTTCCGTCAATTTTCTTTTCTTCTGCAGATTTAGGATAATGAAGATTACGAGTAAGCCATTTCATATATTCTGTGGCACCTCCAGGAAATTCTGGTAGCTCTTCAATCACTCTAAACAATATCTTATCAGTGTTAGCATTAACACCATTGTGAGTAGTCGTTTTATTAGCAAAACCAGTAGTGTCAGCTGGTATGTTTACTGAATTTGACGCTGTGCCTTTTGCTGCGTCACCGCTATCAGTAAGTCCAGAAGATGTAACGTCTTTGTCGGCCATGATGACTGGCGCTGTATATGCAGTGCGTTTGCCATCTTTTTTTGATATCTTTTTATGCTCAACTTTAAGCAGCTTAGGCGCAGATAACTTATATTTATTTTGGGCAGGTTTCATTTCTGACAATACTTGATCAAGGTCCATGTCATATTTTTCCTTTGGGGTGAAAAGCATAACTATTAACATAAATAAGAACGGCAATGCAACAATCGTCACCAATGCAATCATCACAATTGTATTGCGACGTGCAGAATTGATGCGCAACTTGTATGCACCATACGTGCAGAATTGATGCGCAACTTGTATGCACCATACTCTTTGTTCTTCCCTTCAAAGATTATATCACACCATTCTTTGGATGTCATGTCAATTTTTCTCATCCCAATATTTACCTTGTTATGATATGGCTTTTGCCTATTGTGTCAATTGCCCGATTTCAATTAATATTATATATTTTTTATAAATGCATGCGAATATAGTTATTTTTTCACATCAAAGAAAAAATATCGTTGTTTTTTCACTTATTTTATACGCTTTGATCTAGTTTGACTTATCTTTGTAGCCAAAATATCAAGTAAAATGGATATACAACACGCAAAGCTTATAGCCGCTATGACGGAATATGATAAAGGCGACGCCATGAGGATTCAGCATTTTATGAAAGTGCATGATTATGCCGTCACAATAGGAACTTTAGAGGGGATAGGCGAAAATCTTATGTCGATTCTTGAGTCTGCAGCAATATTGCATGATATAGGAATACATATAAGTGAAGAAAAATATGGATCATCTAATGGTAAATACCAAGAGAAGGAAGGACCGGAAGAAGCTCGTAAACTTCTTTCTTCACTAGGAGGATATAGTAATCAACAAATAGATAGAATATGCTATCTTATAGCTCATCATCATACATATAATAATATAGATGGTCTTGATTATCAAATTCTTGTTGAATCAGACTTTCTTGTAAATATATATGAAGACAATCTCATCTCTCAAGCTATAGAAAATGTTCGGGCGAAAATATTCCGCACAAAATCAGGACTAGACTTGCTGGATAATATGTATAATGTAATCACAGAACAATCTTGAAGCTTATATTTTAAAGTGAAAAAGCGAGAATAAACAGTCTTGCTGTCTTAAAATAATCACTAATAATTTAAAATATTATAAACGGAGTAAACATTTTATTGTTTTATGCGTCTAATAATTATATTTGCAACCATAATGAACTTAAAATTTATAGATATGAAGAAAAAAGTTTTGATGCTAACACTTATAGCTGGAACATTGCTAATAAGCAGTTGTGCAAGCAAAAAGGAATTGCTGAATTGCCAGACAGAAAACAAAGAACTGTCTTCAAACTATCAGGATTCTAAGGAGCAGCTTGCTGCAAGTAAGGCTCGTGTGGCTAGTCTTGAAGATCAATTGGCACAGCAGAAGCGAGATTATGCATCTTTGCAGGGATCTTTAGATAAGAGTCTGACAAATGCAAACTCAAACAATATCAACATCTCAAAACTTGTTGATCAGATAAATGAGAGTAACCGCTATATTCGCCACTTGGTTGAGGTGAAGAGCAAGAGTGATTCTCTTAACTTGGTACTCACCAACAACCTGACACGTTCTTTAAGCAAGGACGAGATGAAGGAAGTTGATGTACAAGTGCTGAAGGGTGTTGTTTATATCTCTCTTGCAGACAACATGCTTTATAAGAGTGGAAGTTATGAAATTAACGACCGTGCTGCAGAGACATTGAGCAAGATTGCTAAAATCATTATGGACTATAAGGACTATGATGTACTGATTGAGGGTAACACCGATAACGTAGCAGTTAACCCTACGGCTCCGAGCATGAAGAATATTCGTAATAACTGGGACCTTTCNGCACTTCGTGCATCTAGTGTTGTTCAGTATTTGCAAGATCATTATGGTGTAGATCCAAAACGTCTCACTGCTGGTGGACGCGGCGAATTTAATCCTATCGCTACAAATGATACTGAAATCGGAAAGCAGCGTAATCGCCGTACTCAGATTATTATCACTCCAAAGCTAGACCAGTTTATGGACTTGATAGATAAGGCGCCTGAAGATAAATAAGTATATTAAAAGGTAAAAAGGTTATATAAATGGTGTAGGACTCAATAAAAATGAGTTCTGCGCTATTTTTTTGTTTTCATTGCTTGGATAGCATATTTAATGCAAAAGCTATCAATTAACAACAATTCGGTAGCTTTTTTCGTTAATATGAAATCTTTTTTCTAAATTTGCAAACACTATTGATAATTTAAGTATAGCTTTTATGGAAAAGATTAAAATGACCACACCATTAGTGGAAATGGACGGTGACGAGATGACACGTATTCTTTGGAAGATGATCAAGGATGAACTGATTCTTCCTTTTGTTGACTTGAAGTCTGAATACTACGATCTCGGTCTGCCCAACCGTGATAAGACTAATGATAAAGTAACAATAGAT
>JGI20225J20221_1003773_pt1 | contig 14333 bp, 10 predicted proteins | sample BioMet4_FD_20221 | JGI IMG/M metagenome (IMG submission 20221) | reverse complement strand
AAAGCATGAGCGTACGGCCGCTGCTACGACAACGCCAGGATGGAGAGCTTTTGCCCGACGCTGAAGAAGGGGAAAAGGCTTTATCGAATCCAGGACGGAGCAGATGCCCATGGGCACAGGTTAAGGCATCTGTCGGTTACATCATGACCTACTAATAACCGCCAGCGAATCCAATACTGCGAACCCCGGCGGTTCTGCCGCCGGCACATATCGTTCAGGCCGCCAGCAGGCCTGGCCGCATAAGCTGCAGATTTTGGGTGTTCCACACCTCTGCACGGGTTCTTGACTTCTCAATGTGCCAAAACGCTTTACACCACGGAGTGGATGGGAGATGTACAATACCATGCAACGGACAGATCAGCCTGGCGGATTTCAGACAGCCAGTGGGGATGCCATCTGAAAGAGGGGACATCGCTGGGTGAAGGGAAGGCGCAGACATTCCCTGGTCAGGAAATCGAACAGCGCTATGGCCGCCCTGTTTTACCAAGCCGGAAAGGCAACGTGGCAAAGCCGGCTGCGCTGCCCATGGGAGCCTGATCATCCAGGCGGAGTACGGCTACTCAGATTGGAAGAAACTACCCTGCGCAGATTCAGGAGACAACCCTATTTGCAGTATTTCTGCGGCTATCTCGGACTATGACACTCCCAAGTTGCCCTTTTTGGATCCGTCCCGCTGGATGGTGTATTTCCGGCAAGCGCCTGACCGCGGAGATCCCGGCCGAGATCAATGAGATGATCCTGAGTTACTGTGCAGAAGGAAACGCCTTCACGAGGATGGATGACGGACGCGAAATGGCGGGCAAGCCCGGCGCCCACCGTGATCGTGGACGCCACCTGCGCGCCCTCCAACATCCGCTACCCTCAGGACGCATCGCTTCTCAACGAGGCTCGGGAAAACACAGAAAAGCTGCTGGACGAGCTGTATGATCCGGCCGACGGGAAAAAGCCCCGCACCTACCGCGCTCAGTCCGGACGCTCTATGAGCAGCAGAAGTACATGTACGACCAACGCTGCCACACGGTTCCAGACAGAATCGTCAGCGTCAGCCAGCCTTTCCTACGCCCCATTGTGCGGGGCAAGGCGGGAAAGCCCGTAGAATTCGGCGCGAAGCTGGACATCAGTGTGGTGGATGGCTGGACGAGACTGGAGCGCTTCTCCTTCGACGCCTACAACGAGGCGGGGAATCTTGCTGCCATGGCAGAACGATTCCGGGAGCGGGAGGGGCATTACCCCAGCCGGATTTTGGCGGACAAGATTTACCGCAACCGGGAAAACCTGCGGTTTTGCAAAGAGCGCGGCATCCGGCTCTCCGGTCCCGCGCTGGGCAGGCCGAAGAAGGACGAAGTCCGAAACAAGACGCAGGATTTCCTGGACGAATGTGAGCGGGTGGAAGTGGAGCGGCGGTTCAGCCTGGCCAAGCGCAAGTGCGGATTGGGACTGATCATGACAAAGCTGCGCCAAACCATCGCCCACAGCGTTGCCATGTCCATTTTGGTACTGAATCTCAGAAAGATTCAGTGCGCACTGCTGCGGCTGCTTGCGTTTTTGGTGCTATGGTTGGTCCCGCAGAAAAAGCAGCCTTTGTTCAGTTGACATTATATAATCGTTGGTCAAACATGATTGTAGTAGTATTATTTTTGCGCATGTTGCATTCTATCTTATAATGATATATTATAAAATATAAGATATTAAAAGCAAAAAACTTATGGGTTCGATTTGTTTCCGCTTTTTTAAAGTTTTAACGCTAAAGTTCCGCTGTTCAGCAGATGGAGAGGATGCATATGACGCTTAAGCAGATTGAATATTTTCAGATGGTAATATCCAAAGGGAATATTTCCTCTGCCGCAGAGGAGCTGTTTATATCCCGCTCGGTGGTATCCAGAGCACTTGCCGAATTGGAGGATGAATTTCAGACAAGTCTCTTCATTCGCTCCAAAAACGGCGTAATTCTAACGGAAAGCGGGAGGATGATCGCTTGCCTTTTTCGAGAATTTACCTCTTGTTATACGACTACCAAGGATCGCGTCCGCCAGTTGGATTCCAAAGAAAGAAGACATACACTTCATCTGGGGATCACACCTACGAACGCCTATCATCTGTTCTCCTTGTATTTTAATGACTTTCGCAGTCAATTCCCCGAAATAGGTCTGAAAGTGAACGAGTATGGCGCCAACGACGCATGGAAGCTCCTGATGGACGGAACCGTCGATGCGTTTTTTACTCCCGCGAGAACATTGGACCATAATATGTTCGGCAGTATCAATCTTTATCAGACGAATATTATGCTGGGAGCACCGTTAGGCTGTGCCATTGTCGAAAAAAGATCTTTGGGGATATCAGATATTCTGGATTTACCACTGGGTTATTTAAATGCACCGATGCCGGTGGAGAAAATACTGAACGCATGTTTTCAAACATTTGACAAGAGTCCCAAGGTGGTTCTCCGCACCTCCGATCAGAGGCTGCTTCGCGAGTTAAACGCCAGCGGGGTTATCTACACCATTCTTCCCAGCGACATATTGGAAACCTGGCCCGGCGTGGGAAGGGTTCCTCTGGATTTTTTTCCAACCAGCATGCATCACCTGGTATGGAATAAAGCGCTGGCGCACGACGAGATGTTCGAGTCTTTTTTGGACTTCATGCAGGCCAGATCTATTGTTGGATAGGATATGCGCCAAGCGGCTTATTTACGAAAGATAAAGCCAAGGCTGTACGAAAAGAACGGGCTGGTCGGTGAGTATTCCGGGACAGCTCCGTTTCACATTAGGTGCTCGCAGCAGCAACCAGCGTTTGCCAGAATCCATCGTGTTTTACCAGATGGGAAATTTAAAAGCTTTGCGCATAATACTCTTGAGGTAATTTTTTGGGGAGGCTGGCGCCATGCTTCGTTGCCTTGGCCGTCTTTTTCTGCTCTAACCATTTTTGGAAGTCCAGGTTGAGGTGACCTCCCTCTTTTTTTCCACCTGTTTTCTTTTGCCAAGTTTGCTTATCCGTTATAGAGTCCATTTACTGATTTGGCTCCTCAGCGCTTATTCCCTGGTAAGACGGATCTTTCGCCTCAAACTTGGCGTTGCGGGGCAGGGGAACATCCTGGCCAACCAGGATATCCTGCACTTTGCGGATATCGACCGTATGAGCGTTCGCTCCGTCGGCCACTGCAACAGCGGCGGCCACGCCAGCGGCCTGACCGGTCCCCACGCACTGCGGGATCAGGTTCAGCCAGTCAATTGCAATCCCATCCGCTGAGAAATGACGCCCGGGGCACAGCAGGTTTTCAACCTTCTGAGGCAGAATTGACCGGTAGGGAATTTCTACCGGGCCGCAGTCGTTGACCTGGCAAATCGTGGAGTGCCAGGCGATGACGTCCTCATGCTGCTTGGCAAAGGCGAAGTCGTTCGTGGACATCACATACTCGCCTACCAAACGACGGCTGCAGCGGGTGCCCAGCTGCGGTGCAATGTCATAAAGGTAGGCGTTCCGAAACGCGATGGGTACCGCTTTCTGAAGATATTGCAGCACATCCCGCATGGTATTCCGGGTATTCATCTCCGTCTCCGTCTGATCTTTTACGCAGGTGCAGTCCCGGTTCGGATGCCAGTTATTGACCCAGCACATATCGTTCTGGTTACTGGGGAGCGGCAGGCAGCGGAACCCTGCGACTCGCTGCAGACCCGCGCGCAGGGCATTCATCTCGTCCGGATGGAGCTGCTGCCACTCGTAATACGCGTCCCAGTTAATCCCCCCGATCCGCCAGACCAAGGCCGTGGTATTGGCCCGGGTCACCTGATCGGCCATGCTTTCAAAGGGAGCCTCTGTCTGAGAGTACAGATCTCCGTCCCCGGTGGCGTCGATGACAATTTTGGCCAGGATTGCCTTGCGGCCTTCCTTGCTCTCGTAAATCACGCCTTTAATTGTATTGCCCTCCATGATCGGCTTTGTGCCCCAACTGTGGCACATCACGCGAATGGCATCCCTATGTTCCAGCAGCATTTTGTCCAGCTCAATTTTCAACTGATTGGGCTCAAAGTAGACCGCCCGCACGAGACAGGAAGCCTTGCAGCCGCCATAACCACCGCGGCTGACACAGTCGTGAATGGCGCGCCACGGATGCAGCAGGGCGGGGTCTGTGCAGCCGATCTCATCCAGAGCGGGGGCTCTCACGGCACCCGGAATCTTTTCCATACGGCTGAACCACTCTTCCTGCAGTCCTCTGACAAAGGACTTATTGTACCAAGAAAGATTGGGGACCATAATGACATAACCGCCCGTTACGTCACCGCCCATGTATCCATATCGCTCCAGAAGGATGATGTTCTTTGCACCGGCTCTGGCCGCCGCAACCGCGGCGGAATGGCCGGCAGACCCGCCGCCTACCACAAGAATATCACATTCGGCCTGCACGGGAATATTCCGGCCCGGCTCCTGATAGCTTTTGCTCATAAGAAACTCCTTTTGCTGATTGATTGACTTTCATTAGAATATGTAACCAAAGATAATACAGATCAAGCTTGTCATTACGATGAAAATAGCATTAGTGACAACGCCCTTTGTGAAGATAAACTTGTTATTCATTTCCTCACGCCCCAACAGAATGGGAGCATATGCAATTGCGCCATTGGTCAAGAAGGCGCACATTCCGGATAAAATCGTTGCAACGCCCAATATGGAGGCATTTCCCGCATGGTTCATCTGCAGCGTACACGCAAGGGGAATGCAGATCGCATTAATTGTGAAGCTGACTGGCATTCCGTTTGTGAAGTTAGTAAAGACCGTGGAGACAACCACACAGAGAATCACCAGAACCGGCCAGCTGGCATTGTTGAGGATGGGGCCAAGACCGGTAGAGATGGCCGCCTTGATTCCCAGATCGTCAGATGCGATTGCCGCGCCGCAGATGGTAAAGCATCCGGCCACGGCGATGATTCCCCACATCGTTTTGGACTGGAGGAGCTTGATGCCGTCAATATAAGGCTTTCCTTCCTTATCCCGCATGAAGCAGAGAATTGCATAGAGGACAACCCAAACCCATGTCGACCCGATCTTATTATACATGGCATAGACCGCAGAACCCTTCGGCAGAACCATTCCGGCCAGTAAAAAAACAATACCAAAAATCATAAAGCCAAGGAGAACCTTTTGCTTGCTGTTCAATTTTGTGTCTGAAGCATCCATGCTCAACTTCGTTACGTCAAAATCCTTCAGCGGCGTAAGATCGGTTTTCCATACAAATTTAATAAAAAGAGCATAGAACAAAACGAAAATAAATATGCACAGTGTAGCGGTAACCAGATATGCTACATTATCAAAATGAAGGCCGCCAGCTTCCATGATTCCACTGATGATGGCAATGGAGGAAAGATGAACTCCCTTAAACGGCAGGATATAAGCACCCATTGCTGCAATGTAAATGCCGAGCAACAATTCACGCTTTAAGTCGCTGTCCTTTTTAATATTGCACATTTCGCAGATGCTGTCCAGAATAGGATACCACAGCAGCAGCATGGTGGTGGGACTGCTGACCAATGCGGCACAGATCAGCACGGTCATGAAAAGAGCGATGACAAAGCGCATGGGATGGCCCTGCAAGGCCTTGATTCCCAGCGCTTTTCGGCTGAGAACGTGTACTGCTCCGGATTCAGTCACGGCCCCGGTTAAGGCCATAACCCAGATGATCTGCTGTATCACTGAATTACCAAACCAGGCGGCAAGCAGATCACTTGCAGACATGTAGTTGCAGATAACCATGGCGAAGAGACCCAAAATCGCAGGCCAGAAAATCTCATTTGTGGCAATGGTTGAAATCAAAACGCCAAAGAAAATACCAAGAATACTCATTCCAACTGAAGTGATTCCTGCAAAGGGAGGGATGATCACTCCAAAAAAGAACATCAGGCACATTGATATAAGAGACCACACGTAATATTTTGTGTTTTTATGTGTAATAGTTGCAACAGTAGAACTGGACATAACTTTATCCTCCCAATTAACTGATTGAATATTTTTCCGTTCCCGATTCGATTGTCCTGTTGCTCAGAAAATTAACTCCCTCGCTATCTCTACCTTTCATCTCGAATTATGTTGCTTCCGTACGGATTCTACAATTTAACTATAACTTGCGATCTGTATTCCGTAAAGAACGGAATCCGCGCATGATGTGACATTTATGCTTCTATTTGACTGCAAAACAGCAAAAAATGAAGGAAATTATTGTGATTTTAAACAAATATGAATAAGCAAATTGAATAACACGGCACTCGCTCCAACAGAAAAGAGCGAGTGCCGTGCCTCCGTGCTTAAAAAGTCACCGACTGCTATGGTTCAGCATGTCGGTTTTGTGTGATCGGAATCAGACTTGGGGGCGGACGGTGATTCGGTAGATTACAGCCGGAAGGCGCCGACACTGTCCTTTAGGCTGCCGGCCTGAGCTGAAAGTTCTTCGCTGGCTGCTGCGCTCTCTTCTGAAAGGGCGGCGTTGGCTTGAGAAACCTGTGAAATCTTTTGAATTTCATTCCCCACCAGTTCTACCGCAGAAACCTGCGTGTTAGACGCCAAAGCGATAGAGGAAACAAATTCCGTTGCTTTTATGACTCCTGAGGCTATTTTGTCCAGAGAGACAGCGGTATCCTTGGCGATTGTGATTCCTGCCTCGATTTTCACAAGAGAGGTTTCAATTAATTTGCTGGTTTCTTTTGCCGCGTCGGAGGATTTTTCTGCAAGATTTTTCACCTCTTCCGCCACGACGGCAAACCCTTTGCCGCTTTGGCCTGCCCTGGCGGCCTCCACCGCCGCGTTCAGCGCCAAAATATTGGTCTGAAATGCAATATCATCAATTGCTTTTATAATTTTGCCGATACTGCTGGATGACGACCCGATCTCTTCCATCGCTTTCAGCATGGCCGACATCTGCAGATTACCCGCTTCGGCGTCACCCTTGATGCTTTGGGAAAGCTCGTTGGCAGACTGAGCGTTCTGCGCGTTTTGAATGGACTGCTCCGTAATCTCCTCCAGTGAGGCCATCAGTTTTTCAATTGCTTCCGCCTGCATGGTGGCTCCCTGAGAAAGAGATGAGCTGGAGTCGGCGACGAGCTTCGCACCGGAGTCGACTTGATTGGCGGCAGAAGCAATAGATGACGCTAAGCCATGAAACTTCAGGACGAGTTCGCAGAGCGCTTCCCCAAGGACATCCTCCGGAGAATTGACGGTTACCGTCGTTGTCAAATCACCATTTGCAATGCATCGTGTTTCTTTGGCCTGGCGAATCATATTGACGGCGATTTTGCTGTTTGAGTCAGCCAGCATGCCAATTTCGTCTTTTCGATATTTCAGCAGCTTTGCCCCGCTGCCCAGCACCTTTCCCATGTTGATATCACCAATGGCCAACAGTTGTCCGGACGCTACAAAAGTATGAATCGGTCGGCAAATTATATCAGATATGTATTTATTTAGAATCACGGCAACCGCTAGAGATACGGCCATTGCAACGGCCAGAATCAGGATTGGCAGCAAGAGAGAGTTTTTGGGGGTTGCAAATAGAATTAAATTGAGAATGCCCAGGAGACCGATCATGATTCCCAAAGCTGCAATAGTGAAAAAACCGATGGAAAGTTTTTTAGAAATATTTTGATCTTCCAACCATTTTAAAATGGATTGTTTTTCTGGTCGCTCACTTTTATTCACAATATCCAACTCTTTTCATAGTAGTATTTCACTTCTAAATATCAAATGTAGAATGGTCGATGTTTCATACGGAACAAATTACAGATTCCTTTATGGTGTATGACGAATCGGGAATTCCTTTTTACTTTAGATAGCTTTATCAAAGTTTGTAAAGAAGTAAATTTGAACAGCAAGTGCTATTTTTGCTACGCAACGTCATATTATTGAAGGTGGATCTGCAACATAAAAACTGCTCCGAATAAAAATTTATCCGGAGCAATTTATCGGTATTGATTGCGGTATTCTTTCTGCCGCTTTACATAGGAGTTGGATCAGATGGAAAACAACTGCTGGTTTCAGATGTGATTTGCAACTTCAAAAGCATCCCAGATGGCACTGTGAATATTACGAAATTCCTTGCAGTCCCCGACGGCATAAATTTCCGCTGCATCCTGCATCTTCTCAAACAGCGTTCTGTCCGGGTTGAATCCGACCGCCAGAATGACGGTGTCAGCCAAGATGTCCTCCTCCGCTCCCGTATCGAGATTTCTGACCATCAGGCCGGTTTCGGACGTTTCAACGGCAGATGTGCGGCACAGAACTTTTGTCCCATAAAAGGGGACGAGCCGTTTGAGCATCTCGCTGTTTGCCGAGCACAGCGGTCCGTTTACGGCAAGCAGCTGGTCCAGAGACTCCACAATGGTGACCTTCCTGCCCAGATCTTTGGTCAGCCACAGCGCCAGCTCACAGCCANAGTCTTCTACTGCCATGCTTGCAAGAAAACCTACTAACGGTGCCACGGTGGCCGTTTTTCGTGTTTTCTCGGAAAAAGTAAACCCCCTGGTTCGGGGGCCGTTCACAAGTAGTTTGGCGCTTCTTCGAGACCGGTCGACGTCGTACGTCATCTTCTGGAGATCCTGGCTGCTCAGTTCGGTATTGAAGTGCATCTCAACGTTTAACTGACGCAGCGTATGCTCATACCATTGAATCAGCGCCCTGTCATCTTCCTTGAAGGAAGGAACTCCCGCTTCATTGAACGCGCCGCCGAGTCTGGACGTCTTTTCGTAAAGGATGGGCTGATGGCCGCGGATTGCAAGCACTCTTGCCGCCTCGCAGCCGGCAATCCCGCCGCCAACGATCACGACCGTCCTCGGACGCAGAATGGGGTTGTATGCGAAATAGCGTTCTCTGGCGCACTGGGGGTTAACCGCACAGTTAATCATGGAGTATTCCTGAATCCGTCCCATGCAGCCCTCCTGACAGGAGATGCAGGGGCGGACATCGCACGCCTGCCCGGAACGGATTTTATTGGGAAGGTCCGGATCAGCCAGCAGCGGTCGACCCAGAGAGACAATATCGCAGGCGCCGTCTTCGATGCTTTGCGCGGCCAGATTGGGATCATCCATCCGACCGGCGCACAGGACGGGAACATCCACGATTTCCTTGACAATTTTAGCATACGGGCGGTACAGGCCCTTTTCCTGATACATGGGGGGATGATTCCACCACCAGGAATCGTAGGTTCCCACGTCCACATCCAGAGCATCATATCCGTAGCTGACCAGCAGCTTGGCCGCTTCCTTGCCCTCCTCGATGTCCCGGCCTTTTTCTTCAAACCCTTCGCCAGGCAGTGCCCCTTCTCTCCAATCCTTGATCATGCTCTTCAGGCTGTAGCGAAGAATGACAGGGAAATCGCTGCCACATCTCTTCTTGATCTCTTCCACCACTTCTTTTGCAAAGCGGAGACGATTTCCCAGACTGCCGCCATATTCATCCGTCCGCAGATTGAACATGGAAATTGCAAATTGATCCATCAGGTAGCCTTCATGCACGGCATGAACTTCCACGCCGTCAAAGCCGCCGCGCTTCGCGTTATAAGCACCGTCACCAAAGGACTTTACGATGGAGTGGATTTCATCCACCGTAAGCGGACGGCAGATTTTATCCAGCCAGCGATGGGGAATCGGGGACGGCGCCACCGGATTGAACGCTCCCAGATTGGTAGGAATGGTCACCCGGCCGAAACCGCCGGACATCTGCAGAAAAATCTTTGCGCCGTACGCATGGACCCGCTCCGTCATTTCCTTGGAAGTACGCGTGAAATGCACCGGGTTATGGGTGGAGTTGGGGCAGTTGGGCATGGACTGATGTTCCACCTGGCAGTCGGAGAAGGTGACCCCGGTAATGATTAGGCCGACACCTCCCTGTGCGCGCCTGGTGTAATAGTCAATGCCGCGCTGATTCCAGCCGCCCTCTGAATCACTTAGGCCTAACGGCCCCATGGGAGCCATCGCAAAGCGGTTTTTGATGTCAATCTTACCCACTCTGATGGGAGTAAACAAAACTTTGTGCTTCATGTTGATCATATCGGGAGATCCTTTCTTCAAGTATTATAAAAGACGGGGATATGCCGGAATGCTTTTGGAATTCCGGTGGGACGGTTGTAATGGCGTTGAATGAGAGCAGTGTTCCGCATTCCAGCGAATTATATTTCCATCCGACGGAATGTCTGGGCGGTCTCCGCCCCCCGCAGAACCCGCAGACCGCCGAGAGCCAGAGCCTTCATCTCGTCCTCGCCGGGATAGACCACCACAGGGGCCAGGAAAGACACATAGTTGGAAATGCCATCTGTAACGTATTTGGAATGTGCGATGCCGCCGGTGAGTATAATCGCTTCCAATTTACCGAAGACTTCGGGCGCCAGCTTGCCGATGTTCTTGGCGATATTCAAAATCATGGCATCGTAGATGCGCTTTGCGTGCTGATCTCCTTCGGCAATCATCTGTTCCACCTGACGGCTGTCGGTGATGCCAAGATGGGCCATCAACCCGCCGCGGCTTTTGACCGTCTTCATCATATCCTTATAGGTAGCCCCGTCCTCAAAGCAGGCGCGGATGACATCAAACAGCGGCAGACCTCCGGCACGCTCGGGGGAAAAGGGGCCTTCTTCGTCGTTGATGAAATCTTCGATCCGCCCATTGTGATGCAGATTGACGGAGATACCGCCGCCAAGGTGCGCCACGATCACCGTAATATCCGCGTATTCTTTTCCGGATTCACGGGCATAGCGGAGGGCGGCGGCGCGGGTGTTCAAATTGTGCCCCATGCCTTTGCGCTCCATGGCGGGCAGTCCCGTGATCCGGTTGATGGGGGTCAGCTCATCCACAGTCACCCCATCGTAAATATAGCAGGGAATGCCAAACCGCTCTCCGATGTCGAATGCGATCATGGCCCCCACATTGGAGGCGTGCTCATTTCGAGGATGGTTCTTTAGCTGCCAGACCATGTCCTCATTGATGGCATAGGCACCCGCGTGAATCGGGGGAAGCAGCCCGCCACGGGAGACAATGGCCGTCAGGGACTCCAGCGGGATGCCGTGCTGGGAAAGGCAGCGGAGTACCACATCCCGGCGGAAGCCATACTGGTCCGCCACGCAGTCGAAGGGTGCCAACTCCTCCGGAGTGTGAACGATGGACTCCGTGAACAGGGCGGTTTCGGCGTCAAACACCGCCAGCTTGGTGGAGGTGGAGCCGGGATTCAGGATCAGCAGACGTTCCATAGTCCCTCCTTACTGCCGCGCCGCCAGGGCGCTGATGACGATGGACATATACTTTTCGTCAGCGGAAGAGCCACGGCTGGTCATGACCACAGGGCATTTTGCGCCCACAATGAAGCCCGCCATCTTCGCACCGCATGTGACGGCCAGCATCTTGCCCATGATGTTTCCAGCGTGGATGTTGGGGGCAAGCAGCACGTCGCAATCCCCGGCACAGGGACTGTGGAATTCTTTGATCTCCGCAATTTCTTTCGATATGGCGCAGTCGTAGGAAATAGGACCTTCCACGACGCAGCCTGTGATCTCGCCCCGAAGATTCATCTGCTTGAGCGCGTCTGCCTCGATGGTTTCCGGCATCTTTGGATTCAGCTTTTCCACACAGGCCAGAACGCCAACCTTGGGGCAGTCGTAGCCCATGTCTCTTAGTGTGCCCACCGTGTTTTCGAGAATGCACTTTTTCTGCTCCAGCGTGGGATAGGTCACCATGCCGCCGTCCACCGGAACCATAAGCTTGTGATAGGTGGGCACCTCAAAGATGGTGAAATGGGACATGACGCCGCCCTTGCCCAGTCCATGCTCTTTGTCCACCACGGCCTTCAGCAGCACGGAAGTGTCCATCCGCCCCTTCATCAGGAAGTGCGCCTTCCCCGTCCGCACCAGCTCCACCGCTCTGCGGGCGGCTTCAGGGGCATCCGGAACGTCGTAAATATCATCGGCCGGGACGGCTTGTCCCAGCTTTTCCAGGATGGAGTCAATCTCGGCTTTGTCGCCTACCAGCACAGGCTGGGCGATGCCCTCCGCCCGGGCACGCAGCACAGCCGCGATGGTATGCTCGTCTCCTGCGGCAGCCACCGCCATGCGGGCCTTGGCGGGTCTGCCTTTGGCGGCGTGTATCAACTCTTCAAAGGTTTTGTATTCCATGGTTTCTCCTCGTTTCGTGATTGCAGCACCGACGGTGCGGAGTGCTCCCGCCGGCGCTGCTATCCTCTTGTTATGCCACCGCAGCCATCCCGGCTGCCAGTGCCTTTTGATTCAGTTCCACAAACTGCGGCTTCATGCAGGCGGTCAGCGCCGCATCCCAGTCCAGAGACTCCAGGCCCATCCGCTTGACCAAGGCACCCAGCAGCACTACGTTCATGCTCTTGGGATTGCCCAGCTCTGCGGCGATTTTCGCTGCGTCCAGCACATAGGTTTTGGCCAATTTCTGCAAACGTTCAATGGAATCGGCAGGATACTGCTCCTCCCCGGAGAGCGTGGTCGCGGTGGGAATTTCATAGTTGTTCACCACCACGCTGCCGTCTTTTCTCAGTGCGCTGAGATAACGCAGCGCCTCCATCGACTCGAAGGAAACCAGAATGTCAGCGCTCCCCTGGCCGATGATGGGAGAAAACACCTTTTCACCATATCGGACTTGGGTGACAACGCTGCCGCCGCGCTGACTCATTCCATGGATCTCGCTCATTTTTACATCATAGCCCGCCGCCACAAGCGCCGTGGAGAGAATTTTGCTGGCCAGGATGGTGCCCTGACCGCCGACGCCGCAGAGCAGAATGTTCTTTACTTCAGACATCTCACTTTACCTCCCGAGAAATGGCGTTTTGGGGACAGACCTGCGTGCAGATGTCGCAGCCCACGCATTGGCCGCGGTCAATGGTGACCTTCTTGGTGTCCGCGTGGTACTCGATAGCCGGGCAGCCGGTCCGGACACAGGCTTTGCAGCCGATGCATTTGTTCGGGTCCACCGCGTTGACAGCCTTGTAGCTGCCAAATTCTTTTTGATCCGCCTGCGACAGCTTTTTCAGGACGCAGGGCCAGCGGGTGATGAGAACGGCGGGTTCGTCAAAGCTCATGCCCCACTGCAGCGCGGACTTTACCTCGTCCAGTTTTAGGGGGTTGATGGTCTTCACATGCTTGACGCCCAGTGCTGAGGCAACTTCGGCGATGTCGGTGCAGTTGGTATCTTCTCCGGACAGCGTAAAACCTGAGCCGGGATTCTGCTGATGGCCCGTCATACCCGTAATGCGGTTGTCCAGCACCACCAGCAGGACGTTCGAGCGGTTGTACACCGCCTCCAGCATGGAAGTCATGCCCGAATGGAAGAAGGTGGAATCACCCATCATCCCGACACAGCGCTTGCCGGAGCCCTCCATGTTAAAGACTTTCTGGGCACCGTGAGCCACGGAAAAGCCGCCGCCCATGCAGATGGCGATATCTTTGGGAGCCAGGCCGTAGCAGCCGATGTCGCTGACAAAGATTGTATTCTTTAGTTTGTGGAGTTCGTGGAAGAAGCCGCGGTGGGGACATCCGGCGCACATAACAGGCGGCCGGGCGGCCACGACAGAGGCATCGAAGTCGATGAACTCATGAACCTCTCCCAATAGGGCTTTCCGAAGTATATCCGGATTCAGTTCTCCCTCATTGGGAATCTGATCCTTGCCGATGCAGGGGATACCGGCGGCCCGTATCTCGGTTTCCATGATCGGCTCCAGCTCTTCGATCACGATCAGCTGGTCCACTTGAGCGGCAAAATCCCGGATCTTCTCAATAGGAAGGGGGAAGGTCAAGCCCAGCTTTAGATAAGAGGCGCTGTCTCCGTAGATCTCTCTGGCATATTGAAAGGCCGCGCCGGCCGAAACAACGCCCACCTTTTTGCTTCCCCAGGTAATGCTGTTGAGCGGAGCAGTGTTGGCATATTCCCGCAATTTTTTGAGATTTAGCTCCACTTTGCTATGAAGCTGCCTGGAAATCGCGGGCACGGGGTTAAACTTGTCTTTCTTCTGATAAGGCACAAAAGGAATCTCCGTGCGGCCATCGCCCAGTTCCACCACGCTCTTGGAATGGCAGACGCGGGTGGTAAGGCGCATCATTACGGGCATGTCATACTGCTCAGACAGTTCAAGGGCGATTCTTACAAAATCCTTGGCTTCCTGAGAGTCGGACGGCTCCAGCATGGCAATTTTGGCAGCCCGAGCATAGTATCGATTGTCCTGCTCATCCTGTGAGGAGTGCAGGCCCGGGTCATCCGCGCTGATCACCATCAATCCCCCATTGACACCCGTGTAGGCGCTGGTGAACAGGGGATCGGCAGCTACATTCAGCCCGACATGCTTCATGGAGGCGA
>JGI20225J20221_1002367_pt1 | contig 14333 bp, 9 predicted proteins | sample BioMet4_FD_20221 | JGI IMG/M metagenome (IMG submission 20221) | reverse complement strand
TTCTGCGTATGGTTTATCTAAACGTGGAATCATCAACAATTAGGTATCCTCCCTTAAGCTTGACATTAACTTTTTACTTCCTCCCATAGCTGGCTTCCGTGTCTGGAGGTTGCCTTTGAAGACAACCGAGTAAAAAGCATCATGAGAAGGAGCATTAGCTATGTCTGGATAACATCTAGCAGCTTCAGTACAGCTAAAAACGTTAGAAGCCGCAATGAGAAAATTAATGTAGTCAATGTCGGTACACTTAGGTGGATTTATGTCCATAACTCCGTACGTTTTTAGAGAAACACTAAACAATAATTATATTTTTAATGATATGAAGCTTTCGGCATTTCAACTGCGTAAGTCCTATATAAGAATACTTTTGCTTTTTTAGTAAGACTTGCTCGATGACTCTCACTGTCCTTTATCCGTTACTTTTTCACTTTATTTAATTTAGGGCATTCATTATTTACTTACTACAATATATCCAGAAATAGTTTTAGTATTACGTCCTGCCGCATTCTTTACCGTTAAGCTAACAGTATATGTTCCTGCCTTTGAATACTTATGAGTTGGATTCTGAAGGAATGACTTTGAACCATCTCCAAAGTTCCAGAACCGGGAAGTTGGGATTCCTGTGCTTGTGTCAGTAAAAGTAACCTTTAATGGTACTTTTCCTGATGTAACGCTACTGGTGAAGCTTGCAACAGGTTTTGTTATCACTTTTATATAATTTATTTTTGTTACCTTATTACTACCTTTAGCATTCTTTACTGTTAAGCTAACAGTATATTTTCCTGCCTTTGAATACTTGTGAGTCGGATTCTGGTGGAATGACTTTGATCCATCTCCAAAGTCCCATTTCCATCCAGAAGGTATCCCTGTGCTGGTGTCATAAAACTGTACCTTCAATGGGGTTTTTCCTGAATTTGGAGAGCCAAAAAAAGCAGCAACAGGAACTATCGGATTTTTGAATATTTTGTTTCCGCTAATGTCGGGATTTTTAACATTTTTGACTGTGATTCCGGAAGAGGAATTTGAGGTATTCACATTTGTTAAGATATTATTTTGTATTTTCACAGCACCATTTTTTAAGGAATTTCCATCTATATATATTCCTTCCCGGCCCAGATTTTCAAAAGTATTTTTAGAAACATCCAGGTTTATCCCGTTTATTAGAAACTTCTGATACACTCCCTGATGAGAAAGATTACTAAAAGTGTTCTTACTTATTACTATATTCTTGAAACCTCCATAGAATGGGAAAATAACTCCACGCGTCCCACTGTTTTGAGTATTATTCCTAATTATAAGCGTCTCATCGGTTCCATTTCCACCTTCATACATATTACCCAACATATCATTAAACTTGTTATTTTCGTAAACGTGTACTCCGTTACCTACAGCGCCGCGTGCGAATATCCCTCCATATCCGCCAAAAACTTCATTGTTAGAGAAAGTAGACTGTTGTGTACCGTCTGAAAATGCAAAATAGAACGGAAGCTCTTGCGGTGACCTGTATTCTAAAAATGTACAATAGTATAGGGTTTCAGATGTTATTTGCGGATATATTTTGTTTCTAGTTACGACAAAATTAATAGTATCAGCGTGAGCATCAACAACATTAGAGCCGGTGATATTTGCTCCTATTAGTGTATTATCGGCAATAGAAACATTTCGACTTAAAGACTTGAGTTCAGCTGAATTGCCTGTTATAGCATGCCTGCAATTTTCTATGTGATTATGGTCGATGTTGACAAAAGCCGTACCGCTAGCTACATTTACACCGTATCCAGAATTGGGGCGAATTGAATTGTAAATCTCATTATTATTAACACTCACATTAAAGCAGGAGTACAGACAAATAGCACCGAAACCACATTCATTGAACCAGGAATTAGTGACAGAACTGTCTTTGCAATATTGCATAGCCAGTCCATGATGAGACATCGACGCACCTGTGTCCTCCAGCCTTATATTCTTTATATGCATTTGAACAGGTCTGTACACCTCGACCTTTACAGTCTCGGATAATTTGTAGTCTCTAAGAAGTGGTTGATTTAAAGTAACAACATTTCCTGTTACACTTTTAACAGCATAAATTTCTCCTGTCATTTGATCAGGATAATTGTCAGGATAATTTAAAGGACACCACGGAACATTTTTCCAGATCTTAATCAAGTCGTTTTTGCGAACCTTAGAAGCGTCAGTTAAAACTACTTGAGACGAGCCATCCTTAGCATTAGCACTCAGGGTTCCGCTTGTGACCTGTGATCCACCGAAATAAATATCGTTATATACTTTATCAGAAGTTTGAATGTGAAGAGTTACTTTTCCTTCGCCTATTATATTCAGATTTTTATTTTTTTGATATACTCCTTTTGTGATATAATAGTCCCCTTTGCGGATAGTTATTGTATCCCCGCTTTTTGAGTAATCCAGTGCCGCTTGAATACAAGTTGCGTCGTTTGCATAATTAGGTGTATGAAAAAAACCTGGCTCAACCGATCCAGCTTCTTTGTCAATTACGATATTTGCCGCCAAAGCTGCAGGGCTAATTAACGCAAGAGAAAAAAGAGTGAGGATAAATATTGTCATCAGATTTTTAAAATTTTTCATTAAAGATCCCACCTAAACCTGTTTAACTTAGAACCGATTCGAAAAGTGTTGTAATCACTGACTTTTAATCTGACTTTACAACTGGCATATTCAGAACTGGAGTGGATGCTCAATATTATAGAAATTCGAACTTAATATGCCGTTGTTGACTTTTCGGAAGACTCTAAGAAGATTTCAAGAAGTTAACTCAAAGAAATTTCTTCTACTTTGATAAATTCTATTATTATTTTTGATAGATATTATCTTTTCTATATTATCCATAAAGTCTGGTTCTTTAGACGCTCTCATATGACTGGTGCACCGCTTCCAAAATAAATCCCATTTATAGCGAAAAATTCGTTAATCGATAGATCTATTAAAAAACAAAGCTTTTAAATCATTTATTGATTGAAACAGAGAAGCAAAAGAGGATTTCAGTACTTTAAGAGATTACAAAGAAGATTTTGGCTTTAACTCCTGAAGAAGCTCGAAAAATAGTGATTAAGAACAGAAGTGAATGAAAGTATTTGACTTGCCTTTCAAAGATGTGTGATTTTACGTTATCTAGAGACTTTGTTTGTGTATGCCTAATAAAAGAATAGTCCTACCGGTAACTATTTTGTTAGGATGGCAGGTATTTCTTTAACAAAATTTTTGAAAGATTTTAGTTTTCGTACCTGTAGCTTTATTTTTTCTAGAATAACAAATGATCAAATACATATTTTGCATGGCCACAAAAAAATCCGTATTCAAAATATCGTATATGAGTGGCCTTCTAAACAAATTAATGTATTGATCAGTTATGGATTTTTTGCATTGTTGTGTTGTAACTTTAATTGTGAACTAAACTTAGGTTCTACATATATAAACATTTTGCGAATAAAAACAAAATGAATAGGCTTTTTAAAGTTAATTTATTAGTTAAGATCAACAATTCAAGCGAAAATGAAAAGTCGCTTGATGCTGATTTTAAGGGAAATTTTTGGCAAAAAACGCATTTCTTTGAAAGGAAAGTTAGAGTTCCTGTTCAATAACTTAGGGACACGACCGAATATGGATTAACGAATATTTTCAAAAAATTTGAATCCAAAACGGAGAAATAATGTAAAATCGTTACTATTCAGGTACCTTAAATCGACATCAAAAGCCGTAATTTAGAATGTTTGGCATTTACAATTTACTTTAGTCAATTTTATAAATTGATGACAACTGAGGTCATTTTTAATTTTGCTATGAATTCCTTATTAGCTGACTTTCCGCAGATGTCCATTCAATTTTCACAATTTTTCTTGCTATCGTTTTTCTGAAAATTACCTTGCTTATTCAAACTTCATTGAAAGCTTCTAACCTCTATTTCCGGAAGTTTCAGTTGGGATAATAATTGCAAATTATTGAGCAAATGCACAAAAACGATAGCAGGAAAAATGTTCTTTTACTCAAGACATCTGCGGAAGGTAGGTTATTAGACATATCCCTGTGACCAAAATCGATGTTAGTTGACTTATTTAGGGTACCTGAATAGTTACGTAAAATCTACAAAAATTCGGAGAAAATATTAAAGGGGGGTCGAAATGTAAACTTTAAAATTTCAAAGCCATTAAAAAATAAGATGTTAACAAATTTTAAAGATTGATTACCTTTTTGAAGGGTATTTTAATTTGTTCCCATATTAAAAAGTGTATGATAATACAAAAACGATGGGCAATTGAATATTTGACGTAATTTATTATATATACGATTTCAGCATTAGAAGGATGTAGTTGTAAGAGAAGCGCAATAGTGCACCTTTGTGCATAGCGTATGGGGAATTTTTCTGTAGGGGTTTCATCGATTGAGAGCTCAGGGATCACAACGGAGCTCTCAATCAATCACCACAACCAATTAAATATCTGCACTGCTCTCTTGCAACTATATGAAGAATATTGGGGAGTATTCTTCAAGGGGGTTTCACCGATTGAGAGCCCAAGGGTCATCAAAAGAGGGCTCTCAATCAATTACCAACTTTTAACTTAATTTGAACATTTAGCTTAAACTATTTTTGACTAAATTCTTAGCACAATTTATTAATTTTCATAAATCGTACAAATAGCTTAATTTTCTCCCAGATTCTCCCTGTTGAAGTTCAGCTCTTGAGCTTTCCCCAGTTATAACCTTTACAAATCTTTCAAACAATTAATAACTGTCCTATTCTATTTAAGTCCTTTGATGAGTCACTTTTAAGAGTTCCTATTGTTTGTATGGGTACTAACAAAACTCACATATTCCGTGATTGCACGGATATTTTCTCCATAAATTTTTGATACTCATTTTCTCAAAGCTAGGCAAAAAAGTTTTTGATTAATGTCAAGGTTATCAATTATGTGTATCGCTTTATGGATTATTCTTTTCCATATTTTTCTTGTCTTGATACAGTGTGATGTTCCCATTTTTGAGACCAGCCAGGATGTCAGGCTCTCAGGTGCTCTCAGGTGTTTACTTACCTAGCTGGTCTCGGACAGCTCAGAGCTACTTCCTGCTTCTAGAAAACAAAGATTTGATCTATCATGCAAGTTTGATCTATCATGCAGGTCTGATCTATCCTGTAAATTCTGACCGAACCGGGGAAACAACCAACTTACGATACATCAGGTTTACGATACCTCAAGTGAGCTCATTCATTTTTTCACAGGATGGGAATAAAATAATCTCTATCAGATACGATTGGTTTAATGTCTGGTAAGATAACGTCGGTAAGACTTGTTAAATCCCGGTGCCATGAATTTATTAAGAATGCGGCCAACAGATTTCCAGACTTTGCAAAAATCAAAAATTATCTGCTGCCGGAGAAAGATAAGAGAGGCAGAATTTCAAGCTTAAGGTGAAAATTGTAAAGGGCAGGGCAAAGGAGATTGATGCCGATAGGAAAACTAATCTGGAGTAAGAACAATAGGATTAACAAGGAACTATTGTGGGGTCTGGTGTCTCGCCGGTGGATGTAAATGAGCTGGATGAAGTCAGGACTATTGAAGAAGGATTCAAAAAAGCGTATAGTGGGGACCTGAAAGGAACAGTAGAAGCTGTTGATAAACTCAAGGGCTTCGCGCTCCAGTTGATTCACTTGGATGTAAATGCTGAAAACGAGCTGGATATAAAAGCGCTGATCATCTCTATAGGGGACATAGCGAGAGTATCTGCTGAAATGAAAATGGAGCAGGCATGCTCAGTTTCAGGTCGTGTTCTTGGAGATATAGCACTTGAGGCTGCCAGTCAAAAAAGGGAGCCGGTTGCTATAAAGGCTTTATCCATTGTCGGGAGCCTTGCTCTGGAGTTTGCCGGAAAAGGCCTGGATGCAGCAGCCAGAAATGCAGCCGAATCGCTCGGAACTTGTGGAAAGGGCTCTTCAAGGATGAAAATGGAAACGATGATAAGTCTTTCTGAGGTTTACCTCATGCAGGTATCACTGATATCTATAGAAAAAGGACTTCATAAGGCCGGGATTGCTGCTATAGGCTACCTTGGGGAGATAGGAATCGCTTCGGCCAAACAGGCAATAGAAACCAGTACTCTGGAAGCTGCAGTCATTCTTGAAGATCTGGGTAATACCGCTGTAAGTGAAAATAACGAGTCCTATGCAAAGGCAGTAATCGAGGCACTTGAAAACCTGGGCACAGAGGTATCTCAGGGCGGAATGAAAAATGTACTTGTCCAGATCGCGTGGTCTTTGGAAATGATCCGGGTACTTGCTCTGGATCGAGGCATGAAAGGAGCTTGCTTTGCTGCAAAGGCTGCACTTGAATCCATCAACACGGCAGGCTTACTTGACGCAGAACAGAACCTGGAAAAAATCAGGGAAATAAAGGAATTTCATTCTGTTATCCTGAAAAAAAGTTAAAGAAGCAGTTGGGGAAGTTAAAGTTAAGGAAGCAGAATAAGGGGGAGTTAAACAACTACGAAACTTAACAAGCCGGAAGCAGAGCCTGAAAAATCTATTTTTTCTGCATTTAAGAAAAGGGCTCTTCGTTGTTTTGTGTGGATATCCTCGTAATGTCTTCATAAAAACCAATGCGGTCTCGAATTGAAATCATCTTATCCACAGAGAATGACGAAGAGCCATAAAAAGATTCTAAAAAAACAAATGGTTAAAGAAAAATCATAAATCACTAGAAAAATCATTATAGAAAATTCAGAAATCACTGTAGAAAAATCATTATAAAAAAGAAGTTCGGTGTGAAAAATTAAATATGGTGCTCCGGCCGGGATTCGAACCCGAGTCTTCGGCTCGAAAGGCCGGAATGATTGGCCGGACTACACTACCGGAGCACATTGCATCACAGCGAGACCTTCAATAGACTTAAGTAATATATAAATCTGTCCCTTATGAGGGGGCCGTTTTTGTAAATATCTTTAGGAGTTTGCCGATAGTACTAAAACAAAAAGATGATTTTATTCTGGAATAGTTAATAGGTTAAGATTTTTTACCTGAAGAACTCGAATAAATAATGACTTCAGTTAGTTTTAAAACAGAATAAGCCTATCCCAAGACTTTTTTGTTTTAAGTCATTAGAAGGTTTTTAGGATCATTTTTCCATGATCAGATGTTCGATTGATTGTTCCAAATACGACATTCAAATCTAAAATTCTGAGTTCTGGAATGGACTCAATGTTAAATTTAAAAAAGAAAAAAAGAAAGTAATAAGGAAGTTAGTTTACAGGATAGAAGCGAACCTGGACTAGCTTGTTGCCGTTATTATCATACTGCCAGAAATAAAGTGGGTTTTCGTAGTATTCTGAGTTGTAAGCTTTCAGTGCATTCAGGTAGTCGAATACCCAGACATCATTTCCACCAAACTGTGTGTTAATGAGATCGATAGTATCAGGTTCCTCAGCTGCGCTCACGTAGAAAAGATCTGTAGCATCATCCCATGCAGGCTTTTTGGTAACGGTCAATTTCCCAATATCAAAGTAATACGTGTCATTACACTTGACCCAGCCAGTTACATCAGTATATCCGCCTGGCTTACCTTTGGCGGTAATAAAGACATTGTACTTTCCGGGAGCAAGCTGGAATGAAGCAGCTCCATCATCAAATGCATTTCCGTCAAGAACTGCAAATTCTTCGCCCTGGTTCATCCATATCTGGACACCTGGAACTTCGGTGTATACTCCTTCATCATAAACAGGTATAGAAAAGCCAGTAGTATTCTCGGGTACAAAGATTGTGTGCCTGTCAGGGTTGTCGTAATTTCCGCCGCCATTCCAGTCAACTTTCTTACCAATGATGTTCAGGTTGTAGTGTTCTCCCTCAAAGTCAATTCCTTTTGGAGATGCTGCAGCAGTAGATGCCATGAATGCAGCACATAAAAGTACTGTGACAGCTCCAAGTGTTAAAAGTTTAGCCTTTATATATATTCCCTTCTTCATATAATTAGGGTCATACTTTTTTATTAATTTTTACCACACATTGCAATAGAATTTATACACTATAAGTTTAACTGAAATAGTTTTCCTTATTTTATTTCAGTAATTACTAAGCAATTTCTATTGATTTATTCTACTATCTGTGCTTAAATTAAAGAAATTAAGTTATTAAAGATTCTAAAGTATCTTAAATGTCGTTAAAACAGCTAAAAATAGATATATGCTATTTATACCATGTTTAGTTGATATTACGAACCTAAAAATTTTCTATTTATCGAACAAAAGTTAAACAGGTATTTTGAAATAAATAGTTTAAAAACAACCAGTATATACTTATTGTTTTTCGACTATTGTATTCAATATTCCCGCATAGGATTCAAAACTTAAAAAAGGTATATAACATTATAAAAATAGAATTCATAACTTAAGTTTCTTTTTTAGTAATATGAGATGATTACGTTTACTCCCTATCTGTAAATCCCAACATATTCATTCTGCATGCTTGTTTAAAAACGCATGGATTAAAATAAACATGAACTCTGAATAAACTAGAAGGTATCGTAAGAACTACTTATGAGATCCGATACATTAAAAAACCGAGAAAGTAATCAACATCATGAAACAAAAACTGTAAAAACTGACCAGATAGGAATAAAATACTCTCCAAAAATACTCTCCATCCTAAGAAACATAAAACTAAGAAATCAGAAACACAGTTCTTTTGGTTTCAATAGAAAAGTATGGTGCTCCGGCCGGGATTCGAACCCGAGTCTTCGGCTCGAAAGGCCGGAATGATTGGCCGGACTACACTACCGGAGCTTTTATTGTATCTTATTTTCCCCTTATTGAAAGGGGGTTCTTCAATAAGGGGTTTTTCTATATATAGTTAGCGGCTGCCGATACCTTTCAAAATGTTAGTAGCTGTTGAATTAGGAAATTTCACAAGCCTTTTTAAAAAAGGCTTGACAGAAAACCTTTTGAGAAAAAATTTGATAGAAGAGCTCTAACAACGTAGTAGTCACAACCTTTTTAAAAAAGGCTTGGCAGAAAACTGTCTTTGAGAATACTATTGGCTGTTGAGTTCGAAAATTCTTTTTTCACATTTCTTCTTCAGCTTCTTCCGCATTTTTGACATCGGCTTTTATTTCACCGGTCTCTTCCGATCTGTCATCTTCTTGGATGAGGTTGCCAATCCATTCGCTGAGTCTTCCGCAGTATTCGGGTTGACAGTCGCCGGTGCAGCCTGTACAGGCCGAAAACAATTCTCCTGCAAGTAGGAGGTCGTATTTTTCCTTAACTTCTTCCTTTGCTTTCAGTAGATATGTTCTTGCTCCGTTTGAGACTCCAACTTCTCGTATAATAAGATCTTTATCCAGAAGTTTTTTTATGATTCTGGAGCATTTTCTGCTGTCGATATTCAGCTCTTTCCAGATGACGTTCTGGAAAACGCCTTCTTTATGGCTTTTTATTATATTATAGGCTTCTTCTTCAAGATCCATGATTCCACACTAATAGAGTTCCTTATGAAGTTTTATTCTTCTACAGGAGTGATCAGTATAATGTTATTGCCGCGAAGTACTACTGAACCAAGGGAACGAACTTTTTCTCCTTTTACGATCTCCATGGTGTCCACGAGATGAAGGTTCATATAGTCGTCCACGCTCTTAAGAGTGCCTTCAAGCAGATTAAGATCGCCTTTCATTTCTACCTGGATTTTTGATCCAACAATTTTCTGAACTTTTTTATTTGGGAACAAATTTAAACCCTCGCTGATTTATTCTGAATTCTCCCCGTACTTGCTTCTGTTTATTACGTCCCAAGCCAGTGCGGAACAAGTCGCATCAGAACCGCATCCATACCTGCGGTTTACTTGCTGCTTGTATCAGTCGCTTCATGCCAGCGACTGAGAATTTCTTCATATCGTCACTCCACCGGCTTTTAAGAAAACTGAAAACTACATACCCTTTACAGAGATATATAACCATCGATCTCCAAGAGCTCTCAAATGACCCCTAGATCAAATAGCTCCTTCCATAAGCTGCAGTTCAAATTTTCCGGTTTACCAGCAACCGTTGAGCCGGTTGATCACGCCGATATTGTTTAGGTATAAGGGCCTCAAATTCAAATGTTACTGTGGTTTTCGCTCAAGCCTTTTTTGAAAAGGCTTGTGATCACGCCGATAGGGTTTGGGGATAAAGCCCTCAAATCCAAACGTTGTAGGGTTTTTCGCTCAAGCCTTTTTTGAAAAAGCTTGCAGGCGAGCAGTTTTTTAAAGGCTTTTGATTACCCTGATAGAGTTTGTAGATAAAGCTCCTCAAACTCAACCATAATGGGTCAGATATAACCCTGGAGATCCGTACTTTCGTCAACAAGCTTTGCAGACGACTCCTTTCTTGGTCTCGGGATTGCTCTTGCAATGGGCCCGAAAACGGATTCGTATTCATTTATATGCTGGGTTAGCCAGCGAGAAAGCTCAAGTGCAGCTACCGGAGAAAGTATCACTTCGGTTTCTACACGTCTCTGGATGACCCTTGATTCTGAGGCATCCCCGAACAGTTTTGGAGTGTCATTATAAAAACCGATCCTGAAATCATAGGGGCTGTGCCCACCTGCGGCTCCGATAGCATATATCTGCCTGAAGTTCTCAGGCTTCACAAACTCGATTGTAATGCTTTTCTTAATCTTTTTAGAAGCTGCGCTTTCGATATTTTCCCTGGATTCGACATCCTCGGTCATGAAATTACCTCTATTTTTACTCTCAGAGTATCTGATCAGATTTTGATCTCATTATACTAGCCGGCCCTTAAAAAACCGGTCAATCCTCTCATATAAACAAAGCATTCCCACATAAGCAGGAACACTTTAACTCATTATACAATGTTATCTGCAAAAACGTTTGTGATCTTTTAACCTTGGACTTTCTTTTTAAGCTTTTTTGCTTCTTCTGCAACTCCCTTTTTAGAGTGCACCTTTGCTATAAGTTCCACGGCGTCAAGGTTTCTGACTGCATTGTCTAGGTACCCGAAAACATCACCCTGATAGGCCGAGATCCCGTACTTATTTTCAAGTTTCTTTACTATCTGTGCAGGCTCAAGCGCTTCTGTACGCAGCTTGATTATTTTTTCCGAAAACTTCTGTTCTGCGCAGCCGCAGTAAGGTGAATCTTTGCATTTACAGGTTAAAAAGTCAGAAGCAAAGTTTAACAGGAGTTCCTGGATTTTTGCATCAAGCTGGGAAAGGGACTCCCCGTCAAAGATTATATCAAGGGTAGCTCCCTGAAAAATCCTTGAAGGCATATTCACATGCAGGGAGCTTCCGATCTGGTTTGCATACTTGAAATACGCTGCATCAAAAAACTCCAGGTTCGTTGCGATCTTCAGGGGTTCATTCTCTCCAAGCACTGCATCCCGAATCAGAAAAGCTTTCGATACCGGAAGGAAATGAGCTGCAATAATTTTTCCAAAACGCGTAAGCGTTATTCGGTTTCCTTTTCTTTCCACAAAACGATAGCTCTGAAGGCGCAGAATCAATTTATCCAGGTCGTAGCCTCCGAACATCTGGTTATGGATCATTCTGAGATCCTGCACCGAGGAAGTGACTGAAACCGATGCAAGCACCTCCTCGAGCTGTTCGGCTTCTCCGTAATGTACGCCTGCTGAGAGCATTTCTCCCTGGAGTAGTTTAATTGCAACCTCTTCTTCGGTATCGGACTGTGAACCTGAGTAAGATTTTCCAGGCACGGGCATAAGCACAACAACTCCCCTATCATGGTAGTCAGGTCTCCCTGCCCTTCCGCTCATCTGCAGAAAATCCTGGACTGAAATCCAGTCTATTCCCATTGCCAGGGACTCAAAGATCACCTGGGAAGCCGGAAAATCCACCCCAGCTGCAAGAGCAGCTGTGGTTACAACTACCGGAAGCTCTCCTTTTGCAAAGCGAGTCTCAACTTTCTTTCTCTCGTACTGGGAAAGCCCGGCATGATAAGGTGCCGCCTGAATCGAAAGGGCTCCTGCAAGTTTGTGGCAGTTTCTACGGGAGTTTGTAAAGACAATTGTCTGTCCCCTGTGCTTTTTGGAAGAGAACATTGAATATTCTTCTTTCGCAAGCTGGGAAATCAATTTTGCCTTTTCGTTATCCTGACAGAAAAGAAGATGCCTGTCAATAGGAACCGGCCTGTGCTCGTAACGGACAAGCTGGGCTCCGAGTTTCTTCGCATAGCCTTCGGGATTTGCAACGGTTGCAGAGAGATATATGAATTGAGCTTCGGGTGCCACGTACCTCAGCCTTCCAATAAGCCCGTCAAGCCTGTGACCTCTTTCCTGGTCTTCGAGGATATGGACTTCATCTACTACCACAGTTCCGATTTTGCCCAGAAAATCAGCATTTCCCGACCGAAGCATGTGGTCTATACCCTCGTAAGTTCCTACAATGATATCCGCACCCGGGCTAGTCTGCATCTTCACGCGCTGAGAAGTTTTTATGAGAATTGCCCCTATCTTTATGGAGGTGGTGAACCCGAGTTTTGAATAGCGTTCTTTGAACTGGTCATACTTTTGGTTTGCAAGTGCAACCAGAGGGACAAGGTAGAGCATTTTTCCTTTTTTGTTAAAGAGATTCTGGATTCCTGCCATCTCCCCTATAAGGGTCTTTCCGGTTGCTGTTGCCGAGACTACAAACTGGTTTTTTCCTTCCAGAAGCCCTGCTTCTATCGATAATGCCTGGACAGGCAGCAGGGTCTCGGATTTCTCGAGCAGTATTTCCTTGAATTTCTTTTGAAGAGGCAGGCTTTTTACCCTGACTGTAACACTGGAAGGTTTTGTCCTTATAGTATCGTAGCGTGTGAACTCAGGGTCCAGCCTTTCAGGGCTCAGCATCCGGATAGTCCTGTCAAGGTCTCGAGTTTTTGAAAGCACCTGCTCCAAGAAATCTATGGATTTTTCCCCATACTGCACACCAGCCGAACGGACTGCACGCAATAGTTCTTCTTTTGCACAGTCCAGGCAGATGAGTTCGTTATTGTACTTGATGGATTTACTGTTTATAAAGTTGAAACGTTTATTTATCCAGCAGTGTTTACAGATTTTTACTTTGTCCGCATTAAGTTGGAAACCTTTAAGCATTTCCAGAAAAGCAGCCTCATTTGCAGGATATCCTCCTTCTGCGAGCATTATTCGGTTTGCACTGCGCAGGAGTTCTATAAACTGTGGTGGAGGAATGAATTCTTCTTTTTTCTTGCCGGTGAGGAGCCTGATTTTAAGAGGACGCGGCCCTTTGTAACTATCTTTTATAAGGAGCTCGGCCATATAAAGCGGCTGTTTCATCCGGTCCTTTATAGCCATAACTCTAATCTTCGATTTTTCAGCGTAACCTAGGACCCAGAGCATGATTTTTTATCCTGATATATGAGTGGTATAAGTAAGCTTTCCTTCAAAACCTGTAAATTTCCCTTCAAAACCTGTAAATTTCCCTTCAAAGTTTAAATTTTGAAGTTTGAAAAATCAACATTCTGCTGTCTCCTTAACTTCTAGCAGCACAATTTACGTTTACAGGTAAAAGTCTATTCATGTCTGTTAAATTCTATTCAACCTATAAAATTCTATTAAACTCTAGTAAATTTTATTAAATCTTATTAAATTCTATATTATTTTATAAAACTTTATAAAATAATATTAAATTATATTAAACTCTATTACATGAACTTTGATTGATATTTACACTTAGAGCATATTCCAGTGCGCAACATTTTCGTTTACTCTTCCTGAGCACACTTTCGTATCTTCCAAATTTATCTTTTATCTCATTTACAACCTCATCTTATGGGTACTATTATATAAATATTTTATCACTTACTTAGTATATAAATACAATTATTTGGCATTGATTGAATGTCGATACTATTGAATACGCTATTTAAAAAATTATTTTAAGAGATTACTTCGCAAAAAATTACTGGAAAATGATGTCAAGAAACCTAGATTCGGCAGGTTAACACAACTAGAGATATATATTTTCATATTCCTCTCCCATGAGACTCAATATTTTCCAGTGAATTTCTTCCATATTCAGTATTTCTGACTTTGTTTTCCCTTTTTTCTGCGTTATAAGTTCTGTAATTCCCTGAAACTTGAAAAATATCCATCTCATTGTTGGTCTTTTTGTTGGTTTTCCTTTCTGATCTGGAACCGTTTCATTCTCTTCTTCTAATTTTGTCCTTAATTTCCATTCTGCAATTGAATAAATCATTAAGCAGAGAACCATTATCATTGTCAACGCTTCAATTCTTGATTTATTCTTGAGGTACACCTTCGATACGCTAAAGGTATCACTTTTCAAAAATCGGAATCCTTTTTCTA
>JGI20225J20221_1001991_pt1 | contig 14344 bp, 16 predicted proteins | sample BioMet4_FD_20221 | JGI IMG/M metagenome (IMG submission 20221) | reverse complement strand
TGTTCATACTTATGGCGAAGTCGACCCCCGAACCATCTATCAAACGGCGACAGAGGATTTGCCGGATTTGGTAAGGTCATTAAAAGAATCGAAAGAATAGCGTTTAAATCTCAAAACGGACTTGAGGATTCGCTTCATTTAAAAACTCTGCAAAATCCGCTTCGATTTTGCAATGCCCCAACGGAATATAGGAATAAGCCGGGGAAAAATCTTGATAAAACAAGACGATGCAGGAATCACCGAAAAGCATAAGATCGCCCGCTTTGATCTTTTGAGAGACGGGCGACTTGTCTTGAACCGATGGACTGACTAGCAGGGGGGCTTTCTTCCAAGAACATCACCGACCGCCAAAAGGCACGCGGGGCGGCCTTTTTAAAGTCGAAAAAAAGAAAACGCAGCCTTTTATTGAACGATTGCCGGCCAACTGGCCCCCCGCTGGAATAAGAAGCGGGTGAATGCGCGGAGAGAAATCCGTTGACGCAGGCCTTATAGCCTTTGCGATAGCATAAAACCAGACTTTCAGAAACAGCCACGCGGGTCAGGTTTTTTGAAACTCAGGATTTTCCAACATGCCTGCAAATCCCTTTCGCTTTTGGCAGAAGTCGTGTAAAACGTCGTCTTGAAAGTCGGAGGGGAAAGCGGTTCAATAATTGGAGCGGCGCGCAAGAAGCTGAGGCTAATGACCCCTGGCGGCGCCGTTTTTTTGTACAAAAAAGAAGACGGCCTCTCGCCAAGCCAGCCCTCCATGTCGCGGTGATTGCGAGCCGCAATGCTCACTATAGCCGCTTGCGCGGACTTATGGAGCATCTGCCTCAAATATAAGCCAAAAGACCCCGGCTTTCTCCTTCTGGAGGGATTGACTGCGGAACGCCGCTCCGATCATTAAAAAAAGATACTGGAAAACGATGCCGCTATTTGTCAGATTGTTCGAATCTTTTTATTTGCCCATCCATTTGGCGAACATCTCGACGGTCTCGGGGGCGGTATGGTCAAAGAATTGGCTCGTGCCCTCATCTAAAGCTAGGATGGCATCCATTTCTTTCGGAGTGAGTTCAAAATCAAAGACCTCGAAGTTTTCCTTCATCCGTTCTTTGTGCGTGCTCTTGGGAATAACGACGATTCCACGCTGAATGAGATAGCGGAGGGCAACTTGAGCGGCGCTCTTGTGGTGGGCCGCACCGACTTGGAGGAGAGTCGGATTGTTGAAGAAGTCATGGCGGCCCTCAGCAAAGGGTCCCCAAGATTCGAGTTGGACGTGGTAACGGTCCATATAGGTCTTGGTTTTGATTTGTTGATTGAAGACGTGGGTTTCAACTTGGTTGACCATCGGGAAAACGTCATTGAATTTGCCGATATCAATCATCCGGTCTGGGGAGAAGTTTGAGATGCCAATCGCTCTGATCTTTCCGGCCTTGTAGGCTTCTTCGAGGGCGCGATAAGCACCATAGGTATCGGCGAAAGGCTGGTGCAGTAACATCAAATCCAAATAGTCTGTTTGGATTTTCTTTAAGGATTCGTCGATTGAGGCCTTGGCCTTCTCGTAGCCGAAATTATTGGGGAAGATCTTGCTGGTGATAAAGAAATCCCCACGAGGGAGTCCGCTTTTCTTCAAGGCCGATCCGACGGCCGCTTCGTTCCGATAAGCTTGGGCGGTATCGATGTGACGGTAGCCCACGTCGATCGCGTCGAGGACGCAACGTTCGCATTCCGTAAGGTCGGGAATCTGATAGACTCCATAACCAAGAATCGGCATTTCGACGCCATTCGCCAAAATTACATTTTTCATTGTTTTTCTCCATGCTCTAATTGAGCGTATTGTTTATCGTCGACAGGCTCACACCATTCATTTGAGGCGGCTTTTGCAGGGATTCCGATAGCGATGTGGCTGAACCAACTGTCTTTGCTTGCCCCATGCCAATGTTTAATTTCTGGGGCGATATAAACGACATCGCCCGGGTGGAGTTTCTGCGCGGGCTTCCCCCATTCCTGATACCAACCCTCTCCGTCGGTGCACAGCAAGATTTGTCCGCCATTATGGTGGATGTGCCAATTGTTGCGGCAACCCGGTTCGAAGGTGACGTTATAAATGCCCAAGCCATCTTTGGTATTTAAGGCTTTAAGATAGCTTTTTCCGATAAAATAAGGGGCGAAGGCCGTATTCTCTTCCCCTAAACCGAAGAGCGAATCGGAGGGGCTGCTCTTCTCATCCGCATAGACTTCTCGGACGAGAGGGAAGGCTGCCCAAGCGTTCGGCCAGCCCACGTAGAATGCCAAGTGGGTCAAAACCTCGACCATTTCGGTTTTGCTCACGCCGTTATTCTTCGCGTTTTGAAGGTGATATTTTAAGGAATTATCGAAGATTCCTTTGCTGATTAATGCTGTTACCGTAATGAGACAACGGTCTCTCGTCGCTAGTTTGTCTTTGCGGGACCAGACTTCGCCAAAGAGCACATCATCGTTGAGTTCGGCGAACTTGGGAGCAAGGTCGCCCAGTGCCGTTCTGCCTGCTGTTTGTTTTGCCATTCTTTTCATCCTCCGCGGACCATCATAGGTCTTGGAGTTAACTCCAAGTCAAGGGCCGAATGCAAATATCGCTTTTAGATTTCAGGTTTTCTTGTAAAATGCCCCTTCGCATCCTAATAATGAGATTATGAACGAAAAAATGAATGTTATCCTGGACTCCGATCCGGGTCACGATGATGCGGTTGCGATTTTGTTGGCGGGGAAGGCCCCTGAGATTAATCTTTTGGGTATTTCGACTTGCTCGGGAAACCAAAGCATCGAGAAGACGACACGGAACGCCTTGAATCTTTGCCAGTACTTNGATATTGATGTTCCGGTCGCGGCTGGCTCGCCAAAGCCCTTATTCAAAGAACCGATGTATTGCCCGCAAATCCACGGCGAAAGTGGCCTCGATGGNTTTACTTTTCCNCCCTTAATGAAAAAGGTTGACCCTCGTTCGGGTGCCGAGTTGATCATNGATCTTTGCTTNTCTCATGAGAANGTNATTCTNGTTCCNACTGGCCCCTTGACCAACATTGCGATCGCCTTAACGAAGAAGCCGGAAATCAAATCCCACATCAAAGAAATTATGTTGATGGGCGGTTCCATTGGTTATGGCAACGTGACTCCGGCGGGAGAATTCAATATCGTGGTGGATCCGGAAGCCGCGGAAATTGTCTTTAATTCGGGCTTGCCCGTCTACATGAATGGTCTTGATGTCACCCGGAAAGTCTTGGTGTTACCAAGCGTGATTGAGCGGATGGAGAAAATCCACAACAAGGCTAGCGATCTCTTCGTGGCCCTAATGAAGCAATATAACATCAACCAAAAGAAGATTTTTGCTTGGTCTGAAGGCGGCCCGCTTCATGATCCGGTTACCGTCGTTAGTCTTTTGAATCCTTCCGTTGTCACTTACCACTATATGAATGTGGTCATTGATGTTTCGAAGGGGCCGAGCTATGGTCGGACCAATTGCGATCAGTTCAATTACCTGCATCAGAAACCCAATGCCTATGTGGCGATGGATATTGATACCGCCAAGTATTGGGACGTCATCGAGAAAGTCATGAGGCTTTATTAATGAAAGACATTTATATCCTCGGCTCCCTTAATATGGATCTGACCCTTTATTTGGACCGTTTCCCCGAGAAAGGCGAAACGCTGAAGGGCCATTCTTTCCGCACGGGGGCTGGAGGCAAAGGGTTAAATCAAGCCATCGCCGCTGCAAAACTGGGTGGTCACGTCCATTTCTTGGGTGCGGTGGGCCAAGATGCTTTTGGCGAGCAAATGCTCCAGCAACTTACCCGTTATGGAATTGATGTCAGTCATGTCCAAAAGAGAGCAGGCATCCCAAGCGGGGTAGCCTTAATTCAAGTCGCCAATGGCGAAAATGAGATTGGCCTAGACTTAGGCGCCAACGAAACCCTAACTTCAGGGGAAGTCGATGACTTCTTAAAGGATGCCAAGCCAGGCGATTTCTTCATGATTCAGGGCGAGAATAACCCCGACATTCTTCCAATATCCCTGCAAAAAGCCCATCAAAAAGGATTATTCACGATTTTGAACCCGGCGCCAGCCTCGCCATTAATGAAAGGGGCCCTGCCTTTCGTGGATTTGATTACACCCAATGAAACCGAAGCAGCTTTGTTGACGGGCGAAAGCGATCCGGATAAAGCGGCGGAACTTCTTCAGGTGAATCAGGTGGCCATNACTTTAGGCGGCAAAGGCTATCTTTATCGGAAAGGCGGAAACGTCCAAAAGGTTCCGGCCGCGGTGGTTAAAGTGGTCGACACCACCGGCGCTGGCGATGCTTTTTGCGGTTCGTTAGTGTATTTCTTGTCCTGTGGCTTCTCTGCGGAAGGTGCTTTGAAATTAGCCAGTCAGTATGCGAGTTTAAAAACCACTCGAAAAGGAACCTCGATCGCGATGCCCACGAAAGAAGAACTTCAGAGTTTTATTAAGAATCACTAATCTTTTTTGCAAACGTGGCAATGCCGACACCGCGGTTCGTATGCTTCGCTTGCCCCAATAAGAACAACCGGAGAATCATAAGCGGCAGGGATTCCGTTGACGATTCTTTGCGTCATGGTGGCCGGCTCGCCGCATTTGACGCAAATGGCGGTAAGCTTTGTCACGAACTCAGCTTTGCAAAGCAAAGCGGCGGTAATCGGGAATGGTTCGCCACGGAAATCGGTATCGAGGCCGGCGACAATAACCCGTTTGCCTTCGTTGGCTAGCTCATCGCAAAGAGCGACGACGTCAAAATCAAGGAACGAGACCTCATCGATGGCCAAGACATCGAAAGGCACATTCAAATGAGCCCGAATTTCTGCGGTGTTTTTCACCGGGATGCACTTAGCTTTGTTGTGCAAATGGCTTTCAACGTTATCGATCGAATAACGATTATCAATTGCTGGCTTGAACACCAAATATTTTTGGTGAGCATAATCCAGACGACGGAGACGCCGAATCAATTCTTCGCTTTTTCCGGCGAACATCGGCCCCGTAATAACCTCAATCCAACCCGGCTGTTTATAATTTTCCATAACGGGATTGATTTTAAAAGTCTTTCTCTCGTTATCAAGAAAAAGAAGATTTCATTTCAAATCTTCTCTGTGGCTTCGATAGGAAGAATAGCCGATCATTGCTANTCCAATGATTAAATCTAAAGCGCCGAAGATTGTGCCGCCTAAGGCATTGTAAAAAGAATAGTCGACACCAGGATTCGTAAAAGCGAAGATTGCGGTTTGAGCCAAAATTAAGGCGGAAAGGCCGTTGCTTACAGCACCGCACTTTAGCCCCGTGGCGACGGTATTCTTGTTTTTTGCTTCGCGAATCAAACCATGAATGGCCCAGCCTAAATCCGTGAAGGCGAAGGCGGCGATGGTGATGCCTTGATAAATGTCGTAATGATCCGTGTTCGGAAAAAAGAAGAGACGAGCCATATATGAGGTATAGCCAATTGCGCCGACGCTGATGGTGATGCCCATATACAAAAATGCCTGCAAAACCCCGATCTTTTTCTTGCCATAAAGCGCCAGAAGGCCAATGAGTTTGGTTGCAAACGCCATCAAAGTGACCAAAGCCGAGACAAAAAGGAACCCCGAGGAAGCGATAATACCAAGGACGATTTTGCCAACGACCATTAAGGCGTTGACTCCTAACCCGAGGAGCAACGTCGTTCTTTCTTGCTGTTTCATCTTCGTTTTCCTGAGGCTTATTTTAAGGCTTTGTTATCTCTTTGTTAACGAATCTTGAGGAATGAAGAACCGGTATTATACTAACTTTCGAAAGAGGAATTGTTATGGAAGAAGAAACAAAAGATAAAGTCGTCTCTGAGCAAGACGGAAAAGGTAACGAAAGCAAAACTGAAACCGCCAACGCTGAAGCGCCGAAAAAAGAAGAAGCAAAAACCGACGAAAAGAAAGAATCGGGCTTCTCCAAGTGGTGGAAAGGCACCAAAGCCAAAGTCGACTCCGATATGTTGGAAGGCCACATTCAGAACGCTTATGAAAGCGCCCATGGTAGTTTTGATGTTTACGCTTTTGAGGGCGGTCTTTTCAATGGGGGATCGGTCTCGGGCGAAATCGTTGATGGCGCTTTGATCTATTGGGGCACCGATGCCATTAAGGAATATTCGGTTATCGTCGATAGAAAAGATAATAAAGCCTACTACGCTTTATCCAGTGAACCCATCGATGTCAAAGCGACTTATGAAGGCACCGAATATACTCGCAAAGGCACGAAGATCGCGTTAGATCCCAATGTCGAAGAAGTCAAAGTGGTTAAAGCCGATAAACGCTATTTCCTTTATAAAGGAAAGGTCGATAGCAAGAAGTAAAACATCGTTTACGAGGAGAGGCACTGCCCTAGGGCGGTGCTTTTCTTTTCGCGAGTGGAGTAAAATAGAAGCAGAGGGAACATCATGGAAACGATTGAGAATAAGCTGTTTAAGGTGTCAGTCGATGAGACCGGGGCACTTCTGACTTCGGTAATCACGAAGAAAAACCAGCAAGAACTTCTTTGGCAAAAGAACCCGGATTTCTGGCCCAATCAAGACGTGGTCATTTTCCCGGTGATCGGTTTGCCTGAATACGACGTTAATGGTCATGCTTATGCGTGCAAGACACGGCACGGCTTTGCCCGAACTCAGACTTTTGTCGTCAAAGATAAGAAACCGGAATCGGTGACTTTGGAGTTGGTCTCGAATCCCGAAACCTTGGAAGCCTATCCTTTTGATTTCGTTCTTGATGTGACGCTTTCTTTGAAGGGCAACATCATCGAACGGAAGGTCAAAGTCATCAATAAGTCTGCAAAACCCCTTCCGTTTGCCTTGGGACTCCATCAAGCGTTCCGCTGCAAATACGATGGTTCCGCCTCGGTTCATTTTGATAAAGCCCCGAATTACTATTACCCGATGCGAAATGGTTTATTTCAGGAGAAAGAAACCAGCATCTACCATCAGGATGAAAAATTGAGCAAAGAGCTTTGGGCCATTAACGAAACCTGGGGTTTGCCCAATGACCAGCATTATCAGATCGACGTGAAGACGGGTTTTGGCTATATCCTGAAGTTCCGTTTCGATGCTCCGGAGATCGCAATTTGGAGCAAACAGTCCGGTGGCGATTTCCTTTGTGTTGAACCCTGGTGGGGTTTCTCCGCTTACGAAGGAATGCCGAAAGAAATCGCGGAGCGGCGCGATGAGAATCTCATCGAAAAAGAGAAGACATTTACTTTAGATATCGAAATCGCTAACGACTAATCACTTATAGTATTGCGCCTGAGCATCCCACATTTTCTTGTAGAGGCCGTCTTTTAAGGCCAGCAAGGTTTTGTGGTTACCATATTCCACGACATGGCCTTGGTTAATGACGGCGATGTTGTCGCAGAATTGAGTTGAGGACATCCGGTGAGAGATAAATACGGCGGTCTTACCTTGGACTAAGGTTCCGAAGTTCTCGTAGATTTCCGCCTCGCTCTTCGGGTCTAAGGCCGAAGTGGGTTCATCCAAAATCACCAAAGGCGAATTCTTATAAAGAGCGCGGGCGATAGCGATTTTTTGGGCTTCGCCGCCTGATATTTCCACGCCGTTTTCGTCATTCTTGTTGTAAAGGATGGTATTGATGCCTTCAGGGAACGCCAAGACCCGGTCGTAGATATCCGCTTTCTTTAGCGCCTCAATGACCTTGGGTTCATCCCCGTTGGCGGTNGCGGCAACATTATCTTTGACGGAGAANGAGAAGAGTTTGAAGTCTTGGAAAACAATGGCGTAAAGCTTCTCACAGGAATCTTTATCATACGAAACCAAAGGAAGTCCGTTGACCTTGATTTCGCCTTCTTGAGGTTCATAGAGACGGCAAACGAGCTTCATCAAAGTGGTTTTACCCGCCCCGTTGACGCCGACAATGGCGAGCTTTTCGCCTGGATGGAGAGTTAAAGAAACATCATCGAGGGCTTTATCTTTTTGATTCGGGTAGGTGAAACTCACATGGGAGAACTCCAAAGAAACCGGCTTGCTGAGGTCAAGTTTGTTCGTTCCATAAACCATGGTGTCACCATAAGAAAGGTAGAGGAAATAATTCTGCAAATAGTCGGAGTTCAAAGAGGTTGAAGCAATTCCCTCGACGATACTTTCGAGGCCGCTCGCTAACAAGGTAACGGCTCCGGCGTAGGCCACGGCGGTGCCGACCCCAATGAGACCATAGAGGGCTTTTAAGCCCAAGAAAGAATATGCGATGAATGAAAGGAAGACATAAACAAAGGCTATGCCGATTTGAATGGCCTTTTGCGAAGTGGCAAATTGCTCCCAAGTTTTATTGACGCCATATTTATCGTTTTCTTGATAAGAGATCAGCATCTTTTGCATCGCGAATAAGCGAATGTCTTTGCCCATCTGATAATCGTTGCAGACGGTGTAGAAATAACCAAAGCGACGATTGCCTTCGACGTTTTCCATCATCGCTTTATAGGAAAGTTTGTTAACGAGGGCTAATAGAGGCAAAGAAACTAAGAGCGCAAACAAGGCGGAACCAAAGAGAATCAAAGCGCTCCAAGGGTTATTTAAGAAACTGGCCCACGCATCATTCTTCGTGGGGTTCCCTACTGCGAATATCCCCTGCAAAAGCACAATGGAATACACCAAATTGGATAAACCTTTGACGATAGATCCAAGAGCCGCCATGAAGGCAGGAACGCCACCGGATCCGTTGGTGGCTTCATCGGCCGCTTTCATGAGACGAAGGGTTTTGTTGTCTTCGAGCTGCGCGTAAGAGAGTTCGTGAGTCTTCTTACTCATTCTCCGACTGATTTCGGCGAGGATTTTGTTGTCCCAGGCGAAAAGAAGGTTAGAAAAGAAAGCTTGGAGAATGCCGACGACAAGGGCGATGGAGATCGTCCACCAAACAACATTCATGATCGAATCAAAACTATCGTGGGCGACAAGGCCGTTAATGATCAAGGCGCTGCCATAGATTGGAATATAAGGGAAAAGCGATTGAATTAAGAAAGACAAAATATAGGAAAGGAAATAGCCGGGCGAGAGGGACCAGATGAAGCGGAAGACACGCCAATTCTTTTTGAAATACGATTTAGAGGGTTCCATCGGCTTTGGCTCCTTCCTGGTAATATTTGGCTTGGATTGTGAACATTTCTTTGTACTTCTTGTCCTGCTTTAAAAGCTCTTCGTGGGTTCCGATTTCTTCGATGCTGCCATTGTCCAAATAGACGATGCGGTCACAAAAACGGGTCGAAGCCAACCGGTGGGAGATAAAGATCGAGGTGTTGCCTTTGGCGTAAGAAAGATATTGCTTGTACATCTTCTCTTCGCTTAAGGGATCAAGGGCTGCCGTAGGCTCATCAAGAACCAATAATGGGGCGTTCTTATATAAAGCGCGGGCCAAAAGCATCTTTTGGGTTTCTCCGCCCGAGAGTTGGACCCCTGAGAGGTCGAAAGTCTGAGTGATAAAAGTTTCTTCTTTTTGCGGCAAGGATTCGACTTTGGCAGTCAAATCGGCTTTATCGATGGCGTCTTTAAGCCGAGCTTGATCAATCTTATCGTCTGGGGCACAAGAGATATTGGTTTTTAAGGTGAAAGCCAAAGGTCTCACATCTTGGAAAAGCGCGCCGATTAAAGACATGTACTCATCGATGTTGAACTGTTGAATGTCGATGCCATTGAGAAGAATCCGGCCGCTGGTGGGCTTATAGAGTCCGCAGAGGAGCTTGATTAAGGTTGTCTTGCCCGCTCCGTTATTGCCAACGAGGGCGATTTTTTCGCCGGGATGGATCGTTAAAGAAATATCGTGGAGGATCTCTTTTTCGTCGCCGGGATAATGGAAAGCCACGTGGTCAAAAGTGATTTCAAAGGGTTTTTGCAGGGATTTGATATCGACGCCTTGGCCATGATTAAAGGTGTCTGGGACGGCCAAGGCCGTTCGATAGTCATCGACTCGAACCGATTCAAAACGAGCTTTGTTCCACGCTTCGACGAAGGTGTTTACCCAAGTCGAGAAGCCTGCGATGATTCCGAGTAAGAAAGTGAAAGTCGCTAAGGAAATGCTTCCGTTGATCACCTGGGGCAGCAACAAGGAATAAGCAACGGCATCTCGAACGAACAAGAAGAGGCAATCGCTAACCTTGCCCGCGAAGAAATGCATTTGGATTTTGCCCTCGAGACTAAAGATCTTTTTGGACAGTCCCGCATAAATGACATCGAACCACTTGTCGAGGCGATATCCCCGAATATCTTTTGAGTTCTCAAGGGTCGTGGTGTCGTTTTTCAAAACGTAGGTCTCGTTAAAGAGTCGTTCATCCTCGTCGCGGGTCTTCTGCATGTAATGGTAGCCCCAAAGGGAAAAAAGGAAGGTTGAGGCAATCATGCCAACCATAACGAGCAGAATCCAAGGGACGTAAATGGCGGCGACGATGGAATAGGTCAGCATGCCAATCAAGCCGATGAAAAGGCCGGGGACTTGTTTTAAGGTGCCTTCGATGCCAACCCAGTTGCTGTCGAGGGCCCGCCAACCCTTTTCGAACATTTTACGGGCTTCGCGCGGCTCAACATTGAGGTAATCGGTACTGATGGTCTTGCGGGAGAGGCGGAACCATGAAATGGTGCAGCGGGCAAAGGTCGAATCCCAGTAATAGGTATTTAATCCCCAAATTTTTAAGGCGCTGGAGACAAAGGTTGCCCCACAGAGGATGCCAACGAGGGCGAGGTAGCGTCCAGGCTCTTCCTTGTTGGTTAAAGCCAAGACAACGAAATAGGACATTAGGGTGCCCAAGACCGCCTCAACTAAGCTCATGAGAATTCCGAGGATCAAGGCGAAAATAGACTTCTTCTTGTATAAGGAGACGTCGTGAAGGCAGTAGAAGAGGTTGTTGATCCAGGAATGTTTCTTCATGCCGTTTAGTCTAGCGAAGGGATGGAATGAAGAAAAGCAATTATCGATTGCGAAACTAGAATCGACAAAAGGAAACTGCTTTTGCAGGGGTTTTGAGGGAGTTTCTTAGAGAATAAAAGGTTTACTATTGGGGAGATTGGACTTTCTTCAAGTTTTCTCCGACTCTTTTATTGAAGGCCCGATGGATGAGAAAGAGATAGGGCAAGCCCATGTTGGTTTCCAATAACGAGTTGATGACGAGGGTTTGCCAACTTTGATTTCGGATGCCGGTGATGGCCAAGATCGCTTCCCAAGCAAACTGAACCAAAATACCAATGGCAAGAATCCAAAGGATGGGATAACGCTTGGCTTTATCAACCGCCAAATTATGGATGATCAAATAGCCATAACCCACGACAAGGAAGAGAGCCATAACCCAATGATATTGCCCGGTGCCACGACTAATCGTGATCGTCCCAGTCTTTTGGCCAGCGTATTGGGAGATAAGAGCTTCGGAGAACCAGACCAAGGGAATCCACAACGACCATTCGAGTAGGTGTTTATCGTGGTCGAGCCATAACCAAATCCAAACGAAGTTGGTAAAACCATAGGACATCGAAAGCCATAAGAGGAACCAGGCGGGGTTCGCCCCCTGAACGCTCCGGGTACCAAGCCAGGCATAGAAGATGCCATAATCGACCGCCCAATAAAGCAAGCCGCCAAACAGGCCAACCAAGACGGCTTGGTATTTCTTTTGCCAAAGCAATAAGCCACAGAAAAGGCAAAGGAATCCAATGTCGAGATAGATATAGAGGTAGTTCATGCTTCGGGAAGCAATGACCTCGCTTTGAAGAAATTTCATAGGCTTATTTTAAGCGTTAGGACCAGAAACGAGAAGTCGGCTCTTTTCTCGAAAATAAAAAGCCCCGTCTCTTCAGGGAGGGATACGGGGCTAGAGGATTGGACAAGTTATTTTTGGAAAGCGAGAAACCGCTTATTAACGTCTTGGTGGTCACGGCTATCCGGTTCTTCAAGTTTCTTGCCATAGACCATTTCGGCGCGAAGCCGCCAGGATTGAGGGATACCCCAAGCGGCTTTGACTTCGTCATCGATGAGGGGGTTGTAGTGTTGGAGATTAACCCCAAGACCTAATTCTTCTAATTGGCTCCAAATCGCGAATTGGAGCATGCCGTTTTGTTGTTCGGCCCAGGGTTTAAAGTTATCGGCATATAAGGGAAACGCCTTAATCAGATGGTTGGTTACCTCTTCGTCATCGAAGAAGAGAATGGTGCCTTCGGCGGCAGCAAACCCCTTGATTTTCTCCTCGGTCTTCGCGAACTTGTCCGCTGGAACGAGCTTTTGAAGGGTCGACATGACAATCGCCCAGAGCTTATCGTGGGCTTCGCCTTCTAAGACGACGGCCCGTTGGGATTGGCTATTAAAGGCCGACGGAACGGCATCGAGCGTTTCTTTAACGAGCGATTCGACGGCTTCGTTTTTGATTCCGGAATTCTTTCCTAAAGCATAGACACTGCGGCGATTCTTCATCACGTCGCTGAATGATTTTTTCATGATCTTTGAGTCCTCCTTGGACCTCACCATTATGGCGAGAGGAGGTCCTTTTGTCTTAAAGGATGCTCCAAAAGAAAACGCCGCCCCCATCACTAATAGGGAGCGGCGCTAAGTAAAGATAGAACGTTACTTAATTACTTCGCGAAACGAGCTTTGTCACTGAAGTTGTAGAAGGCATCAAGTCCCGGATAGATGGCTTGGTCGCCAAGTTCTTCTTCAATGCGCATAAGTTGATTGTACTTGCAGATACGATCGGTGCGGCTCATAGAACCAGTCTTGATCTGGCCCGCATTGAGGGCAACGACAAGGTCGGCAATGGTCGTATCTTCGGTTTCGCCCGAACGGTGGGAGACGACGCAAGTCCAGCCATTGCGCATGGCCATCTCGCAGGTATCCAAGGTTTCGGTCAAAGTGCCGATTTGGTTGAGCTTGATCAGGACGGAGTTGGAGCAGCCCATCTCAATGCCCTTCTTGACGTAGATCTTATTGGTAACGAAGAGGTCATCACCAACGAGCTGAACTTTCTTGGCGAGTCTATCGGTAAGCTTCTTCCAGCCTTCCCAATCATTCTCGGCAAGAGCATCCTCGACGGTGATTAACGGATACTTGTCAACGAAGGAGGCGATCATGTCGATCATCTCTTCGCTGGTCTTTTCGCCTTGGCCCGAGCGCTTTAAGACATACTTCTTTTTCTCATCATCGTAGAACTCAGAAGCAGCAAGATCCATACCTAAGCAAATGTCTTTGCCCGGGACGTATCCAGCGGCCTTGATGGCTTCGACAAGAACCTCAAGCGGCTCTTCGTTGCTCTTCAAACCATTCGGAGCAAAACCACCCTCATCGCCGACGGCGGTGATGTCCTTGCGATCCTTGAAAATCTTGCGGAGAGCGGCAAAGGTCTCAGCGCCCATTTCGATGGCTTGGCTGAAGCTCTTCGCGCCAACCGGCATAATCATGTACTCTTGGAAATCAACAGAAGAATCCGCATGTTTTCCGCCATTGATTACGTTCATCATCGGAACCGGAAGCTTCTTGGCATTCGGTCCACCGATATAGCGGTAGAGCGGTAGTCCAAGGAAATTCGCGGCCGCTTTTGCAACGGCAAGCGAAACACCCAACATGGCGTTGGCGCCAAGGTTGGATTTGGTCGGAGTTCCATCCAAGGCGATCATGGTTTCATCAATCTTGACCTGCTCGAAGACGTTCATTCCAACAAGCTTCGGGGCGATGATCTCATTGACGTTTTTGACGGCCTTTAAGACACCCTTTCCACCATAGACTTTCTTGTCTCCATCGCGGAGCTCAAGAGCTTCTCTTTCGCCGGTCGAAGCGCCCGACGGAACCGCGGCGCGACCAAACGCACCGTTTTCGGTAGTAACATCGACCTCGATGGTCGGATTGCCACGCGAATCAATAATCTGACGCGCGTGAATGGCGGCGATTTCTTCAGTAAACTGCATGTTTTTGTTTTCTCCTTTTTTTGATTAACAAACATGCTTACTTAGTAAGCAACCTTGATTATAGGTCAAAGGGGGACTAGAGCGGAATAAAAACGAGTCAAAAGAGCCAAAAACGGACTTTTTTACCGATATAACGTCTTAGGAATTCTCTTTTGCCTCATCCAATTGGGGGAAAATCCCCCAAGCGATTACCCCTTGTGGTTCCATGCATTCAAGAATGGTCAATCGGATTTGGGGTTCCGAATTTTCATTTCGTTTCTCAAGATTTTGCCCCATCCCTTGTCTATTTTCTTCATTGGGGTATTGGGGTAAAATGGGATTCACCATGAGCGAACGGACTCTTTATCTCCATTATTTCAACAAGAACGTTCCTTCGGCTCTCAAAGAAAAGATCTTTCATCGGCAGAAGGAAACCACTTCTTTTTGTGG
>JGI20225J20221_1002365_pt1 | contig 14357 bp, 15 predicted proteins | sample BioMet4_FD_20221 | JGI IMG/M metagenome (IMG submission 20221) | reverse complement strand
GTCCCCACTCACGTCGAAGAGAACCTCACTGGACCCCTGGGCGCTTCAAGTTGTAAGCTTCTTGGCTATAGTCCACGAGAAAGGATCGTTGGGGTAACAAAGTTATCGTTGTCTGCATTCTGAAAATAGGTGTAGTTCATTGGAACTATCCAAACCTCGCATTATGGCGGTTAAGGAGCGTTGGCTAAACGTTGCCCCGGAGCTTTGGTAGAAGTCTTGATACGTATTCAGGTAACGTTGAAAGGCTTTGAGTTTATTAGCATCGGCAATCATCCGTGGATGAGGTTTCATCAGTGAAGATCGTGTACATCTTGAAAACTCCGACCATCCTGAGGAGCGTACTTGTCGCCCCCCAACATCCTGAAGAGCGGCCCAACCGGGTTGAAGTGGCTTCGCAGTTGGTGCAACTCGAGCTCACATAGGTGACAAAGAATTTATCGCCATACGCGTTAGAAGCGATACTCTTTTGGTAGTCTGCATAGGTTTTGGTGGAATAGTCCCAGTCAAAGGCCGAATTATCGTTCAAAGAATCGGTGAGTTTATCGACATTGCTGAGGCTGCGTTTACCCGTAACTTCGCCTTGAAGCGAAATCTGAAATCTCTGGTAATAGGATTTGCTACTATCCCAGTTAAAACCGTTGCCCCATTTGGTGATATAGGGAACCGAAAAAGCGACCGTTAGCCAAGTTAAGGGGCTCGTCAAGATTCCCCCGATAACAATCAGAGCAATCCACCGCTTTTTCATTGTTCATAGTTTGGAGCAAAAAAACGGAAGAATCAAATCATCGAAAAGCCGAAGTTGAAAAAACCGCTGAACTCTCCCCCTCATACCTAGGGCGGCCCTTGCTATCGTCCCCTAGAAGTCGAAGAATTATTCTTAGAAAATCGCCTAGTTCATCAAAGGGGTTCAACCATGAAATCGAAACACACCAAAGATCTCGAAACAGTTTTCACCATTTTTATCATCGTGATGATGATTGATATTCCCGCCAGTTTCATTTGCGCTGCAGCGGCCCTTCCAGCACTGCCGATTTGGGGAACTGCTTTTCCTTTTATCGTGGCCGGCGCCAGCGTTCTTACTCTGATTTTAGGTGATATCCTCTTCCCAGCATTGATTAACTCTTCGAAAGCAGCGGACCGCTTTAACGCCATGTTTCCAGAACCCAAGGCCGCGGGAGCCGTCCCGCCGGATCCTCGAATCGCTCAATTAAAGGAAGCCATTAAAGACAAAGAGAAGACGATTGCTCAAGCGATTTTGCTTGCCCTTGACTCTGAAGGCGTCATCAGCAAAGAAGACGAAGCCAATTACCAAAAAATCATCGATACTTTGCCACTAGAATAACAAAAAAGCTTTCTCAACCAAGGCTTTGTTCTATGTGATGCTGCGGTTATTTGCTGTATCATCACCAACCCCACCGCCCGCACCTGGAGTTACGTCCTCTTTGTTTTCGGCCCAGTCATCTTTCTCATCGGACTCATTGGGGCGATTGTCCTAGATGCCCGCCGTCAAAGCAGTCTCCGTCACGCTAAAGAAGCCCACGAGAAGAGCGTTCTTTATGAGGGTCTAATTCAAAGCCAAGAGAAGGAGACTCCTAAGCTTCCTTAAGACAATCCGATGCCTATTTTCTTTGTTCCTTCTTAGGCGATGGAGAAGCTGATGGTCGCTCCCTGATTGCTCACTTCATCAAAGGAGATCCGATAACCTAAAGGCCAGCCATTGTTGAGGGAAGTCTTTCGAGGAAAGAACGCCGAATAGGTCGCTACATCAAAGGCTGAACCGCTCCTAAAAAGATTGGCATTATCCTCCAGATGCTGACCATCGGCTAAGTATTCTCAGGATGCCCCGCCTGAATGAGGCTCACTTCGTTATAGCCTAGATCCAAGGCTTCCCCCTCCCGGAGAGAAGCGGTATTGCAGGCAGCGATCGAGAAATAAGAGAGATCATCGTAGTCCAAGGTCGCCGGTGAGCCTTCCACATAGGCGATGCTTTGAAGTTCTCCTGAGGAACTATAGGAATACTTCGCTAGTCTCGCATCGACATGCCAGAGGCGAACCCCATAGCCTAAAACGCTATGGGGATAATGGATCTTGGCATCCAAGGCGTTCAAGCCGGTTGGGGTATAGAGCTCAATCAAGAGATATTCATCGAAGGCCGTGCCATTCCAGGTGCTGCCTTTAGCGGGGATCACGATGCAATCCCCACTACTTTCGGCGGGGTTGATGGTGATCCGGGAATTGCCCGTTACCACATAAGGCTTCACCCAGTTGAGGGCCAGCTTAGAGAACGCGTCATGATCGATGACGTTCTCGTCCATCATATCCGCGCCGCCCATCGGAGCGGGATAGACCTTGGAACTACCCAAGGTTTTGCTATCGTAGGAATAGCAATCATCGAGGCCCATCAGGTGGCCCGATTCATGGATGAGGGTATGGGCATCGACCTTCGGGGAGGCCGCTTCTTCATAGAGGAAGTCATAGGACATCCAGAAATAGTTGAGGCCGATCGGCGAAGTCTTGGACGCGTTAGCGTAGTTATCGTAGTCCCAATAGCAATAGGCCCAGAAGACATTGCCTTGGGTATCGATGGCCTTAATGGCCGTATCTTTGCTATAGTCCGGGCAGCAATAGACCAGGATGACCGCATCGATGAGGCCATCGCCATCATGATCAAATTGGGTGCAGCTATCGCCGGTCACGGACTTGTAGTTGGCAAGGGCTTGCTCAAGGATCCAGCTGGAAGCGGGCACGCTTGAGGTTTCCTTGGCGTAGAACTGGGCCGGCGTGAGACCGCTCACGTATTTGGAGGCGACGGTATAGCTCGGGGTGAACTTTCCAAAGGAACTCTTTTTATAGAAAGAAGCGAGCGATTCCCAATAGCCCGTATCGGTCACACCACTTCCATTGAGGGCGGTATTAAGGTCAGTCAAGGTTTGGCTCGAGCACGTGTAATCGGTGAATTCGATCGGAAGAACCAAGAGTTTGACGGCTCCACTAGGAGAGATCGCATCGCAAGTATTGCTATTTTTGATGGCCTTATAGTTAAAGCTATCCGTGATGGTCGAGGTCGTATCGGCAACCTTATAGTAGTTATCCATCGAGGTCGAGGTCGAGGAAGTCGCGGTTGAAGAACTGGAAGACGAAGAGCTTGAGACGCTGGACGAGGTGCTCGGAGAGACGCCATCGCAGGTATAGGTCAAATGGATTCGAGTTGAGTTGACTCTAGAACAAAAGAACTTGGTTTATGTCTCTGAAGTAGACTGTGATTTTTCAGCCTTTCGATGGTTTACCTGCTTTAAATCGATAGGACATATTAGCATTTGAACTTTTTAATTAATGTTGAAATTCAAACGTAATTCACACGATTTATGGGCTTCGGGGGCTTCCAGACGATAAAAGAATATTTCACTATGGCAAGCGCAAGAACTCCATTTCGTTCTGCGAGTTCTATAAAGACACTCGGGATGTCGGTTGCCTCGACTCACCGTGACAATTTTCCCTTCAAAAATGAGGGGACGTCCTTAATGGGACGCTGGCTTAGGCGAGGTCACGATATTGGCCAGCATGAGCTTTAAGCGGTTCTCTTGGTTCACGAACGCGGTCGAAGGATCGTAATCGATCGCGGCGATATTGGCTTCAGGATGAAGGCGCATCAACGGATGCATCATGCCTTTAGCGACGATGTGGTTGGGCAAGCAACCAAAGGGTTGGCAGCAGACGATATTGGGGACGCCATGTTCGATATAGGCGAGCATTTCGCTAGGGATCAACCAGCCTTCGCCCATCTTGACGCCATCGGAGATGATCCGGGAAGCATCCTCGTGGATTTCCTTAAAGGGCACCGCGGGCGTAAAGCGACCGCCCTTAGAGAGGAGCTTTCCTTGGATCACGGTCTCTTTGAGCAAGAAACGGTAGGCTAATGCCCATAAGAAAGCAGTCTTTTTATTGAGGCCATAACGTTTGCGGTCATTGAGGGCATTCTTCACGCAATAGAGGCAGAACTCGAGGACCCCAGGCTCCACCACTTCGCAGCCATTGCTCACCAAGAAATCCACCAGATGGTTATTCGCGGTCGCCGAATACTTCACATAGATTTCCCCGACGATCGCGACCTTGGGTTTCCGCTCCTGAGGTAAGGGGGCGTCCTTAAAAAGATCGATGATGGCTTTGTAGTAATGCTTCCGCCGCCAATAGCTCCCGTCATTGAGGGCATTGCGCACTAAGCTGGCTCCCTTTTCGACGAGAGCTTCGGTATCGCCTTTATGCGCTTCATAAGGCTCGCATTGGTCCCTTAAAGCCAATAAGAGATCGGCGTAGCACATGCCGTGCGCCATCTTTAAGACTTCCTTCAGGGTGAAATGAAGCGAGGAATCGCTCTCTAGCCCCGAGAAGTTGAAGGAGACGACCGGAACGTGCGGAAATAAGGGGGCTAAGGCCTTACGGATCAGATAGACATAGTTGCTGGCGCGGCAGCCTCCGCCCGTCTGGGAGATGAGGATGCCGGTATGCTCTGGGTCGTACTTGCCGCTTTTAAGGGCCGAGACGAATTGCCCCACCACCAATAGAGCCGGATAGCAGGCATCGTTATTGACGTTCCGCTGGCCTTCTTCTTTGGCTTTGGCCCCATCGATCGCTAAAAGCTCGAGGTGGTAACCATCGTGATTGAGGACATCGCGGATGAAGCCGAAATGGAGCGGCAACATATCGGGGACGAGCAAGGTCATCCCTTTATCTTTTTTCACATCGAAAACCGGGTAATCGGGCATAAATTAACGTTTCTCCTCATCGGCGGCTTTTAAGGAACGGAGTCGAATCTTGATGGCGCCAAGGTTCGAGACTTCATCGATTTTCAATAACGTATAGAGCTTATTTTGGCTTTCCAAGATCCGGCGGACTTCATCGGCGGTGATGGCATCGATGCCGCAGCCAAAGGAAACCAATTGAACCAGTTCCATGTCCTTTTGCTGGCTCACGTATTCGGCGGCTCGATAAAGCCGGGCGTGATAGGTCCATTGATTGAGGACGTGAGGCGTGGGGATATCGCCCACTAACGGGGCCACCGCATCTTCGCTCACTAGGGCAAAGCCTAGGCTCGTGATGAGGGCGGGAATCGCATGGTTGATTTCCGGGTCGATATGGTAAGGCCGACCGGCCAAGACGATGATGGGACGCTGGAGTTCCCTCGCTTTAGCGATGATCCGCTGACCCTCCGCCACGATATCCGCTTGGTAGGCTTTTTGGGCGAGGTAACCCGCGTTAATGGCGGCCTTGATCTCGCTCTTTTTGACCCCATAGGGCTTCAGGATCGGAACTAAGGCGTGGAGCAAAGAATCGCTTTCCGAGAAATCGCAGTAGGGATTGAGGATCTTGTGGGCGAAAAGATGGGGATCGTTGCCGTTGAGGAGTTCCGAATAATAGGCGACGACCGGGCAATTGAAGTGATTGCTCGAGCCCTTCTCATTGAGGTTATAGGACTCGGAGGGATAAAAGATGGCGTCGAGATTCAGTTTCTCGAGTTCCGCGATGTGGCCGTGCATGAGTTTAGCGGGGTAGCAGACCGTATCGCTAGCGATGGTGCATTGGCCTTCATAGTAGAGATTACGGGTGCTATTAGGCGAAAGCACCACCTGAATGTTCAGCCGCTGAAAGAAGGCTTCCCAAAAGGGATATTGCTCGACATTGGCGAGGCAAAGCGGTAGGCCAAACTTGGCCTTAGGATGCGCTAGAGNCGCTGGAGCTTTCTCCATCCGCGCGACTTTGTAGGCATAGAGATCTAAGCCAAGATCGGGTTTAGCGACCCCCGCGCCTTTATCGCATTTATTGCCGGCGATGAAATGATGGCCATCCTTAAAGCTCACCAGCGTCTCTTGGCAGTGCGCTCCGCACCCCTGGCAAAGGAAGGCCTTTGAGGTATAGGAGAGGGCTTGAAGTTCCTTAAAAGGAATTAGGCCTAAGCCCGCTCCCTTCTTTTCGGCGTAAAGGGCCGCGCCAAAGGCGCCCATAAGTCCGGCGATCTTCGGGCGGATAACCGGGTGGCCGAGTTCGCGCTCGAAGCAGAGGAGAATCGCATCATTGAGGAAGGTGCCGCCTTGGGCGACCACGGTTTGGCCGAGCTCCTCCGCGCTATGGAAACGGATGACTTTATAGATCGCGTTCTTGATGATTGAAGCGGAGAGCCCGGCCGAAATATCGCCGATTTCGGCGCCATCTTTTTGGGCTTGCTTGACCGCGCTATTCATGAAGACCGTGCAGCGGGACCCTAATTCCACCGGGTGCTTGGCGAATAGACCAAGTTCAGCGAAGTCGGCCACGCTATAGCCTAGGCTGGAGGCGAAGGTTTCTAGGAAGGAGCCGCAGCCACTGCTGCAGGCTTCATTAAGGACGATCGAATCGATGGCCCCGTTCTTCACGAAGAAGCATTTGATATCTTGGCCGCCGATATCGATGACGAAGTTGACGCTAGGGGCAAAGTAACGGGCGGCCGTAAAGTGAGCCACGGTCTCCACCAAACCATAATCGATCTGGAAGGCGCTCTTGATCAGATCTTCCCCATAACCGATGACGCAAGAAGAGACAATGTGGATTTGACTACCGAGTTGGCTATAGAGTTCTAAAAGTTGGGTCTTGATCGCATCGAGAGGGTTACCGGCATTCGGGCAATACTGGCTAAAGAGGATCTCGTGATCTTTCGAGAGCAAGACCATCTTGGTGGTCGTGGAACCCGCGTCGATCCCAAGGTAGGCATCCCCGCTATAGGTGGTGATATCCCGGGTCTTAACATCGAGTTTGGCATGTTCTTCGACGAAGGCTTCATATTCTTCATGCGAAGTGAATAGCGGCGGATTGCGTTGGAGCGTCGCTGGCGAAACGTGATTCTTTAAGGTTTCGATTAAACTATGGAGTTGCTCCTTGGCCCCTGAGCCTCGGGCATAGAGGCAGGCTCCGATCGCGACAAAGATCTTGGCTTCCTTAGGAAAGAGAGCATGGGCATCATCAAGGTGGAGCGTTTCCTTAAAGGCTTTCTGTAGACCTTTTAAGAAGGATAAGGGACCCCCTAAAAATAAGACGGTGCCTTCGATCTTTCGCCCTTGGGCGAGGCCAGAAAGGGTTTGGCCCACCACCGCTTGATAAATCGAGGCGGCGATATCGTCTTTGCGGGCGCCTTGATTGAGCAAGGGCTGAATATCGCTTTTAGCGAAGACCCCACACCGGGAAGCGATCGGATAGACTTGCTTAGCTTGAAGAGATAAGGCATCAAGTTCATCGATCGAGACATGGAGCAAACTCGCCATCTGATCGATGAAGGCTCCCGTTCCGCCAGCGCAGGTGCCATTCATCCGCTGCTCACGACCGCCACTGAGGAAAAGGATTTTGGCGTCTTCGCCTCCGAGTTCCACCGCGACATCGGCTTGGGGATAGAAGGTTTTTAAGGCGAGGCTCGAGGCCGCGACTTCTTGAACGAAGGGGAGATGGGCATCTTCGGCGAGGCCTAAGCCCGCGGAGCCCGTAATCGCGAGCTGGAAGGAAGCGCCGGGAAAGGCCTGATCGACTTGACTAAGGGCATTAACGAGGGTGGATTTCACCTGGGCGTTATGGCGTTCATAGGAAGAAAAAAGAACCTCGTTAGCAGGGGAAAGCACCACCACTTTCACCGTGGTGGAGCCGATATCGACGCCAAGAGTTAAATTGTCTAAAGAAGGCTTGGTCACAAAGGGGATTATAGCCAAAGGCTATCAAAAGGCTAGGCCCAACTTGACAAGGGGGAGGAATTGGCTAAGTTTTTGGAGCCTTTTTCTTAAAACAAAGCAGCAACATCAAAAGGCTTTGACGTTTTGGCGAGCACTTAAAATTAGGAGAGTCAATTGTTCCTTAGTTCGCCATTGAGATTCGGCGAAAAGGACAAAGAAAAGTCCTTCACGTCCTAAACTAAGACGTGAAGCCTCTCTTGTAAGGCCGTAGCAAACGCCGTTTTAAGGGCTGGCGGAAGAAAGCTTCTTGAGATGGCCGCTAACAGCGTAGATTCTTGAGAAACTAGTCGTGCCATAAAACCTCGGGCAACCGTCTCCGAGATCCCTAAATGATCGGCCAAGAAGAGGAAGTCTTTGACCGTTAACCCTTTTTTCTTGCCATGGCAAGTTAACGCCAATTCTTCCTTGTCGTTAGGGTTTAACAAGCCGGTGGGGAGTAAGTCATAGGCTGGCGTGAGTTCATAACGCCCTGGCGTTTTTTCATAGAGCGAAAAATTTTTGAGGTGCATAGCGTTGTTGAGCGTGACAAAGCAAAAAAGCACTTCATAGAAAAAGGTCTCTTTATCGAGCAAGGGGCGATAAGAATACGCCGTAATGATCTGCCCGCAGCTTTCATAAGAAGTCCGATACTTGTCCAAGGCGGGCAAACCCGAAAGCTGGCAAAAATCTTCCATCGCGATTTTATGGCCAGCGGCCCGGTCGATACGACGAGTAATGTAGCAAAGGCGTCCGTCTTGATCCGGTAAAAGTCCGTGGGGGCAAGTCGGTAAGCCCACGAGGTCTGCTAACGTCATCACCAAGGCTTCGCTTTCAGGGAGAGCGGGGAAACGGGAAGAAGGCGGTTTGCAAATGTAACCCAAGGGGGCACCGACGATAGTCAGTTTTTTTCGGGCTTTGAGATCGGAAAGATGCAGGGACAATTTCTCTTGAACGCCCGGAAGGGACTTTCCCGCCTTCAGGGAAGACTCGGCTAAGGCCTTGAGGCTCGCTTGATCGAGTTCAAGTAAGGGAGGCTTTGGACTCACAAACAGGCGCTTTAAACAAGCAGGATGATAGCCAACCATTTCTTCTAGGGGGTTAAGAGCTTTGCCGCAACTAAGACAGTATTTACTCATGAGGAAGTGCCTCCACGCTTACGGCGCCGATGGGGTCTTTTCCCGTCGCTAGTAGCAAGCCCATCCGATCGGCGATCGGGAGTTTGAATGTGGCGGAAGCTAGTGAAAGCAGCCAGCCTTCAGGAATCAAACCGTCAAAAAAGGGAAAAAGAGTTTTGGAAAGATACGCTTCCGACCGTAAAGGCAACGTTAAGGAAACGGGATGAGCGTGGGAAGAGGCAAGATAATCGGAAGAATAGGCAAAGGAAAAAACACCGTCGTCCGACTCGCTTAATTGCCCGCAAGCCTGACCATCGTAGAGTACTAAAGCCTGCCTCATTATTTATCCTTCTCCTTAGGCACTGGGGCCAGTTCGTAGCCAAATAAACCTAAAGCTTCATTGACTTTATCCAAACGGTTGGTGGGCTTGCCTTGCTCGATGTTACGAATGAAATGGAGACTAAGGCCGGAGCGAAACGCTAATTCTTTTTGGGTTAAGCCCGCCAGTTTTCTCTCCCTTTTTAGGGTTTCAGCGATACGGTTATAATTCATTGTTTTATCCATGAACAAGTATAAACACAATAATTAACGCTGTAAATATACTTCTTCATGGTTATTTCGTATTTCAGCATTGTTTCTCGAAGTTCCGGGAAGATTACGTCTCGTTGAGGACTATCTTTAAGATGTTTTTTAAGAAAAAATCGTTTAAGAAGACTGCTCTTCAATGCCCATTTTTCAGCGATTTGAGCCAACCTAGGGACGAGAAAAGGGCAACCCCAACTTAGGATTGCCCTGGCGATGGCAAAAGGTTATCAAAGGTTATTCGAGCGGGCCTTGCTCGTAGAAATGGATGCCGATGACATTCGGGCCAGCGTGATAAGAATTGGTCGGGCAGGCTTGGTAGGTCTGGATCTCTTTAAAGCCAGCCGCCTGGCAACGCTCCTCGCACTTCTTGATGAGTTCAGGGCTCATCGTCGAATAGTCTAAGAAGACTAGGCTCTTATCCGCGTGGGGATAATGGGCGATCATGTTATCGATGTATTCAAGGGTGCACTTCTCGCTGCTCCCCCGATGTTTGGCGCCTAAAGCAAAGTGACCTTCTTCATCGCAGACGATTTCGGGTTTGATCCTTAAGAGGTTGGCTCCGATTAAGGCGAGCTTCGAGCAACGGCCGCCTTTATAGAGGAAATCGAGGCGGTCCAGCTGGAACGAGCACTCGATGTCTTTGCGGCGGGCCAAAACTTTGGCGTAGACGTCTTCAAAGCTCATTCCGGAATCTAAGAGCTGCCGGGCATAGATGGCTTGCAAGGCGATGCCACCGCTCGTGGCGTGGCTATCGATCACTAGGATCCTGGCGTCGCCTTCGGCGGCGACCATGGCGTTGTTGTAACCGCTCGATAAACCGCTCGAGATCGTGAAATGGAGAATCCGATCATACCCTAAATCAAATAACTTTTTGAAGTGGGCTTGGAGTTCATCGATGTTGCAGGCGGACGTGTGGCAAAGGGTTCCGGTTTCGTTGGTGAAAGCAAAGAGATCTTCGTTGCTGAACTTGAAGTCAAAACCTTCTTCGCTGCCTTTTTGGACGTGGAAAGGTAAGGTGTGGATATCGTAACGGGTGAGATGGCTTTGGTCGAGGTCGATGGTCGACTCGGCAGATAAGGCAACTTTAAGCATGAGAATACCTCCTAGAAATAGGTACGGGTACACTATATCTAGTATTTGTTACTAGTTCAAATAAAATGCATCGGTGATTTCGGCTTTTTTACACAAAGCGTTGCGGCGTGTTGAAATTGCGCGGCCCCTTTAGCCCCTTGAAGGACTATATAAAGGTGAGGAAGGAGAAGGCCCTTTAGCAAAGCATAGCATTCGGAAGAAGCCTTAAGCCCGCTCCTAAAAGCGGCGACCAAAGACCTGCGTTTTGACAGTTATTCGGCCTCATTAAAAATCATGGAAACAAGCCCTCATTCTCAAAGAATGTACATTCATGAAGAAGGAATGTACAATACCAGTGGAGGAAGATTTATGAAAGTCACCGCCACCGTCTTAAAACAAAACCTCAGTAAATATTTAAAGATTGCTCAAAACGACGTTGTCTATATTACAAAAAATGGAAAGATTATTGCCACACTTTCATCACCAAAAAATGAACAACTTGAAATTTTGGAGAGCCTTGCTGGCTCTATACCTTTGAACTTAAGTGAGGACGACATTCGCGCAGGGAGGCTTGCGAAAATATGAAATTTCTCATCGACACCTGCGTTCTTCTCGATGTTATTGAAAAGCGTGAGCCTTTTTTCGATGAATCCTACGCCTTTTTGAAAAGTTTGTCGTCGCCCTCTAACAATCAAGGTTACCTTTGCGTGAAACAAGTTTGTGACCTCGATTATTTGGCTCGTCATTTCTTTCACAATGACAAAATGGCACGAAACTTTATTGAAAAAATCCTGAAAGTATTCCATTTGCTTGATAACCGAGCTGATGAATGCTTGCTAGCCTTAGAGGCTCCAATGCCAGATTTTGAAGATGCCCTGCTTTCCGAAAGTGCGAAAACTCACGGGATTGATTTTATAGTAACGCGAAATCTTTCCGATTATCAAAACTCCCCTGTTTTAGCCATCGATCCAAAAGAAGCCTTAGAGAAAGTAAACTAAATCAAAAAACAGAAAAACAAACTAAGATTTTTCTTAATCCTTTAATCGGTACCCACACTCGGGGCAGAAGCAATCGTCAGGACCTAAATCAAGAGGCGCGCCGCAATTGGGGCAGAACTTGGTCTCGGGAGCTGGGGCCGCCGGAGTTTCAGGAGCAGCACCGCTTTCTTCCGAAGCGGGCGTGACGGATTCTTCTTCTTTGGGCGCTTCTGGAGATTCAACTGGAGATGCTTCAGGGGCGGCTTGGACGGGCTCGGACTCTAGCGAAGAAACATTATCTTCGGGAGCTGGCTTTTCCGGGGCTTCTTCAGGAGTTACCTCGGTCTTAGCTTCATCAGCGTTAATCGGAGCGGATTCGTTAGGCTCTTCCTTAGGAGCAGCCTCTTCGCTAGGAGTCGGCTCAGGATTGCAATCCGGAGTTTCCTCCGCCGGAGCAACTGCGGACTGAACTTCGTTTTCAGTCCGTTTTGCCTCGTTAGCCTCAAGGCGTTTTTTAAGGTCGGCCTCTTGGTGATGGAGATAAAGCCCGGCGAAGATCAAAGTTCCCACTAAGGCGAATAAGCTAAGGAGGAGCAAGATGGCCGCGGCTTCGGCGTAGACCGTATGGATCTGATAGACCGCGGACGGGCTGTTAGTGAACGTGGGGAAAAGCAGAACCAGAGCAATAAAGAGACATAAGACCAGGATGGCGGAACAGACGAAGCAACCTATTTTGTAACGTTTCATGCGATAACTCTCCTTTTAGAGATCCGATCGGCTTTGGCCTTGATTATAGAAATTGGGACTTTTCTAAAAAGGCCTATTTCTGACCTTCAGGGCTTTTGGAGACCACGATGACCTGATTTAAGGGTAGCCGCGCTGGCTGGCTATCCTTCTGGATCTTCTCTAAGGCCCAGGCCGCTAAGGCGGCGAGCAAGATGGCCGCAGTCGCACCATAGGCTAAGTTATTGGCGGGATGCAGAACATCGAAGCAGCCGACCAAGAAGGATTCGTGGACGAGGTAGAGTTGAAAGCTGAGGGCCCCTAGATGGGCTAAGGTCGGATTTTCGGGTTTGTTGTTAAGTCCCCTTAAGAAACGCAAGAAGGCTAAGGCGCCATAGACGCCGATCGCGGGACCCGACATCCCGTTCACGTAATGGATGCTCCAGGCCAGGAATCCCGAAGTTTGCTCTTCGAGAATCGGGAAGTACCACCACATGGCGACGAACCCCGCGACCAGAAGCACCGGATAAAGGTAGGACCAAACGTTCAGCTTCTTCTCGGGATCAAGCGAAGCATTCTGCTCTTCGCTATTGATGAGGTAGGCTAGCGCAAAGGCTCCATAGAACTCGGTGGTTTTGAGATAGTCCACCAAGAAGAGCTCGCCTAAGGCCGTCACGATGACGTAGAGATAGGAGGTAGACTTTGCCCCGCTTTCGCAAGCGTTGAAGCATGGGGAGGGTGAGGTAGCAGAGAATCAACGCCGGAATGTACCAGAGGTTTCCAAATTGCGCGGCGTACATGCCATTGTTGACTTGCGAACCGATGACGAACTTTAACCCTTCAAAGCTATAGACGCCGCGAATCANGAAGACGATGAGGTCAACCCCAAAGAGGTAGGCTAAGAAGATCAAGGTCGGAATCGCGATCTTCTTGAACTCTTTCCAGAAGAAGCCCCTCCCGCTGCAATCATGGCTGGCATAGAGGCAACCGGATAAGAATAAGAAGCTTTGGACCGCGGCTTAAGTTAAGAAGATGAGCCAGAGACCTGCGTTCTTAAGATCGCCAATCCCAAAGAAGAAGATGCGGAAGGTGAAGACCGAAGCAAAGGCCACGATTCGTAAGAGTGAGACGCTGGCGTAGCGTCGTCCTTTAAGGGGANTNGCCATAGCCTTATTCCCCCNGGGTCACGGAGGCGGAGTTATCGCCCCGGTCAAGGACGTAAAGGAGTAAGGATCTCCGATAATGGATGGCGTAGGTCGGACGGTAGAGGCGGAGGTAATCCCGAATCTCGCCCACGTAACGTTTGAACGAGACTTCCGAGATATCGACAGAGCNGAGGATCTCTTCTTTGCTGAGGCTGCCCTTGCTTAAGAACAAGTCGAGCATGCGCAGAATGATCTGCGACTTTTTTAGCGGCATTAACGTCATAGAAGCAATCTCCTTGGCCTAGGCTTTTGCTAGGCTTAATTAAGGAGATGCATCTCAAGAAGCGGTCGAGGCTTCTTATCCGGACACCCATACTATAAAAGGTNGGCCCCATCAGGCTTAACAACGCCTTTACAGGGCCATGCAAGAAAGTGGAAACCCTAAAAACGAAAGAAAAATGAATGGCCTAAAGCAAGGGGAGGGTGCAATGATTAATCATAAAAAAGGCAGGACGAAAAAAAGATGATTTTGTTTTAAAGAAACAATCAAGAAAAATTGGCGTATTTACTAAAGCCAAAAAAGAAGAGGCCACTCGTATAGCTTCTAGTCGGATCATTTGGGTCGTAAATCACCGCAGTCATCTCATAGGAGGCATATGCTGGAACGAACCCATCCGGAATTGTCACCGTTACACCCTCAGTAATGCTGATCGTGTCTGCAAAGGACAAATTAGAGGGAGTATAAGTTGAGGGCGTCATTTTCATCTCATAATTGGAAACATCGGGGTGTGTTTTGTAACGAAACACGGGTTTAAGCAAATAGGATCCCGGTCCAAAATAGCCCCCACGGCGGTTTTCATAATAAAGGTTGAAAGCGTATTCATCGTAACTTGGGGTATATTCCTGATCTTCTGAATGCCCAGCATCGTAGAAGAACTGAGCATTGAAAGTATCTGAAACCCCGCTTATCGGACAGAAGATAGAAAACTGCAATTCCAGCCGCGACGCGTCAACGGC
>JGI20225J20221_1002364_pt1 | contig 14365 bp, 17 predicted proteins | sample BioMet4_FD_20221 | JGI IMG/M metagenome (IMG submission 20221) | reverse complement strand
CCCCCCAAGAAGAATTTCGCCCGCATCAACAGCGTCAAGCTGGGCGGCGGCCCCCATGGTGACAACGTCGGGCCGCACACGTGCAAGGGATGCGGGACGGTGATCCGGGCAAGCTCGTCTGGACCATGCTCAACCCGAGCGTGGCCGACGCGAGTGCTGACGATCCGACCATCCGGAGAGTCCGCGGCTTTTCCGAGTCCTGGGGCTTTGGAGGATTCACTGTGGTCAACCTGTTCGCTGAAATCCAGACCAACCCGGCCATGATGGGCCAAACCTGCGACCCTGTTGGTCCAGAGAATGACGACTACATTGCCCAGGCGGCCGAGGGCGCCAAGCGCATCGTCTGCGCCTGGGGCGCAGGCGTCTTGCCGGAGCATATGAGCGGCCCAAGGCGGTCCTGGCGATGCTTCTCGGCGCGCCCTTGTGTTGTCTCGGGACCACCAAAGATGGATATCCCCGGCATCCGCTCTACGTGCGGGGGGATCAAGAGCCTATGCCCTATGGAATGTTTCAGAAGATGGAGGAGTAGAAGCATGGAAGACGTGAAAATCATCAGAAAGCCAAAGGTTACTGAAATAACAAGTCTATCTCAATCTACCATCAGACGTTTAGAAATGGCAGGGAAATTCCCGAAGCGTGTCAAAATATCAGAAGGGGTAGTTGGTTGGATCGAACGGGAGGTTGTTAATTGGGTTGAATCAAGGAAAAATGCAAGTGCGTAATACGGATTTTCATCTAATTCTAACAACTTTTGCAATCTTCTTCGTTTTTTGACCCAGTATGAATCGAAGTTTATCTTCCCATGCTTCTAAAGCTGCTCTTTTTTCTTCCGCGTATTCATGTCTATTATAGGTCTTTAAAACGCCTTGGAGTTGATGCCCGAGAACCTTTTCAGCGGTAACATCATCAATGCCAAGTTCAGCAAACCTTGTTCGGACAGTTCGCCTTAAATCGTGGGGAACAAAAGGTTTCTTTATTCCTATTTCGATTCGATGCCTTGTCACCGATCTAGCCATTGTTCGGACTGCTATTGGAGATGTCCCCCCTTTGTGGGACGAAGCAAAGACAAATTGCTTGTCCCCGGAATAGGGGCGAACCTCTTCCAATATATCGTGAAACATTCTGGTTGTTGGGACCTTGTGTTCAAGGCCGTTTTTCATACGACCAGGCGGGATTATCCACAAATCTCCATCCAGTTCTGACCATTCCATCCCGGCAACCTCGCCAGGGCGCTGACCTGTAATTAAGATAAGCCGCAGGGCACAGCGTGTAGCGGGGTAGATGTCTACCGAATCCAGACCATACCAAAAAGTACGAATTTCATCGTCGGACAATACTCTGTCACGGGGAGTCTCTAGAGGCTTCCTGATACGAGTGCATGGAGAATCGACAATAATGCCTCGTTCTGCCGCGAAGTTAAATGCTCGGCCAAGAGCTCCGTGTACACGGTTTGCCGTGATGGGTGCGCGTGAACGAATATTATCCAGTAGCAAAACAACATCGCGTCGTGTTATATCTTGAACACGACGTTTTCCCCAAAGAGGAGTCACGTCTTTCTCGATTAACCGTTTTGTCTCTGCTCCGCTTTTCTTGCCCTTCAGTTCAATATCCCACAGTTCGTCTATCAATTCTCTAAAAGTCGGTGCGGCTTTACGCGCCCTTTTAGCCTCCAAAGCAACGGCTGCCGGATCAATTCCCTTCTCTGCATCGGCTTGGGCTTTGCTGTGTGCCTGACGAGCTTCGGCTAGAGACACGGCTGGATAGCGGCCCAAGACCATCCTCCTCCTACTCCCATCAAAAACGTATCTGAAAATCCATGTCTTGAGCCCTGTAGGCAAAATACGTATATAGAGCCCCTTGCTGTCGCTCTCTTCGTACATCTTCTCCCGTGGAGCAAAACGCTTCACCTGGAGATCGGTAAGTGCCATTTTTTATAACCTTTCTCTGGAAATATCGTGGGCCATTCCATGGGCCATTTTGGCATGGATTTAGGTGGAACAGCGTGGACAGCCGTGGACAGATTTTTTGGGGATTTTTGGCTCCATGTCAACGAATTATGAACAGGCATGGAAAGAGTAGGAAAGGCATGGAAAGGGCTGAGCCTTGAATGGGGTTCAGGGGGTCGGAGGTTCAAATCCTCTCATCCCGACCAAAGATTTCCAAGAAATTTGGGCCGTTAGCAAATCCTGCTAGCGGCCCATTTTTTGGTATTCAGGGGGGCGGTGCCACAAACGCCGTTGGCCAACCGTTGGACCTCACCGCTCCATCTCCCCGTCCCGTCTGATTTTTCCCCGTTTTTGCCCATCGATTTGGCCCATTGGCCCGGAAATTGTGCTGATTTTATTGAATAAATTTTCAATATATTGATATTATTCAATATATTTAGTTTGGGCTGCAGAAAAATTCAAATCAGATGGGTGGGAAATTTGTTTCACCAAAACCGTTTGGTTAGGGTGTGGGAATGGGGCAGGACCAAATGCGCAGGGGGCTGCGTTTTTGGTTGGGGTAGACAGGGTGTCTTGAAGCATTACTCAAGGACTCGACGATTATGGGGGAAGACTATCTGCCAAATGTGTTTGATGTGTCTTGGAGTTGGGAATGGATTTTTTGATCGAGTCAATATTTATAATAAATATTGTAGAGCGTTAGCAGAACTCCACCCAGCTTATTTTGGAGTTCACCCGAGTCTCTCTGTTGCAGAAAAGTTGGCATCTGGTAGTTCCTTCAATCTGTCAAAACACATTCAAAGAATTCGTGAATCAATCGAAACTGATCCAGAATTGGCAGTCGGCTCCACAAAAGAAATGCTCTAAAGTGTTATGAAAACCGTGTTGGTGGGGTTCGGGGAGGATGGCGGCAAGGAAGACCTCCCAAAATTGCTAAAAAAGGTTCAAAAAAATTTAAAACTTGACCCATCGGAGATTCACGAATCTATTAAATGGCGGAAATTGTCCGTCGTGTCTTAAGCAATCTTGGCCAAGTCGTCACTGGTATATACGAATTGCGTAATATATATGGCACTGGTCATGGTCAAGTTCGACACTCTGGAATATCATCCCGGCACGCTAGGTTGGTCGTTGGAGTAGGTGCTGCACTTGCAACTTTTCTTATTGAAACAAATGAGATGCGAAAACCGCGTCCTGCCAACAAATAGCTTGTTTATTATTTCGTCGCGTTGAGTCGTATCCTCGCTCAAGGAATAGTTAATGGTAAAGAGCGAAGAATTTCATAACATATTGAAATAATACATATTATTTTCAGTTGAAAGCTGAGGGAAAATTGTATAATATTATAATCCGAATATGGCATGTAACCGCAAAGAGTATCGAGAATTTATAACTGTATCGAGGGCGCCGATGCATTCTTGTCTTCCAGATATTAAGCCTCAAACGGCAATTAGATCTTTAAATAAAGAACAGTATTCTAGCATTGATGGCGAGTTTCTTGCCACATCTGTAGCTCCAGTTGTAGGTATGTCACCAATATTTATTAAAAAAATATGCGGAACAAAAAAAAAGTTATCGGTTAAAGATGTCATGCTGCTGATTGATCAAGATTCTTTTCGTGAAACTATAGTTCCTCGTAGCATGGTGATAGATTATTTGCTAAAAAAAACAGTCGCTAATAAACATCAACTGCCTTTGTGTAAAGGACAAGAGTGCGATTTGGTACAGGGAAATGCATTGGATGTAATATCAAAATTGCCAGAAAAAAGCGTTAGATGCGTTGTTACTTCGACGCCATACTGGGGGTTGCGTATTTATAAAGATCCATTGTTTGTTGTTTGGGCAGACGGAGAAGAATGTCCTTATGGGCATGAGCAAACTCCAGAAGGATTTTTAAGGCATACAACAGAAGTTTTATTATCTATCTACGATGTTGTTTCCGATGATGGATCGGTTTGGTGGAACATCATGGACTCATTTAACACGAGAACACAGATAAGAAGCAATGCAGTAGAAGCGCTTATGGCAATGCAAGGGAAGGATAAACGGTCTTGGCGTGACCATGAATGTCGAAGATATAGCGCGGGGCATTCTTATTTAAAAGATGGTGAACAATGTTTGATACCGTTTTATATTGCGGAACGTGCTTCAAGAATTGGATATTATGTAAAAAGCGTAATTACGTGGGCTAAAACTAGCACGCTTCCAGAGCCACAAGAGTCACGTGTTAGTCGAAATCTCGAATATATTCTTCACTTAACAAAAACAAGAGCACCGTTATTCAATAAAGAATCGTATCGAACTCTTCCCGCAGCATTAGGTGGGCGCAATAATGGTTGGGAGACAGATAAATTGTCAGATGTCTGGGTACTTAATACCTCAAGTGGCCGGGATGGGCATGGGGCCCAATTTCCTATCGCATTACCTGGTCGTTGTATCGCTTTGTCATCTGGCAAAGGAGATATTGTTCTTGATCCTTTTGTTGGTGCCGGAAATGCTGCTGTTGCTGCTCGCGCTTTAGGTCGAAAATTTATTGGAATCGACGTTTGTCAAGAATATCTTGAAACTGCGCAAAAACGAATTTCCGAGATGGATCATACCCCTTTGGAAAAAATAACTATGCAAATTTCTCAACAACAGAATCTAGAAAAGACTCTGTAATATCTAGACTATTCATCGGCAAATAGACTTCTCTTATTACATTTTTTTCATGGGTACAATACTCACGAATCAAAATATCGTTCCCTTCAAAGCGTGGTGCGAGCAAAATCCCTCGTTTGACCTGATTGACGGATAAATATGTATTAATTTGATAATGATCGCCTGCTGTTGGTTTTTTATACTTGGCATCTACAATTAGAAGAGTTTTTCCACCCTTTGATATTACTATATCTGGATTCAATTCATAACTCCCATCCGTATAAAGACTGGATGTGCATATACATCCTTTAGTGACAATATACCCTCTGTTGCTGTATGAGCGACTGATGGTTGCGCGTAAGTATTTTTCAAACACTTCTGCCGTATTCAGCAAAACAGCGTCACCTTGAATTACTGCTGTATCTTTGATCCCTATGCCATAAATTCCAAGAATTATTTGCGACAACATGAGAGCCTTTCTGTAGTAATCCCTTGGTCCTCCATATTTTTGCGAAGCCAATCTTTTTGTCACGGTTTCTATGTCGTTATAAATATCTGCTGACCTGGTAAATGTCCTTGCCCATATATCATAAACAGTTTGAAATTTAATTCTTATATCTTCTTTAATCATACCCCACGCACGCATAAGGGCCTCAGTTATTATGCAATTCTCAGGAGAGTTAAGGGTAACTTCATTTACAACGGAAACGATAGGGTCTTCTTTGTGACAAGAAGTATTGTATAACGTCTTGATAATATTTATACGACCAACGGCAAATTTGCCATGGTAAATTTTTTTTATTCGCTCTCGTTTTGGGCTTCTTCTTAATATCTCTGAAACTGATGACAGTAGCTGGCGAGCAACGATTGAACTAATGTTTTCGGTATCTTCAACAGAATAAAATACAAAATCTTTGTATTCTTGGCAGAGGTCTTTTTTTAGTCCCTCAGCTCTAAATAATAATTGAAGAAAATTTGCATGATCTATTTTTGGTGTAATTCGTAATGAATCACCATTACGTAAGGGTATAATACCAACAAGCCCCTGGACCTCAAGGCCAACTACATCCTCCCGAAGATGAATTACAATACCTTTTGGGAGCGGATGTGGAATGTCAGAAGTTGCAATGCCAGGGAGCCACGTAATTTCGCCTTCTCGAGCTGTTCTAATCATGACATTCCAAACATTTCATCAACAATATTGTCAACTTTTGAAAGCTCTTGGATTTTAAGTTCTCCAAGAAAATTCATTAAAACAGGGCGTATACGAGCTTTATAATAACGAATTACCTTTTGGTTATCAATAGGTGCCGATAGCTCTGCAAAGTATCCATGGCCAAGCGGGTATATCCCTTGGATTTCGGCATAAAGTTGAGAAATCTTTTCGCGAAAATTTTCCGGGATTCGATTATTGGTCATCATTTCGTTTAAGTATTCTGCTCTCGGTGGAAATTCAACGGCTGAAATCCGTCCAAGCAATGCGTCATCAATTTCTTCCGTTGATTTGTCAATGGTGTTCATTGTAAACAAAAATACAGTATCAGAAGAAATCCAAAGCCTATGCCCACTTCGAAGAATTATTCCATGGTCTTCCCCTCTATAGCTGTCTTCTATCAAAGAAAAGACTTCGCCAAGAGATTGTGAAAAACAAGTTCGGTTTATCTCCTCAAGGATAATAAATTTCTTTTTGCCTAGTATTGCAATTTTAAGAGGGCCATCTTCCCATTGCCATTTCCCCTCGCTATCTGGCTTGAAACCTTCAATTAGATGATCATACCCCCATCCGTCGTGAATTTGGATTATACAAGAATCTTTGATAGAGTCTTTTATGATTGAATTGATTAACCGGGTTTTGCCAGTTCGTGGTGGACCGTACATCAAAATAGATTTTGCACCATCGTTTAGAAGATCGTTAACCTCTTTGTCTGGAGCGGTTCTCAGCCACGAAGGCGCATTAAGATCTGAAACCATACCTGACAATCTCCTTGCGTAATGTACAAATTCTTCAGTAAAAACTTTTACTGTAGGAGTTTCAACACCTTCAATAAAAAAGTTACAAATTGAAAAGATATCGGCATCGCTCAGTTGCGAGTTGGTAGTTTTGATTTCTAGTTTGTCGTCAACGAAAATTAACTCTTTTTCTAGAAAAGACATATGGAGTTCATGCAGCATGGTTGCAATAAGATAATCACCTGGATCTGCTTCATTTGGGATATCGGTCTTTCTACCGTACCATACTGCAAATGATTTTAACGGTATACTTACCCTGGAGTTGTCTTCTAAGGAAAATCCAGATTTTCCTATACCAAGACCAAATGGATAGCGTCTAGCTGTTTTAACAAGTAATGTTGTCCCGCCTTCTGCGGCAATATCAAGAAATTCAGTCGGGTCACAAGTTACAACAGATCCACTTGACCCCCACCTTTGAATAGTAGTTTGTATAATTGAGCGTGCCGCATCGTGCTTCATAGTGAGAAAACGTTTAGTGTGGGCAAACGGGACGTAATATCTTCCATCTAAGGCTCCACAAGAAAATAGTCTATCCAATGACGGAGTGGAGTTTGATGTGTCAATTTTTATCCCAGGAGCATCTGGAGAAAGCCCCATATGTTTTAATGCAAACCATATTTTTAATAGATGGAATGCTGTACCATACACATTCCCTAATGCCTGTTGTAATGTGCTATTGGTAATAAACATAATGCTATTTAATACCTTCTGAAAAGGAGAATGATTTTACGTTATGTAGTGGATAAATACATTCTATGCTTTGAAGAACATTTCGGTCATTGCCAGTCGATGTCACTTTGAAGGTTGTCACCTCCCCTCAGTATTTGACAATATCTCTAAAGTTCTCGCATTCATCAAAAGTAAGCCAACGGGGTTGTTTATATTGTATCCATGTAAACAAACTACAGTGGAACCAACCTTAAGAAGCGAAATCCATGGTGAATCCCACATATTTTCAGTGCAATCTTGTATAGGCATTTCTAATTCAACACAAGCACATGTGCCCTGGGGAGGATGCTGCAATTAAACAAAACTTGAATCCCCCCTGCCTGGATTAAAGATTTTCCCCGTTTCCTTTAATCGCTGGTTGGCCCAGCTCCGAGTTCTCCCCCGGCGAGAGTGCCAAGGATGTTCTCTTTCACTTAACTTTTGCAACCTGAACCAAAAGCGCAGCACCCTGCGCATCTGGTTGCCGTCCCCCTCTGGGCTGTCATGGCACACGGGAGCACCCCAAAGGACATCCCCTGGATTCGCTCGGGAAGGGGCCACCCTGGGATTTTCCCAGCGGGGCCTTTGGGTTGGGCTCCCCCTCGGCTGAAAACCCAGGAGAATCCCGTTCCGGCCCAACGTTTGATTTTCATAGGACTATTCCCAATTTCCCACAAGGGCTCGTGACCGTCTCCCCGGCCCAGGGTATTCTCGCACAACAGTCTCTGAGAGCAGCTTAATATTGACCACCCTGAATACCTGAGAGATGTCGTATGCGCGTTGATCCAATCACAGAGCTTAAAGACATCAAGAGTATAAAAAATTTATTGAACAATTGTCCGAGAGACAAACTCATCTTCGTCATGGGAATCAATTCTGGCCTTCGGGTGCAAGATTTGTTGCAGCTAAGAGTCGGGGATATTAAAAATGCTGAAATTGCTGACCGTATCATGCTGAGAGAAATAAAAACAGGAAAAGATAATGTTTTTATTGTGAACTCAGAAATCAAAGCCGCACTAGATGCCTACTTGTCATTGGCAAACTTAAGAGACGATCAGTACATATTCAAAAGTCGCAAAGGATACAACTATCCGATAAATACACAGGCTATAGCTCGTCTAGTCAAGAAATGGACAAGTGCAATAAACTTAAAAGGAAATTATGGAGCCCATTCGCTTCGCAAGACATGGTGCTACCATCAGCGTAAGACCTTCGGGGTTTCCTGGGAGGTCCTGGCCAAGAGATTGAACCATTCTACGCCTGCAATAACAATGCTCTACCTTGGCATCCAGGAAGAAGAAGTCGAAGCCATCCTTCTGAATACGATCTGACAGCCCAACGTTCGATTCTCATAGGGCTATTCCCAATTCCCCTCAAGATCCCGTGACCGCCCCTCCGGTCCCGGGTATCCTTTTCCCCAAAGTTCACTCTTTGAACCGGGAGAAGAAGACAATGGCTGAACAACGTCCTGATACTCTTTACATGAAGGACGAAATCATCGACGCATTTCGTCCGATTGAACAGCTTTTTAGGATTATGGATAACTCGTCCTTTGAAGGTGATGGATTGCTCGTCCAGTACTGTGGTGAGATTGGTCTCGCACTTACAGCGAATTTTCGTAATCGGTTTGAAAAGCTGTTCCCTCCGAAGCAAGTTGGTTCCGACAATGAGTAAAGATGAAAGCTGGAACATCGTCTACTCCTATTCGCGTGCCCAGGCCATCGCCGACGGCGTCCTGGTCGACGTCACCGAAGAGGCGAAAGCTATCGGCTTCAAGCTCCACACGGTGGTGACCGATCATCTGTTCCACGGCTATGTCGAAGTCCCCGAAGGTCTCGATGGTGAAGGCCAATCCGTCACTGGCCGGCTCCATGACCTGATGGTTCTGGCGCTGTTCGCCGCGCGGCGTGCCGTGAACACGGACCGCGTCACCTTCAAGGTCGACTTCCTGATGGCTCCGGGGCGCAAGGAAAACATCGAAGTCCTCGCCCACATCGGCCCCGGTGACCACGGGGAGCCGGTCCTGACCATCATGCTTCCCGAGGATGATTAGGAGATATAACCAGATAACCAGGAGAAAAGTATGTTTTCGTTCCTGTTGGGTGTCGCGTTGGGGACCATCGTCGTTGTCGTCGGTGCGCAGTTGCTGACCATCCATCCCAAGCCAAGTCGGTTGCGCAGTCCGAAGTAACCCGGAAGTTGCCGAACTTCGAAGGAAAGCCCGAGCATGAGCAGCTTGGGCTTTTTCTTTCACGCAGCGATTTCAGACGAGAATGAGATGAATTAGCTGCGTTTCGATTTGAGTAAGTTGATTGTTCTTGGGTGGCAAACAAGTATAACTGAGTTACCGCCAATCTTAACTGCGACTAAGGAATTATCCATAAATAAATTGCAGTTTTATCCAGATTTTGTTATGCTTTTCTCCAACGGAGACAGGCATATGAGCATAAAATCATGGGAAGTGACGGACGCGTTCTGGGAGATAGTTGAGCCTTTGATCCCCAGACCAAAAAGAGACGGTGAAAAGCAATATAAACGGAAGGTTGGAGGTGGCAGAAAGCCAATTGAAGCACGCACTGTCTTTTCTGCTATAGTGTATGTGTTGCGGACCGGCATTCAATGGAAAGCGTTACCCAAAGAAGTTTTTGGCAGTCCGAGCGCAATTCACCGGTATTTCAGAGAATGGGAACAGTCGGGTTTCTTTCTGGAGCTTTGGCAGCGAGGCTTGTCCGAGTATGACGACATGGAAGGAATCGCCTGGGAATGGCAATCCATAGATGGCTGCATGAACAAGGCTCCGATGGCCCAAGAGAGTTCCGGAAGAAATCCTACGGATCGAGGAAAAAAAAGGAACAAAGCGTTATATCCTTGTGGACGGGCGTGGCGTCCCGTTGTCGGTCGTCGTCACCGGGGCCAACCGGCATGACGCCAGTCAGCTGAAAGCAGTTTTGGCAAACAAGATTGCGGAGCCGATCATGGAAGCCGAGCCTGAAAACTTATGCGCAGATGCTGGATATGCAGGAGAAGCACCTTGCAAAGTAATGCTCGCGGCCGGATACAAACCACATGTGCGCCCTCGCGGTGAAGAACAGCGAGAAAAGCTTGAAAACCCTTCTTTCAAAGCGCTGCGGTGGGTCGTTGAGGCCTGTCACTCTTGGTTCAACCGGTTTCGCAAGTTGACGATTCGGTATGAAAAGCTCGGGGCAACCCATTTAGCATTGATCCACTTGGCGGCGGCAATCATTGCATTACGGAAGATAAAAACCAAAATTATTTATGGATAAGTCCTAAATATATTGAACCCATTCCTTAAGCATCAATGTTGGTCGCTACTCAGCCGGAGAAAAAATCTCCGGCTGGAAAAATAGAAAACTTTCTGAATGACAGCTTGGGTAGAGGCTTAGAAATAGATGGTAAATCAACAAGATCGATGCATTTTATTATACAGCTTTGGGCTGCTGTTTCCCGCCATCCTGCATAGAAATGAAGAAACACCATGGAACAATTGTTGTCGTCACCTTCCGCTGGGGGTTAAACCTCTGGCGGAGGGAAACACGAGGCAGGTCTACATTAAGAACGAAAAATGCCTATTGTTATCAAAATACACAGCCATTTCTATTTGTTATGATCAATCTCCCGTTCATAAATTTGTCTTGCGACTGGAAAGAAGCTTGCTTTTGCTTGAAAGAATGACGAAAGATATGAATTAAGACAAAAATGTTATCATATTTAATTGTCACTTTGCTCATCTTGTTTTCAAATTCATCGCCACTTGGTCTTATCGAACAAACCTCGCTGGGAAAGTTCTCTTTCCTTGTAGCCATCGAAATCGAATCGTCCTGGGACAGACCTGTCGTCCCTGGATTTGACGCCAAAGAAGACGACCCCGAGCACGTCCAGGGCCATGACGCCTTTGATGAAGCCGGTGATCCACTGCATCTCGAGTCATTACCTGAAATGACGAATCCAGGGATCTCTTCAAAATATTTCCAATAATAACGGATAACTAGCGTATGATTGGCTCGGGATGAAACGCGCTTATTTCATACGATTTTACGATGAAATAGCTGCGTTTCGATTCAAAGAAAGTGGCGTGAGTNCAGGATAAATTGCGCTAAAAAACTAGCCCAGTGGTAAGCTGAAAAGTCATANCNCNGGATTTTGGGCACTCGACACCGGAAAANAGGGGTNAAGTGGGAAACTGTCTCTGGAGCNTGCGGCAAAAAAATATACCGNNAAAATCTGGAAATGATAGCGCCAAAGTCCCCGCTTAACCTATTGAATTTGATCTTGTTGGTCGATACATCTCCACGAAAGTGACTGGGATGCGATCTTTCGGAGTGAACCTGTCTCCGTAGTTTGGTCTACATAATTCAAATTCGCAAGGTGTCTTTGCGATTGGAGGGTTTGGCCATGGAAGTCCTTTATGATATTTATATTTCAAAAGACTCGTTCAATGGAGATAGTAATACAAATGTCTTGGAGAAATTTTCACAAAAATATAAAATGACTCCAGATGATTTTCTCAAAATGCTTGAGTCTCGTACAAATGTTAGGATTGCACAAAATAAGACAAAAGATGAGATTGGATTGCTCTATTCTCGCTTGAATAAACTTAATATTAAAGCACATATTAGAGAACATTTAGAGATTGCTAAAGATAATGCTGATGGCGACAGTGCCCGCCAGTCCCAAGCTACGTTAACCTCAAACCCCAAGAGACAACTTTCGTTTGATGAAATACTTGAAAATATAGAAAAATATACAATTCTTGGAATCAATTATATCACATTCTTCCCTATAATTTTGATAAATAAATTTTTTAAAAAACGTTTTACAGAAACGGCGGGCTACTTATTGCTTTCTGCTCTTTCATTTATTGGAATTTACCACTTGGCATTTAAATTGTCATACAATGTAATCTATAATATGGCTTATGATTTTAGTTTTAAGTCTCTCATTGGAACGGCAACAGCGTATAGTATTTTTGAGCTTCTCCATAAATTCACGCCACTACCTGGTGTGGGAAAGCTTGCAGACTGGCTTGCAAACGGATTAGTTGCCCTCTCAATACAGACAATACTGCTAAAGATTGTCAAAGAAGGTTTTATTGCTAAGTATGTATTCTCGATTGGTTTCCTACTGTGTGCCTTCAAAATAACGCAGGTATACGGCAAGCGGATAGTTTTAAGCGCAGTTTTTATTTATGTCTTGATGCCTGGGATTGTTTCTTTAGAAGCAGCAACGTACACTATGTCGACAGCATCGACCTATAAAAATATAAAACTTGAATATGATAAGCATGGAGGGGCTATCCAATTCGCAGAAGATGGATTGCGCGCTCTTGGTAGAATGATATTTGGCGGACAAGATAAGGTGGAAAAATCTAATGCAATTAAGTTCGCTGAATTATTGATTGAGTCACTGGTCTATCTCCTTGTTATGACCTTATTTTACTGCATTATATCGCCTTTCATAGCATATATTCTCATTTCAAGAATCCTAAAGAAAATATTCGAATCAGACGGATCGTATATCTGTTATGAAAAAGTCTGCCAAACGGCTACGACGTCATAAAACTCTCGAGCCGTGATATCCCACGGGGGGGCCAGTGAGTCGGCCCACACCAAATGCGCAGGGGGCTGCGCTTTTGGTTGTTACCGCTTTCGTTGCACTGCGTGCCCAGACACTTCATGGTTTGTGACACTATCTTACTAAAAAAATTGGAGAATCTCTGTTGCCATGGTAAAAGACAGCGAGAAGACTTTGCTCGACGGCTCGGATCGCCTCCAGCGGATTGCTTTTTGGTACTGGGAGTACATGCGACGCAATCCATTATATCAAAGATATTGTGCCGTTATAGAATCCTATAACGATTATTTCAATGGCATTGGCATATATGAATTCATGCAAACGAGAGAATTCCTTGATGAAATGACAGAATATGTTTCGACTCATGACGATGAGGAGGATTTGAAGTATACACCTTTTAGGAGAAGGCTGGAAAAAAGTCATGGGAAATATGCCAGTTTAAAGTTTTTTAAATATGGATTTTTGAGCTGTGGATTTGAAAGCAATTTTGGAAGAATTTATAAACACTATTCAGATGGCTTAGATAGCGATGAAGCTCTCGAATGCCTTCTTCATGATGGCGATGTCGAATTTTCAACNAAAAATCCGGCAGATTTGTCCGCTCTTTTAAAGCTCAATGGCGAATGGCTGTTGACCGTCGATGAAATGGCTCCAGATACTTTCAGCTTTGATTTCCAACGAAATGGGAATATAAAAATCAGTTCACAAGGCGTTGTAAAGTCTCCTTCGAAAATTGGTCTGGAAATCCAGGCGTTAAATATTATAAATAAAGCAGTGGAAAGTTTGTTCAAAAAACAAAATATCGAAGGTGAAACTCTTCAGGCTGTGTATAAATTATGTTTAGAGGGAAAACATATNAACAGNTCTGANGTNATGCGTCTCGCCATGGTTTGGCTGTGGGATAAAGCCCATGAGACCGATGGGCCCACCCCCACCGCCTTTGGCGATGTCTACCCCCTCCTGAAGGCCAAGGTCGAAGGATCGGGTAAAACCGATGGGGCCTGGGAACAGATCGTGACCCGCCGGAAACGCATCCANGGCTACTATGAGATGACGGATTTTTGCATAAAAAATCGCGTCATACTGTCCTTAAATCAATAAGATTTTTCTTTCATCCCCTGCTTGCCAATTTCTTTTTTAAGAAGTTGGCGGGCTTCGTGCGGCCCCTTCTGGAAGTGTGCGGCCATCGGTTGCGAGCAAAGGCACACCGCCTTGCAACTGCACCGATCAAACCGCGAGAAGGAGCTCACCATGAATACCGCTACCGAGAAGACCGAAACTGGTCCGCAGACCGCCACTTCCGACAAGTTGCGTGGATTGGTTACGCAGACTCCGTCCCTGAACAACCAGGACCAGAAGGTTGAGGACTACGCCGCTATTGTCGCGTATCAGGGGCTTTTCCATGATGCCTCTGGTGATGCTTCGATCCCCGATTCCGTTATGGCTGCGGTAGAAAATAATATTACCAT
>JGI20225J20221_1002357_pt1 | contig 14402 bp, 12 predicted proteins | sample BioMet4_FD_20221 | JGI IMG/M metagenome (IMG submission 20221) | reverse complement strand
GAAGACAATCCGTTCATCAACCAGCCGAGCATTTCCATTGGCCACATAATGTTCATTGCGTATTGAATGAAAGCTCCAAGCGTTCCAAGTGAAAATCCTTTATAGATAACAAAGTAACCGCCTTGAAATAAAACAATGCAAGGAAGTAATACTGATATTGTCTGAAAGATAGGATAATATTTTACAAATACGCGAGATTGTTGTACGTTAAGCTCATAATACTTTTCATTGTGCGAAAGGAATTTCTTTATTTCAAACTGCTCACGAGCAAATGCTTTTACAGTTCTTACTCCAGCAAGATTTTCAGAAGCAACATTGTTCAATACGGAATTTTCTTGTTCAATGTCGCCATACACCTTACCAAGTTTTTTCTCCATGAACACAGCAACAAAGCCTGCGCAACACATGCCCACGGTCGGAATAATGGCAAGCTGCCAGCTCATTGAAAACATGTAATACAGGATGAGTATGGTATGAATAGTTACTTCGATGATGAGCATTCCTATAAATCCAAAACAATCCCAAAGACGGTCAATGTCATCTTTTACGCGGGACATAAGTTCGCCAGAATTATTCTTGTCAAAGAAATTGGCAGAAAGTGTCTGCATGTAACGGAATAAATCGCGTCTGATAAGCGAGGAAATTTTTGATGCATTGTAGTCAAAACAAAATTCTTTTGTGTATTGAAAAATTGCACGTCCTACGCCAACTGCAAGAAAACCGAGCAAAAGCTTGGTGAGCATTTCAATTTTTTTATCCTTGATGACATCATCAATCATCATTCGGGTAAGTTGTGGCGCGTACAAATCAAGAAAAACACTTAGAATCATGCTTATTATGGCAATGATATATAAACCGGTTCCACGCCGGAAATATGTTGACAACTTAGTCATACAAACTCCATGTAAAATTAAAAAGGGAAAAACTGCCAGGAGAATTTAATTGGCAGAAACGAAGGCATATACAAATGCACTATAATTAATATTCATACGTATTGCCTCCTTTGGTGGGAATGATATTAAATGAATGTATCATGCAGCATATGAAGTGTCAATATTTGCAGGTGACTTATTAGTTCAATCTGCTGCCGAAGAAAACTATTCTTTGGCAGCAGATTATATTTTAGACATTCTGAGCAAATTCTTTCAGAAGTTCTAGTTCTTTTGCATACATCTCGATTCCGCTTTTCCAGAATTCTTTTGTGGTAATATCAAAACCTGCTTGCTTGCATAAATCTTCACAGCTCATTGAGCCTGTGTTGCTGAGCAGCTGTGCATACGTTTTTGCAAACGAAGGGCCTTCTTTTTTTGCATTCTCATATAAACCTGCGGCAAACAGTTGTCCAAAGGCGTATGGAAAGTTATAGAAGTCTAATCCGGTGCTATAGTAATGCGATTTTACTGCCCACATATATTCATGGCGTTCCGTGTAGTCGGATTTGTCATCTGTTTTTTCATCATTGAGTCCGTTGCCGTAGCTTTTTTCTTGCGCATCTCTCATCAAACGGCAAAAATCTTCTGCGTTCAATTCACCTTTTGAGCGCTCTTCAAAAACACTTTTTTCAAAAATAGAAACGGCATTAAGATATCGACTAGAACCTGACACACGTCTTGTAAATCAGGCTCAATCAAGCGCATCTTGTCAAAGCTATTGCATTCTTTGATGGCCATCTTGTTTTACGATTGTCTCTTGCAAATGTGCTTGCTGTTTCTGCAAGCGTCATTGGGTAATTAAAGAATATAGGATCTTTTCCTTTCATTGCAGCTAAAATGATACGCTCCTCTGCCCAAGTTTCATGTGCTAGTGTACAATGTCATTGAATGCACCGGTGAAGTTGGAAAGAAATTCTGCTCTGATGACCGATTGCAAAATCTTGGTCATATGGCGCCACCAACTTTTCCAGCATGTACTTTGGCATCGATCCAGTTGTGTGCAAATTGCGTATTCCGCAAAATTTGCCATGTCCTTACATGAATGAATTGTACTCTTTGAGAATATAGTTTTTTGCTTCTGCAAAAGACCATTCTTTTGGGTGAGTAATAATAGATTCTTCCTTTTGGATCTCACTGTTTTTCTTTGAAGTAACGTTTGGGTTTTGCAAAGTGGAGCAAACAAATCGTAGAAAGCAAGGCCTTTATGTTGCGGAGTGCCTGCTGTCTTGCTTGCGGTTGCATGGGCTTTTTGCAACAGCTGTGCCTTTGTCTGCAAGTACTCGCGCCACAAAGGCAGGCTGTCTTCTATGGCACCGATGAGAGCATTTAGTGTTTCTTTGCTCATGCGGCTTGAAAAGAGAGCGCGGTCAACAGCTTCATCCCAATGCCGCCGTTTATTGAGCGTTACCGTTTCGCCTTTAAGATTGTTGAGAGAAGCAGAGAAGGCTATTTCATTTTGTTTGAGTAACGAAACTTCTTTTTGCCAGGAATTTTTTCTCAGTTTAGCATCTGAAGCATATGCATCATTGCGTAACTCATTGAAAGTTTTTCCAGTTTCATCATGCAGGTTGCTGATGATTTGCTCATGTAACCGACTCCATGCATCTCCACCGGTGCGCTGCAAATCTGTTGCAAGGTTTTCTTCAGCAGGTGACATTTGATGCATTTTTTCTTTTATAATTTCATTAATAAGATAGGTGTAATCAGCATATTTTGAAAAACGTTTATAGAATTCAGGTAATTGTTTTTGCTGACTGGCAAGCAAAGTGCTGAATTTTATCGACTGCTGTTGCGAGCGGAGTGAAAGTTCCTCAATATGAGAAATATTGTTGAGGTATGCTGTGTTTGTTGTGTCTGTGGAATAAATAATGTATGCATATCCAGAAAGAGTTGATTCCAGTGCAGCGCATTTATTATCCGCCTCCAGAAATGTTGAGAGCCACTCGGCAAAGTCAAATTTGTTGTCTGCTTCTTGAATGGATTTATCTGCGGTTTCAAGCAGTGCATCAATTTCGTTCATGCTTGTCGTATATTCGGCAAGTGCCTTTTTATATTCTGGAGATTCAAGACCGGAAAACAAAGAGTCGAGGTTCCAATTTGGAATAGAAGAAGTGTTATTTGTATTCATAAGAAAAATATACTGAATTTACAAACAAAAAGGAACACTTTGCAGTATACTGTTGGCATGCAGCATTTATTTACTGACACACGTATTTTGGATAATCGTGCGCGCGAAAAATTTTCTATTACAGAAGATAGCATGATGGAGTTGGCGGCCGAAGCTCTTGAGCAAAGGGTAAATCAAATATTTCTGCAGCAAAACTCTAATAAAGAAAAAAATATTCTTATTCTTGCAGGAAGTGGCAACAACGGTGGTGACGGATATGCACTTGCTCGCAGATTAAAGCAAAATTCTGTGCCAAATAAATATATTACGGTTTGTCAGGTGGCAGAAGCAAAAAGCGAGCAATGTGTTGTACAGAAAAATCGTGCAGAAAGAGCGGGTGTTCTTTTTTGCAAGCCGTCAGATGTTTTTGCTAAGTATATTTCTGTACAAAATGTTCAGCCGCCGGATATTATTGTTGATTGTATTTTTGGCAGTGGATTTCACGGTTTGTTTTCTCCAGAAATAAAAAACCTCGTTTGTGCGGTGAATAAAATTGCTGCTTACAAAATAGCTTGTGATGTTCCTTCGGGGTTGGATCAACTTGGAAACACCGGAGATGATTGTTTTTATGCCAATGAAACAATTACAATGGGTGCACAAAAAATTTGTTTATATAGCGACAAAGCAAAAGATGTTGTCGGAAAAATAACAGTTGCGAATCTTGGCGTAAGCAGGCAACAGTTTGAAGGGAATGGCGATCCGTCTGTTGTACCTGACGGAGAATTGCTTGAACCGAATGATATGAAACTTCCACACCGCAAATTTCAAAATGTAAACAAAGGAAGTTTTGGTCACACGGCAATAGTTGTGGGAGAAAAAATTGGTGCGGCAGTCATTGCTGGCTCAAGTGCATTTCGGTTTGGTTCAGGTTTGGTAACGCTTGTTGGCAGGAAAAATGAAGTGTTTTGTGGAGAAAAAATTGTTCTTGACGAGGATGGACAGCCTCCGTTAATTCGGTCAGAGGCAATTGTTCCATACGACATAATGTGTTCTGAGCATTTTCCTGCAAATACAACAGCTGTTGGAATGGGCATGGGGCTTGGTAGAAATGAAGGAGCTACAGTAGAACCTTTTGCATATCTTATTGCGCATCCAGAAATTCCGTGCGTGCTGGATGCAGATGCTTTTTACAGTAGCGAACTTCCAGATTTTTTGCAGGTTCATACAAATTGTGTGCTTACTCCGCATCCAAAAGAATTTGTATCTCTTCTTGATAAATGTGGCATTGGTTCATATTCTGTTGCTGAGGCAGTGTCAAATCGCATAGACTTGGTAAAGAAATTTTGTTCGGAATTTCCAGGAGTTGTTCTTCTTTTAAAAGGCTCCGTTGTACTTATCGGATTAAAAGGCAGCATGGAGCAGCAAGTGCATTTATATTTTAATCCGTACGGAACAAACGCACTTGCTAAAGGTGGTAGTGGAGATGTTCTTGCCGGAATGATAGCTTCTCTTCTTGCGCAACAATATGTGCCTCTTGATGCAGCAATATCCGCATCGCTTGCACATGCTCTTGCTTCAACTCATGCTCCGTGTGACTTTGCACTTACTCCGTTTAGTTTAATGAAACTTGTTGCAGAGTTATAAATTCTTTACACAAAATTAGTGTGTAATTTTTGCTTTACCTTGCGCAATAAAATCCATATGACTTGCCTGCTTGCGAGAAAGACGTGGCTTTGCTCCAATAACAAGAGATGATTCGCTTGTAAACCCTTTTTCATATTCGCGCCAAACAGGTGTTGCAGGATGCGGGTCTCCTTTTTCAACATAAATTTTCCATTCCTCTGGCTCAGGAACTTCAAAATGCATTTTTTTACCAGTTGTTGGGTGAATAAAATCAAGAGTGCGCGCGTGAAGTGCCAGCCGGTGAAACGGGTCTGTACGCGCTCGATAATTTTCGTCTCCTGCAAGTGGGTAACCTCTTGAAGATAGATGTGCTCTGATTTGATTTTTCTTACCAGTATCAAGAGATAGTTCAAAAAGCGAGTGTGTTGTTCCACGAGAAATTATTTTATAATGCGTGCGTGCATTTACTGTTTCTATATTGTCATCATCTTGTTGCGGAACATAACCAACATGGTGTGTATTCTGAGCAAGCGGTTCATCAATAATTCCGTTGTCTGGAAGTTGTTCTCCGTGACGACGCGGATTTTCTGCAACAGCATGATACAATCGTTCTGTTACCATAGTATGCCACGTTGCCATTATTTTTCTTTGCACACCTTCACTCAAGGCAAACATCATGACACCACTTGTGTCACGGTCAAGACGATGTACCGTGAAAGGGTGGTGCGAAGCAGAGAAAGTGCCTGCTTTTCGCATAAGATTCTCAAGCACATCAAGAGCGGTGCGCGCTCTGCTTCCGGGATATGGCACAGAAAGCATACCACTTGGTTTATTGATAACAATAATATCTTTATCTTCATAAAGAATGTCAATTTTTTCATGACCGTAATCAGGTTTGTTTTCGCGCTTATATTGCGTGCTTGCTTTAACGTGGTGAACAGTTGTTGATTGTGTTCTTTTTGGCGAGTTCATTTCTTTGCCTTCTTGTTAGCTGAATTCATAATCAAAGTAAAAATGAAGATTAAAATCATAAGAATCAAAATATATAGAAGTGCGACTATTTGTACTGCGTTGCGTGTTGCTTCTTTATGAAATCCAATTCCGAGAATTCCAACAACGATTGTAAGAAAACCAATGACAAAAAAGATTGTTCCGCCACATTTATTGAGCGGTATTGCTGAAGCAGGAGAATTCTTTATGAAAAAAGAAAAGACAGCAAAAACAATTCCTACAATTACAAAAATTATTCCCAATGCCAACAGTGTATTTGAATTCATACAAATGAATATATCACAGCAAACACGAATAATAAAGATAATCTTTATCAAATGAAGTATGATTTGTACTTTAAAATACGTCTCAAAATTAGTATAGTGTAACGTAGAAGGATTTTAGAATGAATGAAAATAAAGCTCAGCGTGAGTATGAGGCATATTCACAGAAAGTTACACGTAAAGATGTAGATACAATATATAAAGAAGAACAGTCCATTTTTGACAAGGCAAAAGGTCCGCTTAATAAATTTACGCAGGATTTTACACTGTTCTTTTCAATTATAAAAGACTACGTGCATGGTGTTTACAAAGAAATTCCTTGGTCAGCTATTGCGGGAATTGTTGGAACATTGCTTTATGTGTTTATTCCAACAGATGTGATTCCTGACGGCATTCCGTTGTTGGGACTTACCGATGACGCTTCCGTAGTTCTGTTTTGTTTAAAGTCACTTGATGAAGAGTTGCAGAAGTATCGACAATGGAAGCAAAAGGAAATCACCGTTGAAGAGCCGAAAGAAAACTATATGGAAATAACAATTAGTTTGAGTAACATAGATTATACATCTCTTACGGAAACAGTGCTTCCTTTGATATTTGATTCAGTAGAGAAGAAGCAAAAGAAATCATTTAAAGACAGGATATTATTATTCTTTAAGAAACCTGTTCATTCGCTTGCGCCAAAAATAGTAAATAAATTTGATTCAAATAAAATTGATGAAATGGTGATAAAACAAGCAAATGATAATAAGCAAAAAATAATTTCCTTGTTGCAGCAACAGGTTGAAAAAAATAAAATCAAAGTAACTGTCCAAGATGTACAATTTAAAAAATCTCAGTCAAAAAAAAGGGGAACAAAATGAATCAGGAAACGCTTGCACAAAAATTTGAATTATTCAAAGAGTATGATTATTCAGAAAAAGAAATAGATTTACTTTTTGACGAAGAAGAAAATATACGAGCAAAACTGAATCAGGATGTATTGAAAAAATTTAAAGATGACGTAAGTCTTTTTTACCGTATGCTCAAGGATAGTTTTTCTGGCAAATATCATGAGATTCCCCGCGAAACTGTTTCAGTAATTGTGTGTACGTTGTTGTATCTTCGTTCACCAATAGATGTCATTCCTGATTTTATTCCGGGAGCAGGCTTTACCGATGACGCGCAAATTTTGAGCTTGTGCCAACATTTTGTTTCAAAAGATATTGATCGATACAAAATATTCATTCATCTTAATAAAGAAATTAATCAGCAAAAATAAAATTATTTTTGTGTGAATGGGAAAACAATTTCAGACACAGGTGTTCCATTCCAAAAGGAAAGGCCTTCAGCAGGTTGAATTTCAATTTTATCAGGCGTCTGCGACAGTGTGCAGTGCATGGTAAAATAAGCGCGCTCATTTTGACCGATTATAAGTGTTGTTGCAGGTTCGCTGCTATTGAGTTCAATAAAATTATTCTTCATATTGCTAAAATTGTATGGCGCAGAAAAAAATCTGCCGTTTGTTTTTAACAAAAACTTTTCTGAATCAAAACGGACGGGTTCTTCCATTCTGTTAATAATCTTTATAGACACATATAATTCGTTTGCTATTGTATATGGAACAATGCTGAACAACAATTTATCAACATAAAATTCGTTGCCGATAGATTTTATAAAAGAAGTTTGCGTATTTCCTTCTTCATCAAGATATGTATAGATTTTTTTTGCAGTAGCGTATGCTGTTTCTTGCTTGATAAATTCTTCCGCAGACATCGTTAGCGAATAAAGGGAAAGCGTGTTCTCTATGCCGACTGATTTTTTATATGCAATGTAATCATCATCGCTTAAAATAAAAGTGATTGTATCTTCACAAAGTGATTTGCCTGATTCAGCTGTTAAAAAATTCAATGCAAGTGTATATTGTTTGAAGAAATCACCTCTGCGGCCTATTTGTTGAAAAAGGCTTGGGTTGTTTACTGGTAGAAAAGAAAAAGAACAATGAATTGTTTTATGAGCAGGAATTTCTTGCGGTAATTCTGCCTGCGAAAAACCTTGTGTTTCAAATCCAGAGTTACTTTTTAATGATATAAGGGAATTGTCAAAAATAATTTTATTTGAGGATTTATTTTTAATCGTAAGAAAAAGGGTAAGCGCTTCTGGAACTTTTATATTTGTCTTGAGTGTGGCATTCAATTTAAAAGAGGAATTTTCTACAACTGTTGCAGATGGGTCAAATAAAAATTCTCCTTGTTGAAGAGAAAGCTGCACGGCAGAATCTTGTTGTTGCTTACTGCATGACTGTGCAGCAAATAAAAAAAAGGTGAGGAAAAAAAATATAAAGTTCTTTTTAAAAAATGATTTCATTTTCAAACGATTCCTTTTACAAAATAAAGCGGCGGTATTCATTGAACACCGCCGCTTATTACATTACGGGTTAGCTCAGAGTCCGTTTACAGAATATACTGCATATCCACGCGGAGGAGCCCACATTTCTACAGAACCAGAGCTGCTGCAGCTCTTGCTATCAGGTTGATAGTTCTGTCCGCTTACCGGTGAATACCATGCGTAGCATTTAAGCGTTTTGCCCTTCAAGTAGCTGTTGCTTGTTGTTACCCAAGAACCTTTCCAAGAAGAAGCGTTGTCGTTGATTACTACGATATATCCTGGTGCTGATGTAGAAACACCTTTTGCACCGTAGATAAGGCAGTCGCCGTCGTTAGTCTTAAGCAGTTCAATTGAAGGAGCGGCTTTTGCAAGTTTTCCGCGGCACCATACGAGCTGGTTGATACCATTGCCCCAAAGTCCGCCAAGATTGCTTAGACCGTAATCAAAATAATCCTTCCACCAGATGCACGGATAACCTTGATACGTAAGAATGAAGGCATAAGCCATCATCTTGTCGTTTACGATTGTATCGGTGTCATGGTTTCCAACGAATGTAACTGCTTTTGTAGGATTTGATGCTGCAAAGCACTTGCTCGAATCAATCAGGTTTGGCAGATAACCGCCGCCAGATGTATTGTTGCAGATATCACCCATTGTGTAGTAGAGGGCGAAGTCGAATGCAGAAGCATTTGATTCACTTGTCCACCAGTTGAGTGTGCTTACGTTTGAATCCCAATATTCACCTACGGAGAAGACGTTGCCTGTCGCAGCTTTCATGTCTTTAATTACCCAAGGATACAAACCTTTTACGTAATCAAAGCGCCACTGGGTAAATCCGGCATTTGTTGTGCTTTTAAGCCATGTCATCCATGTTTTAATGTCTGTGTATGCAGAACCTGATGAGTAGCAGACATCCGGGAAGCCGGCGAAAGAGCCAGAGTCAGCGGCACAATAGTTGTTTGGATGGAAAGAATCCCATCTCCACTGGCATTTGCCTGATTTTGTGTTGGTAAAATTTGTCCATGTGCTTGAACCGGTCTTGCCATTTGTTTCGCTGTTTCCACCAGAGCGGTGGTTAAGAACGATGTCAGCCATAGAAGCAATGCCCGCTGTTTTATAAGCGGCAATTGCGGCCTTAAGTTCCGTCTTTGAGCCGAACCGAGTTTCTGTCGTTCCGTCTTGAGTGTAGTTGCCAAGATCATAATAGTCGTGTGGATCGTAGCCCATGGAAGTAGCTCCGCCCTGACCTTTTGATGCCGGCGGGAACCAAATAACATCGATTCCGTAATTGCCAGCCATGTTTTTAAGAGTGGAGACTTTTCCTTTCATCGTGTTGTACCAGGTGCCCCCTGCAGGAACGTCCCAGTAGAATCCTTGCATCATGACTCCAGAAGTGAGTTTTGTTGTTGTTGTTGCGCGTGCGTCAGCAGAAGAATCGTCCGTTGCATCCGAGATAACTGCATTTGAGCAGGATGCCAATATCATGATGCATACTGATGCGACAATCAATGCATTCCATTTTTTCATGAGTTTCCTCCTTATGAAAAGCTCACAAAAAAATCATTGCTCCGTTGTCAATGTGAAAGTAGCAGCAGACACAGAGACAGCACGGATAACGTATTTTAAAAATTAGATGACTGGTAAAATAATTGACAATTATTCATACAGTTTACTGCTCCGGTTTGTCGTTGCCCGAAACCTCCCAGAAAATTATTGTATGTCCATATTCCAAATAAAGCAAATCAATTTCATTCTGATAGTGAAAAAAGGTGAAATTTGAACTAAATTTTTAAATAAAGCGTATTTAATTAAATTTTATATAAAAACAAATTTTAGAAAAAGCAGAAAAAAATCCGTATGCGGGTAAGGCATACGGATTAAAACAGTTGATAGAATCTCTATCAACTTAGATTAGAAAGCAACGACTTTACTTCCGCCGTTTGGATATTTCTCTGCAATATAATCCTGTTACTTTTTGGGGCTGGTAAGGAAGCTTTTGGCAAGTGCCGGAATACGCGAGGGTCATTCTGCATTTTAACCGTTCCTTTTACCGCAAAAAGAATGTTCACATATGGAGAAATCCTTTTCACTTCTACCAAACCAAGTCCGTTTTCTTTTGCTGCCGAAAGACCCAGCTGGAATAGGCATAATTATTCCGTTGATTGAACGGCTGCGTCATCTACATCTGTCCACAAAGAAACGACACGTGCCGAAGGGAAGCCAGCTTTCAAAATTTCGTTGAATTTTAAGATTCTTTGTGTTTTCGGAAATGTTTGCAGGAACTGCAGTAAGACCTGCGTTTTCATCAAGTTTGATGAGTCCTGCTGACTGGAGCAAAAGAAGTGCGCGGCCTTCATTTGTTGGATCGTTAGGAATTGCAATTGTAGAGCCGTCTTTAATTTCAGCCAAACTCTTGATTTTGTGTGAGTAGAGAGCAAGTGGTTCAATATGGACGCCGACAACGCTCACCAAATGAGTTCCTTTTTCTTTGTTAAAAGTGTCCATGTACGGTTTATGCTGGAAGAAGTTGGCATCAATTTCGCCAGATTCTACAGCTTCGTTTGGAACGGTATAATCGGTGAACTCGGTGACTTTAAGGGTGTATCCTTCTTTTGCAAGATCATCTACAAGCAAATTAAGAATTGCTGCGTGTGGCTCTGGGGTTGCTCCAACAATCAATGTTTTTGAATCCCGTTTTTTTGCACAACCGGCAAGCACAACAGCTGACGCGAGTAATGCAAATGCTTTTGTCAAATTTTTCATTTTCAGTTCCTCCACTGAATAAATATGCAAATACTTTACTGATAATAACCTAGTATGTCAATAGGAAATTGAACTTTTATCGTTTAGCAGCAACATTATGAGACAGTGTGGTTCCAAGCCATTGTATCTGTTCAACAATGATAAGAATGACTACGACTGCAATTGCCATTATTTCCGGGCGGAACCGTTGGTAACCGTAACGGATTGCCAAGTCTCCCAGACCGCCTCCACCAATTGCTCCAGCCATTGCTGAGTATCCAATGAGGTTTATAACAGTGAGTGTCATGCCATCGATGAGAGAAGGAAGTGCTTCGGGAATGAGCACTTTGTAAATAATCTGCCACGTTGTAGAACCCATCGCGCGTGCTGCCTGAATGACGCCGGGGTCAACTTCTTTGAGTGCAGTTTCAATGACGCGGGCAACAAATGGTGCGGCTGCGATAGAAAGCGGAACAATAGTAGCCTTTGTACCGATGCTTGTTCCAACGAGAATGCGTGACAGCGGAAAAAGTATAATCATTAAGATTATGAACGGAAAAGAACGGAACACATTTACAATGCGGGTAAGCAATTGGTACAGAATCGGTCGCGGTTTAATTCCAGACTGAGGATCGCTTGTGCAAAGAAGAACACCGAGTGGCAGTCCAAGAATAAAGCTGCAAAGTGTTGATAATATGACCATTTCAAAAGTTTGCAGTGTTGCTTCATTTACAAGCATGAACATTTTACTAAAATCCATTATTTTTCCTCCTCGACGATGACGCCTTTGCTTTGCAGATAGGCGATTGCTTTGCTAACTTCTGCGGGGCTTCCGGTAATATCTGCAATAAGTGTACCAACTTTGTTTACAACTTTGTTCTGCAAGGTCCTGTGGCGGCACGGATGTTAATGACGCATATTCTTTTTGCCATACCAGCGATACAGTAAGTTGGTAAAACAAAGTAATTCTTTTCGCAATCTTGTGCCAGCGAACCAAATATGGTCTGTTGCCAACAGTCAATAGACTTGTTCAGGGCGGCAAGATTGCACGAATTCTTTTGTTACTCTGCTTATGGATGCCAAGAAAATATGAATATACCGTTGCCGTCGAATTCAACATCCGTGCAGGCGGCATACAGGACTCTTGCAGAAAAAAAGTTGGGTACACTATTGCAGATATTACCCGGAAGCCCCGCCAAGAAGTTAGCAAAGCAATCGCCTATCTGCAAAGCAAAGGGCGTCATCGTTCGAGGAGGAAAAATAATGGATTTTAGTAAAATGTTCATGCTTGTAAATGAAGCAACACTGCAAACTTTTGAAATGGTCATATTATCAAACACTTTGCAGCTTTATTCTTGGACTGCACTCGGTGTTCTTCTTTGCACAAGCGATTCCTCAGTCTGGAATTAAACCCGCGACCGATTCTGTACAATTGCTTACCCGCATTGTAAATGTTGTTCCGTTCTTTTCCGTTCATAATCTTAATGGATTTATACTTTTTCCGCTGTCCACGCCATTCTCGTTGGGGAACAAGCATCGGGTACAAAGGCTACTATTGTTCCGCTTTCTATCGCAGCCGGCACCATTTGTTGCCCGCGGTCATTGAAACTGCACCTCAAAGAAGTTGGACCCCGGGCGTCATTCAGGGCAGCACGGCGCGATGGGTTCTACCAACGTGGGCAGATATTTACAAAGTGGCTCATTCCCGAAGCACTTCCTTTCTCTCATCGATGGCATGACACTCACTTGTTATAAACCCCTCATTGGATACTCAGCAATGGCTGAGCAATTGGTGGAGGCGGTCTGGGAGACTTGGCAATCCGTTACGGTTACCAACGGGTTTCGCCCGGAAATAATGGCAATTGCAGTCGTAGTCATTCTTATCATTGTTGAACAGATACAAATGGCTTGGAACCACCACTGTCTCAATAATGTTTGCTGCTAAACGATAAAAGTTTCAATTTCCTATTGACATTACTAGGTTATTATCAGTAAAGTATTTGCATATTTATTCAGTGGAGGAACTGAAAATGAAAAATTTGACAAAAGCATTTGCATTACTCGCGTCAGCTGTTGTGCTTGCGCCGGTTGTGCAAAAAAACGGGATTCAAAAACATTGATTGTTGGAGCAAACCCCCAGAGCCACACGCAGCAATTCTTAATTTGGCTTGTAGATTGATCTTGCAAAAAGAAGGATACACCCTTAAAGTCACCGAGTTCACCGATTATACACCGTTCCAAAACGAAGCTGTAGAATCTGGCGAAATTGAATGCCAACTTCTTCCAGCATAAACCGTACATGGGACACTTTTAACAAAGAAAAAGGAACTCATTTGGGTGAGCGTTTGTCGGCGGCTCCATATTGAACCACTTGCTCTCTACTCACACAAAATCAAGAGTTTGGCTGAAATTAAAGACGGCTCTTACAATTGCAATTCCTAACGATCCAACAAATGGAAGGCCGCGCACTTCTTTTTGCTCCAGTCAGGCAGGACTCATCAAAACTTGGATGAAAACGCAAGGTCTTACTGCAGTTCCTGCAAAACATTTCCGAAAACACAAAGTAAATCTTAAAATTCAACGAAATTTTGAAAGCTGGCTTCCCTTCCCCACGGCGTTTTGGGGACGATGTAGACGCAGCCGTCATCAACGGAAAATTATGCTATTCCAGCTGGGTCTTTCGCCAGCAAAAAACGGACTTGTTGTAGAAGGGAAAAGGATTTCTCCATATGTGAACATTCTTGCGGTAAAAGGACGGTATGCAGATGACCCCGCGTATTCAGGCACTTGCCAAAAGCTCTTACCAGCCCAAAAAGTAAAGGATTATATTGCAGAGGAAAATATCCAAAACTGCGGAAGTAAAGTCGCTTTGCTTTCAATCTAAAGGTTGATATGAGATTCTATCCCAAAACTGTTTTAATCCGTATGGGGCCTTTACCCGCATACGGATTTTTTTCTGCTTTTTCCTTAAAATTTGTTTTATATAAAATTAATTAAATACGCTTTATTTAAAAAATTTAGTTCAAAAATTCACCTTTTTCCCACTATTCAGAATGGGAAATTTGATTTGCTTTATTTGAAATATGGACATACAATACATTTCTGGGAGGTTCCGGCCCACGACAAAACCGGGAGGAGTAAACTGGATTTGGGGAATAATTGTCCAAAATTATTTTTTACAAGTCATCTAATTTTTAAAAAAATCGTTATCCGGTGCTGTCCTCTGTGGGTCTGCTGGCCTACTTTCACCATTGACAAAACGGGAGCAATGATTTTTTTGGTGAGGCTTTTCATAAGGAGGAAAACTCATGAAAAAATGAATGCATGATTGTCGCATTCAGTATTGTATCATGGATTATT
>JGI20225J20221_1002355_pt1 | contig 14419 bp, 15 predicted proteins | sample BioMet4_FD_20221 | JGI IMG/M metagenome (IMG submission 20221) | reverse complement strand
ACAGTCGCCGCACAGGGTGCAGGAACGTCCCGGCCGTCCTCGTGCCAGATCGGCCGGGGATAGGGCCAGGTAGCGACAGACCCGGGCGCACCGGCCGCAGCCGTCGCAGCCCGGACCGATGCGCAACCGCCAAAAGGAAAGCCCACGTCCGAGCAGCGTGCTCGTCAGCCCGATGGGGCAAAACATGGTGCAGTGGACCATGACTCCGGTCTTTCGGGAGAGGGTCACCATGAGCCCCACGCCGACGAGACCAAAGCCCGCCGCCAGCCAGACGGCCGTGCCGGTCGCCACACCAAGCTCCCGCAGGCCGATCGCCGCCCCGATGACCAGGGCCAGGCTGGCCACGCGCCAGGACGTGAGCCGGGAGGGGAGACGCTGGGGGACGGCGCGACCGCTACGGGCACAAACGGCGTCGGCCGCGCCGATGTAGCACAAGTGGGAGCACCAGCCCGGCCCGACCAGAAAAAGCGTCGCCAGATAAAGGATGGGCATGAAGAGGCCGCCGCCCCGGTAGACCGGTCCGGCCACGATCAGGGCCGGCACGGGCAGGTGCAGGGCGCCGGTCATGAGGCAGGCGCTTATCCCGACAAGTCCAAGCAGCAGTTGGCTGAAAAAGACCAGGGAAAAGAGCGACCAGTAGCGCAGCCGCAGCGGTCCGGTCCGGGGGGCGGCCACCAACTTGCCGACCAGCCACGCGGCATACAGGGCCAGGAGCAGGATTTCGAACGTTCCAAAGCCCGGGAAAAAACGGTCGGCCAGCAGGAGCGCAACCGGCGCCTTGGCCCGGGCCAGCGCGAGCAGACCGGCCGTGAGCCAAAAAGCCGTCGCCTGGGCCACGGGTGCGTCGCCGCCGCGCCGGCCATGGGCCATGAACCGCCGGGACAGGGCAAAAAGTCCTCCGGCCAGGCATACGGCGACCACGGCGCTGAGGATGGCGGTCAATCGGCCGAAGGGAAGGCCGGCGGTCAGCCGGAACAGCAGCATATCCCGGGCGGTGGCCGCGAAAGCGAGGGCCATGGCCAAAAGGGCCGGGCCGAGCAGGTACGGGGCTGCCTTGTGGCGGGAAAAGACCGCTACGACAAGCCCCAGACAGGCGGCGGCCAGGCCGGGACTGCCGANACGCCAGGCATGGGCGGCAAAAAGCAACAAGCCCAGGCTTTGCAGAAGCTGTCCGGCCAGAATCATGGCCGGCTCCGGGCGTTTGCGTCGTTCGACCTGTTTTTCCAGGGGCGGAGCACCTTTACGGTCGATTCCGTTTCCGGTAGGAATGCCTGCGGTGGCATGGCGCCTCCTTGGTTTGCGCTACGGTCCGGGAATCCTGGATCGCGCCCCGGGGCTTTGCCATGACTTACGTCAAAAGGAATGTACTGCAATGGAGAAAACCCAGGCTCTTGCCGGCGTTGGTCTTTTTGCCGGGCTCGGCTCCCGGGAACTGGCCGCCCTGGCCGGTATCGCCGAACTGCGGACCTATGCCCGGGGCCAGGACATCTTTTTCGCCGGCGATCCGGGAAAGGGATTTTTCTCCGTGGTATCGGGCAAGGTCCGTATCTACCAGACTTCGCTGACCGGCAAGGAGCACATCCTGCACGTGTTCGGTCCGGGCGAGGTTTTTGCTGAAGTGGCGATCTTTGCCGGCAGCGCCTATCCGGCCCATGCCCAGGCCCTGGAGGAGGGCGACTACCTCTTTTTTCCCCGGGAGCGGTTTCGCAGCCTGCTGGCCGAGGACCCCGACCTGGCGCTCAACATGCTGGGGCTGCTTGCGATCCGTCTGCGCCAATTCGTCAAAAAATTGGAAGATCTGAGCCTGCGCGAGGTGCCGGCCCGGCTGGCCGCCCATTTGCTGCTGCTCGGGGCCGAAAGCCACAAACGTCGTCTCTCCCTGGACCTGCCCAAGGGCCAGCTCGCCGCCTATCTCGGCACCATCCCGGAAACCCTGTCCCGGGTCCTGCGCCGCCTGGCNGATGACGGNCTCATTGCCGTTTCGGGCAACAGCGTGGAGATTCTGGACGCCGCCCGCCTGGAAGCCTTGGCCTCGGGCGGCCAGTAAGTCCGCATCGCGCGTTTTCCCGTTAACCGGCCTGCTTTTTTTCGTGTGCTTTGACGCCGCGTTCGCTCCAAGACGTCGTTCTTTTGACGTTTTTCGAGGTCTTCCATTCTATCTATCTTGAATAATAAAATATTTTTTGTGGCAGGCTCTTTGCTATGCCCATCATGCGATCCGACATGCGACAGGGAGCGTCCGGCCAGGGGGCCGGATGACAGTGCAAAGGAGGTAGGCATGCTTTCCTTTTTCATGGGTGGCGAGAAAAAGGCTCGGGGACGGCACGAGGAACTCAAGCGCGGCGCGCGCCTCAAGAACGCCAAGGAACTCTTTTTCAGCGGCAAGTTTCCGGTGGTGACCACGCCGGTCATCAAGGGACGCCGCATCCGCAAGGTGCTCGGACTGGTTTCGGGCCGTGGCTTCGATTCCGAATGCGCCTTTTACGGCCTCACGGCCAGCGCCCTGGACATCGGGGCCGACGCCATCATCGGCTACCAGGAGAATGTGGCTTTCCATCCCGACGGCTCCCGGTATTTTTCCTGTTACGGCACGGCCGTGATTCTCGAAAAGGAGCAGGCGACCAAGCCCCAGCGTCGGGCCCTGACCACCGCCAAGCCCATGATGCATTGATGTACTACCCGGCCCCTGTCCGGGATTGAGCGGAGGGGACCATGAAACACGTGTTGTGCGGGATTTTGCTCGGCGTCCTGGGCCTCCATCCGGGACCGACCCTGGCCCAGGAACGCGCCCCGGGCACGCGGTACACCGAGGAACGGTCAGGCCTGCACGGCACGGCCGTTCCGGGCGTCCGGGGCGGCGCCCTCGGCTACCAGGTGAAAGAAGGCTTGGCCGTGGAGGCCGAAGGCTTGGGCTACGGCAGCCAGGCGGATCGGGAACGAACCGGCCGTGGTCCGGGCGCGGCCGAAGCGCTGCCCGAGGCCATGGGGGTTGTCGGTATGGCGCGGGTCGATCTGGCCCGCTCAAAAAACTCTTCACTCCGCCTGGGACTGGGCGCCGGCGGCATTGTCGCGGACGGAGCGCCGTCGGACGGCCTGCGCCAGGGCGCGACCAGTCAGGCCGATCTCGGTGGCCGTTTCGGGCTGTCGGAAAACGTCAGCCTGCGAGCCGCCGGCCGGTATCAGCGCCAGGATGCCTTTTCCAACAACAACCGGGACAACCTGGGCGCCCATGTCGGGCTCAAGATCAGTTTTTAGGCGGTGTATCGCGTTTTTTCGTGGGGCGCGGACCGCACCCCGTGTCGATGCCTCAGCCGCGGATGCCGAGCTTGGGAAAGACGAGGCGCACGACCAGGAACCAGGCCACGATGACGCCGAGAAAAACGAGGATGTCTTGCATGGGGCGTTTTTAGCACAGCCCCGTTTTGCCGCCAAGCTGCCCGTGCGGCTGGTTCACAGGCCTTGCCTGCATGGTGAATGTGTGCTAACAAGTTAAAATTCTTGGAAATGGCCGATATCGGCCCCGACGCCACACGCAGGCGCGGCCAGGAAGCGGAGTTGCACATGGTGCGGCGGTTGTGTGACGTTTTTCTGGCGGCGCTGGTTTTGCTCACTGGCCTGGGCCTGGCCCCGGTTGGCGTCTGGGCCGGAGCGCCGGTCTTGCCGGTCACGGTGGTGGCCAGCTTTCCCCACGATCCCGAGGCCTTTACCCAAGGCCTACTATTTCATGACGGTGCGCTCTACGAAAGCACGGGGCTTTACGGCCGTTCCAGCCTGCGCCGGCTGGTGCCGGACACGGGCCACGTCCTGGCCCGGCGCAACCTGCCCCGGGAAATTTTCGGTGAAGGTCTGGCCCTGGTCGGGGACCGGCTTTACCAGCTCAGCTGGAAGGAAGGCCGGGTGCTCGTGTGGCGGGCCACGGATTTCGCGCCCGTGGGGGAATTTCCCCTGGAGGGCGAGGGCTGGGGCGTGTGCGTCCTTTCCGGCCGACTGGTGGTCAGCGACGGCTCGGACCAGCTGTGCTTTTATGATCCCGCGAATTTTACGAAAGAACGCTGCCTGACCGTAACCGACGACGGCCGGCCGGTGACCCTGTTAAACGAGCTGGAAACCGTTTCCGGCACCATCTGGGCCAATGTCTGGGGTGCGGACCGTATCGCGGTGATCGATCCGGCCACGGGCCAGGTACTGGCCTGGGTGGATTGCGCGGCCCTGGTCGCCGAGGCGGCCGGGGGCAATCGGGAAAACGTGCTCAACGGCATTGCCTGGGATCCGGTCACGGGCCGGATCTGGGTGACGGGCAAGCATTGGTCCAAAATCTTTGTCATCAAGGTTCCGGGGTTGCCTGTGGGCGGCACCCGGTAGCGAGGCGTCCGTGAAGCAGAAATGCAGGATGTGCCGGTTTTGGAAAGGCCCTATTCCGCCGGAAGGCCGGTATTGTCCGCCCGAGGAAATGCTGACCGGTGAGTGGGGCACGTGCAGGCGCCACGCGCCGTCGCCGGCCACGGCCCCGGTGGAACAGGCTCGGGGCAAGACCTACGTGGCCGTGTGGCCGGAAACCCAGGCCGAGGATGTGTGCGGGGATTTCGTGCTCATTCCCTTGCACAAGGAGTAGGGGCTCAGCGCCCGGCCGGGGCCGCCGGCCGGTCCTTGGTCCGGGCCGTCAGCAGCAGCCAGATGCCGAGCAGGGCCAGGGGCAGGCTCAGGAGTTGCCCCATGGTCAGCCAGCCGAAGGCCAGGTAGCCGAGCTGGGGATCGGGCACCCGGACGCATTCCACCAGAAAGCGGAACGCGGCGTAGCACAGGCAAAACACGCCCGAAACCGCCCCGTCGGGCCGGCGTTTGGACGAGTAGAGCCAGACGATCGTGAAAAGGGCCAGGCCTTCGAGGCCGGCTTCGTAGAGCTGGGAGGGATGGCGCGGGACGAGTCCGGCCCGGGGATCGGGAAAGACCATGCCCCAGGGCGCGTCCGTGGGTTTACCCCAGAGTTCGCCATTGATGAAATTACCGATGCGGCCGGCGAGCAGGCCGAGAGGCGCCAGGGGCGCCACGAAATCGGCCACCTGGCGAAACGTTTTTCCGGTCTTGCGACAATAAAGCCACACCGCCCCAAGTACGCCCAGAAAGCCGCCGTGGAAGGACATGCCGCCCTGCCAGACCTTTAACAGGGACAAGGGATCGGCCATAAGGCCCGGCAAGTCGTAGAACAGCACATAGCCGAGCCGTCCGCCCACCACCACGCCGAGCACCAGGTAGGTGAGGCAGTCGTCCACCTGGAGCCCGGTCCAGCCCGAGCCGGGCCGTTTGGCCCGACGGCGGCCGAGCAGCCAGCCGGCGCTAAAACCGATCAAATACATGAGACCATACCAGCGCACGGCCAGCGGTCCCAGATGCACGGCCACGGGATCGAATTCAGGATAGTGCAACATGCGGGGGGTGTTCAGGCAGGGTTGCCGTTAATTTCGGCCAGCAGGGCCTTGGCTTTGGCGGAATTGGGATTGATTTCAAGGGCTTTCTGCAGATATTCCACGGCCTGGTCCTTTTTGCCGTACCGGCGGAACACCGTGGCGATGTTGCAGCAGATGGCCTCGCCCGAACGCCACAGGTCCGGATTGAGGGTCAGGGCCCGGTCCAGGTACTGGTAGGCCTCAATATACTGCCGGCCCTCGGTGAAGGCCATGGAAATGTTGTACATGAGCCCGGCGTCTTCGGGGGAAATCTTGAGCGCCCGGCGGTACTCGGTGATGGCCTCGGACCATTTGCCCTGTCGGCGCAGCATGAGCCCGAGCCGGTTGAAGGTCTCGATGTCCGAGCGGTCGAGCATGTTCTTGCGGGCGTTCAAGGCTTGGCGCAGGTATTGTTCGGACAGCTCCGGGGCGGATTCCATGCATCGGACGGCGATGGCCTGGGTGACGCGGCTGACCGCGTCCAAGGCTTCCTTGGTGGCGATGCGCACGGCCTGGTCGAAGCAGATCTTGGCCTTTTCGGGATCGCCGAGCTTGATGTAGCCGGCGCCGATATCTACTTTGCGGTCCACATTGAGCGGGGAAAGCTTGTCCAGGCGTTCCAGGAAGTGCAGTTCCTCGCTGGTGTTGCCCTCGTCATGGTGCAGGGCGGCGATCTTTTTGAGCGGCTCCAGAAAGAGCCTGGCCCCTTTCTCGGCCTGGGTATAGGCCATCAAGGCATCGTCCCGGCGGCCCAATCCGCGCAAGGCGTCGCCAAGCAGGAGCAGGCCCGAGGGGCTGTTGGGCTTCACATTGAGGACCTGCTTGGCCATCTTGGCCGCTTCCAGGGGATTGCCCGCGTCCAGGAGCTGGCGGCCGCGGTCCATGAACTCGCCGATCTGTCCCCGGGGCTTGACCGTGAAGGCGATCTTTTCGATGAGGGTATCGGGCGAAATGGGCTTGGTGATGATGTTGTCGGCCCCGAGCTCGTGGAGCAGCACGAGTTTATCGCGCTCCACTTCGGTGGTCAGGACGACCACGAACAGGTCGCTCGTGTGGTCCACCTTGAGATAGCGGATGAGCTCGGTGGTGTTGCGGCCGTTGAGTTCCCGTTCGATAAAGATCAGGACCTTGTGCCCCTTGGACCGCAGGGCCTTGATTTCCCGGGGCAGGGTGTCGGTCGTGCCGATATTGTGGACGCATTCGTCCTTGATGGTGAGATGGCGAAGCAAGGTGCCGCGCAGGTTTTTGTTGAACAGCGAATCGTTGCTGACGACCAGGAAAACGCCCTTTGCAGGGCGACGAATTCGCGGACGTCATCGTCATATTGCTTGTTTTTCATGCAGGCTCACGATCCGGCCACTGCGCGGCACCGCAGCGGGTTGTCAGGAAGAACGCCTGTCCCGATGGTCGCAAGCTGCGGGAACATCCTGGACGATGCGGCTTTGAAAGTCGGCCAGGGCCTTTTGGTCCATGGTGAAGACATGTTCGGGTCCCGGGAAAACGTTGCGTTTAACCTCATCAACATACTGCGTCAATGCCTCTTGGGCTGCTTTCCCCAACTCGGCATAACGCTTGACGAATTTCGGAACGAACCGGTCGTAGAGACCAAGGACGTCGTGGAAGACCAGGACCTGGCCGTCGCAGGCCGGCCCGGCGCCGATGCCGATGGTCGGGATTGCCACGGCTTCTGTCACGACCGCCGCCACTTCGTTGGGGATGCATTCGAGCACCACGGCAAAGCAGCCGGCCTCGGCCAGGATGCGGGCATCGGCGAGCAGGGTGGCCGCGGCTTCAGCCGTTTTGGACTGCACCTTGAACCCGCCGAACGCGGCCACATGTTGGGGCGTGAGCCCGAGGTGGCCGATGACCGGAATGCCGGCCGCCACCATGGCCCGGATCTGCGGCGCGACTTCCCGGCCGCCTTCGAGCTTGACCGCACCGGCCCGGCCTTCCTTGAGAAACCGGCCGGCGTTGGCCACGGCCTCGGCCACGGACACCTGGTAGGACAGAAACGGCATGTCGGCCACGACCAAGGAGCGTTTGGCTCCCCGGGCCACGGCCCGGACATGGTGGAGCATCTCGTCCATGGTCACGGACAAGGTATCCTCGTGGCCCAGCACCACCATGGCCAGGGAATCCCCGACCAGCAGCATGTCCACCCCGGCTTCCTCGGCCATGCGCGCGGCGGCATAGTCGTAGGCCGTCAGCATGGTCAGCCTGCGCACACCCTTGGCCGCCAGCATCTCCGGGGCAGTAACTCGTGGCATGGTCAATCCTCCTTGGGTCTTGCGTCCGGCCGGGCTTTCCCCTAATGCCCACGGCCATGCGAGACATTACCGAACGCCGGGCCCAGCGCATCCGGGACGTCTTGTCCCGACGCCAGGCCGATCTGACCCTGGTCATAAACAACATTCATGATCCGCACAACGTGTCGGCCATATTGCGCAGTTGCGACGCCTTTGGCGTGCACCGGGTCCATCTGCTCTATACCGATACGGCTTTCCCGGCCCTGGGCAAGAAATCCTCCGGGTCGGCCAAGAAATGGGTGGAGAGCGTACGCCATCCCGATGCCGCCACACTGGCCGCCAGCCTCAAGAACGCCGGATTTCGCCTGATCGCCACCGGTTTTACCGAGACGGCTAGGCCCTTGCCCCAGTGGGACCTGACCGGCCGGGTCGCCATCATCCTCGGCAACGAGCACCGGGGNGTGGACGAAGAGCTGGCCCCCCACGTGGACGGCACCCTCTATATTCCCATGCAGGGCATGGTGCAAAGCCTCAATGTCTCGGTGGCGGCCGCCGTGATCCTGTATGAGGCCTTTCGCCAACGCCAACTCGCCGGGTGCTACGACCAGCCGAGTCTGCCGCCGGAAGAATTGGAACGGCTGGCCGGCCTCTGGGGCGACAAATAACAATGTTTCGTCGCAGTGTTCCCCCCGGATCGCAGCTGTCCCCCTGCCTTTGCACAAGGGTTTCCAAAGGGCAACGCCCTTTGGTCGCCGGAGGCGTTTCGCCCGCCTGCTCCCGGGCGCGCTAGCCCTCGGGCGTCAGCGCCACGGCGGCTAGCGGGGGCAAGGTCAGGGACAGGTAGTGGGGCCAGCCACCGACCGTAGCCGGCTTGGCCATGACCCCGCCGTCGTTGCCGGTATTGGTCCCGCCGAACATGGCCGCGTCGGAATTGAAGATCTCGCGCCAGAATCCCGGCACCCGGCAGCCCACGGTATAGTTCTCCCGGGCAATGGGCGTGAAGTTGAAGGCCCACAGGATCTGGGAGCCGTCNGGCGCCTTGCGCAGGAANGTGATGACCGAGGACGCGTAATCGGAAAGGTCCACCCATTCGAAGCCTGTCCAGTCGTTGTCCCGGGCGGAGAGGGCCGGATAGGCCTTGTGTAGGCCGTTTAAGGCACGCACCAGGGCCATGGCGCCCTGATGCGGCGCAAAGTCGAGCAACGCCCAGTCCAGGGGCCCCCGGGAATTCCATTCCTGCCACTGGCCGAATTCACAGCCCATAAACAGCAGCTTTTTCCCCGGATGCGCCCACATATAGGACAGAAACAGGCGCAGGTTGGCCATCTGCTGCCACTGATCCCCGGGCATCTTGCCGATCAGCGACCCTTTGCCGTGGGTGACCTCGTCATGGGACAGCGGCAGGATGAAGTTTTCGTGAAAGGCGTAGAGCATGGAAAAGGTGAGCTGATTCTGGTGGTAGGAGCGGTGGATGGGGTTTTTGGCAAAATAATCCAGGGTGTCGTTCATCCAGCCCATGTTCCACTTGAAGGTGAAACCGAGCCCGCCGGTGTAGACCGGCCGCGACACGCCGGCCCAGGAGGTCGATTCCTCGGCGATCATGGCCGCGCCGGGAAAATGTTCGTGCACCAGGATGTTGAGGTCGCGCAGGAATTCGATGGCGTCCAGGTTCTCCTTGCCGCCGTAGCGGTTGGGAATCCACTCCCCGTCCTTTCGCGAATAATCGAGGTAGAGCATGCTGGCCACGGCATCGATCCGCAACCCGTCGATATGGAATTCCTTGAGCCAGTACAGGGCGTTGGCGAGCAAGTAGTTGCGGACCTCGTGGCGGCCGTAGTTGAAGATGTAGGTGCCCCAGTCGGGATGCTCGCCTTGGCGCGGGTCCTCGTGTTCGAACAGGCCGGTGCCGTCAAAACGCCCCAGGCACCAGTCGTCCTTGGGAAAATGTCCCGGCACCCAGTCCAGGATCACGCCGAGGCCGTGTTGGTGGCAGACGTCGATCAGATAACGCAGGTCCTCGGGCGTGCCGAAACGCGAGGTGGGCGCATAGGCGTGGCCGATCTGGTAGCCCCAGGACTCGTCCAGGGGATGTTCGGCCAGGGGCATGAATTCGATGTGGGTGAAGCCCAGGTCGCGNACNTAGGGGACNAGTTCCTCGGCCAGCTCGCGATACGTGTAAAACGAGCCGTAGTCCTNACTGTGCCAGCGCCAGGAACCGGCATGGACCTCGTAGACGGCGATGGCGTCATTGAGCGGTGGACCTTTCTTGCGCCGGGCGGCCATCCAGTCGGTATCGTTCCAGGTGTAGTCGTCCAGGCTCCAGGCCCGTGAAGCCACGCCGGGACGCATCTCGGCCAAAAAGGCGAAGGGGTCGGTCTTCAGGACCAGATTGCCGTCCTTTTGGATGACGGCGAACTTGTAGAGCCAGCCTTTTTGAAAACCGGGAATGTATCCGGCCCAGATGCCTGAAGCGGCCACGGGATAGAGGGGATGGACGGCAGGCTCCCAGTCGTTGCAATCGCCGACCACGGACACGGCCTGGGCATTGGGCGCCCAGACCGCGAACCGGTAGCCCGGGCCCTGGGGACCGTCATGGGGATGGGCGCCAAGAATTCGGTAGAGATCCCAATGCTGGCCCTGGCCGAAGAGATAGATGTCGAGCTCGCCGATGTCCACGGGCAGGCAAGGGGAGAGGGATGGAGCGGTCTTTTTCAAGGGAAGTCTCCTTTCAGGTCGTCGGCTGGGCTCTTGACGGGATACGGGCGACAATACCGGGCCGATACGGCTGCGTTGGCGTGACGAACGGCAGAAATCTGCGACGGGCCATGCCGCGGCCGCGCCGGCAACAAAGATCGCCAGAGGGACAAAGGGGCGCGAGCGGCCTTCCTGTACCAACACCCGGCCCAGCTCAGATATCGGCCCCGAGTTCCCGGTACAGGTTGATGTAGTTCTTGGCCGCCTTTTCCCAGGAATAGTCGGCGCGCATGGCCCGGGTCACGATGCCTCGCCATTCCTCGGGCCGGGTCCAGACCTCCAGGGCGTCGCTGATGGCCCGGTAGAACTGCTCCGGATCGGGATCACGGAAGGTGAAGCCGGTGGCCTCGGTGTCGGGCCAGGGCACGATGGTGTCGCGCAGGCCGCCCACGGCCGTGGCTACGGGCGGGGTGCCGAAACGCAGGGCATACATCTGGGTCAGGCCGCAGGGCTCGTAGCGCGAGGGCATGAGGAAGATGTCCGAACCGGCCTGGATGCGATGGGCCAGATCCTCGGTGTAGCCGATGCGCACGGCCAGCCGACCGGGATAACTCTCCATCATGTCGAGGAGCACGGCCTCGTAGTCAAGGCTGCCTTCACCAAGCACCACGACCGCCACGTCGCGTTCCATGAGCCGGCCCATGATGTCGATGAGCAGGTCAATGCCTTTCTGGTCCCGGATGCGGCCGATAAACCCGAGGATCGGACGCTTGAGGAAGCGTCGGTCAAGCCCCAGTTCGGCCACCAGGTTGCGCTTGCAGATGTCTTTGCCGACCAGATCGTCGGGGCTGTAGATGCTTGGCAGATGGCGGTCGTTGATGGGGTCCCAGACCGTGTAGTCGGCCCCGTTCAGGATGCCGCGCAACTGGCCGGACCGGCTGCGCAGGATGCCCTCCAGACCGCAACCGAACTGGGGTTGCAGGATTTCGTTGGCGTAGCTCGGGCTGACCGTGGTGATGATGTCGCTGTAGGCAATGCCGGCCTTAAGCAGGTTGAAATCACCCCAGAATTCGGCCCCATTCATGTGCCAGGCTTCCTTGGGCAGGCCCGAATCCCAGAAAAGGCGCGAGGCGAACCGGCCCTGGAAAGCCAGGTTGTGGATGGTCATGATGGTGCGGGTATTGCGCCAATAGGGCGCGCCCGGCCGCAGGAAGTGCAGGTAGGCCGGCACGAGGGCGGCCTGCCAGTCGTGGGCGTGGACAATGGCCGGCGCCCCGTCCAGGCGGCTGGCCCAGGCCATGGTCGCCCGGCAAAAGAAGATAAACCGCTCGCAATTGTCGAAATAATCGCCGTCGTGGGTATTGTAATAGAAACGACGGTCGAAATATTCCCCACGCTGCACGAAATAAACCGGCACGTCGTCGCAGGTGGCGGTGTAGATATCGGCGGTGATCGGCGCCCAGGGATAGCCAACCCGGCACTTGGAGTAGATGAGTCGCAGCTGGTGGTCGCCGGTATTGAGCCGCCCGTAATACGGGGCGATCAGGGCGACGTTGACGCCCTGGCGCTTGAGTTCCTTGGGCAATGCCCCCATGACGTCGCCAAGACCTCCGGTCTTGGAAAAGGGGTACATTTCCGAAGCGATGAAGAGGACCTTATGATGAAACTGCATCGCGCTCCTCGGATGAACCGGTTGCGAGGCTGAAAGGCGGCGCCGGACACGGGACCGCCGGGGCCGAAACGGACAACGGGACCGGAGGCATCCCGTTACGCCGGATTGAGGCGCGCAAACCGCCGGGCATAATCGTCGAGGATGCGCCGATGATCGAAAGCCAGTTCCTGTGGCCAGGCGCCCACCGGGAAAACAGCCACATCCCCGGCGTCGTCGCCGGCCGCCAGGGCCGCGGGATTCACGGGCTGGGCCGTAAAAACCACACTCATAGTGTGCTGCCTGGGATCGCGATGGGGATCGGAATACACCCCCAGGAGGCCGGTCAGTTCCACGGTCAGGCCGGTTTCCTCTTGGGCTTCGCGGATGGCCGCCGTTTCCACGGATTCGCCGTAGTCCACGAAGCCGCCGGGCAAGGCCCAGCCGTACGGTTCGTTCTTGCGTCGGATCAACACCACGCCGCGACCGGNAATATGAATAACGGCATCCACCGTGGGCACCGGATTGCGGTAGTGCACCACAGGCCCCCCACAGTGGGGGCAGGGTTTCGTCAAGGCCATGGATCGGGCTCCCTTATCNGGCGGTCACGGTTGTCGATCCGAGGCGACCGCCGGACGCCTCGGATCGGTAAAACCACCTCAAGGCACTATAAAAAAACGTCTTTTCTTAACATACAGGATACGCGAAATGAATGGTCCTGACAAGATCGTTTTGGAACATGCCGGGGCTCTTGGTGATTTTCTTTTGTCCTGGCCGGCGCTTGCCGCCCTGGCCCAGCACTTTGCCGACCGCCCGGTCCACGTGGCCGTGCGCCCGGCCCATGCCCACTGGCTGGCCCCCCTGGCCACACCCTGTCCGCCCGATCTGCGCCGGGCCTTGGATGCCCGCTTTGCCGGTGACCGCTGGCCCGAAGCCCTGGGCCGGGTGCTTGTGGTCCGACCCGGACTGGCCAAGCGGCCGGATCTGCCCGAAAGCCCCAACTTCTGGTTTCTGCAGGGGATCGAGGACGGCGGGTGCCGATCGCCCCGGCAGCTCTATCGGGAATCCTTGGCCGCCCGGGGCATCCCTCCCTGCGACAATCCCGAGGCGCTCTTTCGGATGTTGTTCGGCGGCCATGCCCCGGACGGGCGCACGGTGTTGTTGTTTCCCGGGGCCGGACACCAGGACAAGGCTTGGCCCCTGGACCGGATGGAACAGCTGGCCGAACGTCTCGGGCAGCGCGGATTGCGTCCGCTTTTTGTACTGGGGCCGGCCGAAACGGAACGGGGCACCCTGCCTGTGGTCGGCGAAAGCGTCCGTCTCGAAAATCTGGAAGAGCTCTCCGCCACCTTGCGCCGGGCCCGGTTCGTGGTCGGCCCGGACTGCGGTCCGTTGCATCTGGCCGCCTTGCATGGGGTCCCGGGGCTTGCGCTCTTCGGCCCCACCTCGTCCCGGCAGTGGGGGCCGGAGGGCATGTCCGTGCTCACGGCCGGACTCGCCTGTGCGCCGTGTACCGTCATGACCTCCGGGGAGTTCGCCCCGGATTGTCCGCGCCCCTTGCCTTGCCTGGCCGGCATCACGGTGGAGGCGGTCATGGAGCGGCTGGCCCCCTGGCTTCCCTAGGGAAGCCAATCCGTCTCACCGCACGAGGGTGAAGCCGGCTGCCGCCAAGGCCGCATCCGCCACGGCCCCGGCGCGAAAGATTTCCAGGCGCCGGCCACCCAGGAGTCCAGCCACGGTCGAGGCCGGACCGCCGCCCGGTTCCGGGCCTTCGGTGATCAGGGCATCGGCCGCGGCCACCACTTCCGGGTCCAGTTCCGAGGGCCGGGCCGCCGGCGGGTGACCGCTGCGGTTGGCGCTCGTGGCCACGAGCGCNCCGCCGGCCAGCCGGCACAAGGCCGCCGCCGTGGGATGCGGCGTGAACCGCACCGAGACCCGGCCTTGCCTGTCCTTGACGAGATCGGGGAGCGTTTCCCGGCAGGGCACCACCAGGGACAGCGGGCCAGGCCAAAAGCGCTCCACCAGGGCCGCGAAATCAGCCCCCAGCGGACCGGCCGCGAAACCCTCCGGCAGCACGGCCTCCAGGTGGGAAAGATCCCCTACCAGCAGCGGCAGCGGTTTGGTGGCGGGCCGGGCCTTGATGGCCACGATGCGGGCCAGGGCGTTGGCGTCTGTGGCCCGGGCGCCCAGGGCGAAATAGGTTTCGGTCGGGTAGACGACGCAACCGCCGTCACGGAGAATCCGGGCCGCCTCGCTGAGGCTTGGGTGCTGCATGGGTATTCGTCTCCGGCGGCCGGGGGCTGCCCCGATCCCCCGAACGGGTCTTTGCGTGGCTGTTGGACTTTTGCCGGTTGTTTCCGTAGTGCCAGAAGGTCTCTAGCACCATC